>ERZ1034873.312-NODE-312-length-28591-cov-4.421433_pt1 | contig 28591 bp, 26 predicted proteins | sample MGYA00520689_ERZ1034873 | MGnify/ENA primary metagenome ERZ1034873 (study PRJEB33766, sample SAMN09781722) | gut metagenome | biome: gut microbiome | host: Homo sapiens | place: Madagascar | study: EMG produced TPA metagenomics assembly of the PRJNA485056 data set...
GATCACCACAGGCTAGGTGCATCTTTAAAGATTTATCGAAATTAACCCTTTTGTCTTTAATTTGTGTTTTCATATCTCTTATTGTTTTTAGTTATACATCATTTTCAACACTGTAAAGATACACGTTGTTTATTTATCATCCAAATATTTTTGGAGAAAAGTTTGATAGATAAAATCTATCACTCTTCTTTTCTCCTTCTTTTTCTTTTAGGGCATAGTATGTCCTGGATCTCGTCTATCTCTTTCTTGATCTTTTTGGCTTGGAGGGCTATTTCCTTTGTTTGATTACATAATTCTGCTAATTCTTTTCTCACTTCATTGTACGCTGCCCTTAATTGAATTGTTTTAGGATCTTCGTTTAGCGCGATGTATTCCATCCCTATTTCATGCACTGTTTCCATTAAACGATCGTACTGTTTGATTTTCTTGCCTAACTTTTCTTGCAATTTTAATTTTTCATCATCTTGTAAAGTGTTCATAATCTAATAATTTATCAGTTACATATAATATATTTGTTCTGTTTGTCGGCTTGATATCGATCAAACCTTTGTTGTATAATTTATTGATATTTATTCTCATCGAACTTCTACTAACCATTCCTAACTTACTGGCTATCGTCTCGTTTGCCCAGTTAAACTCTTTTCTGTTATAGAAATAGGATACAACCAGCGAAATGATATATAGTTGGGTGAAGTTTAACTTATGGACTTTGTTTAGTGAGAACAACCAGGTTGGAAATAATAAATAAGTTTCATTATTTTCTTTGATAAGTGTTTTTCTTAGCAACCATTTATCGTTTTCCATCTGAAATTTCTTTGATTCATTATCCCAGAAAAGAATGTCATTGTATTTTTTGATTAAAATATTTAATTGTGGATATGAATATACGGATAATTTAGAATACCGGAGAAGAAAATCACGCCTACTTTTTGCTTTTATCTCGGTTTGAAGTGTAAAGATGGATGATATAAAAAACTCGCCTTCGAGCGTCAACCCTAATTTTGAATAGTCGTAATTGTAAATAAGAATACTTTTTCCTTTTTTCATAAGTGCGCCAAGTTAAATCTAATTCAATTTGGAAATAGCAATATTTGGCGATTAGAAGGCTTGACGAAACCTATGAAACCAAAGATTGCCATTTCCAACCGTAAAGATACAGCAAAGTTTCTATATAAACAACAATACACAAAGTTTATTTATGAATTGGCTAAAAAGTCACCGCAAACAGCATTAGGATATCAGTCCTAAAAATGACTAGCAAAACAAGAAATTTAAAATGGTATAAAAATGATCCCACAAAAATTGTACATATAAATATGGTATAAAAATGATCCCACAAACGACAGAAAAGTAGTATAAAAATGATCCCACAAACGGTATAAAAATGATCCCCAATAAAGATAATATCGGTATTTATAAAGATATTCGGATATTCAATAAATTGAATATCCTATTTAAACGAAGTAAAGATATTCACGGATTCGACATGTTCGAACCCGGTTCCGGATGAACCCGTTCCGGGTGATTTCATCACCCTAAAACGGATCCCCTCGGCTAAGGGGTGGGGTGGTCACCCTTCAGGTGGACTCACCCGCACCCTGACACCTCACGGTTTGGGGAATTAGAGGGATAAGGAAAGGGAAAGCACAAAAATTAGAACCTCCTAATTAAAGGATGAAATAAGAGGATCTGTAATTAAAAATCAAAAGGGTGGGGTGGTCACGAGTCTGAAAATTCCTTAAAAAGTCTTACGAAAAATTTTTAAGGGTCAAAACTCCGTTTCAGGTACTGATATAATCGAATCTTGAATTTTTGAGTTATAGAAAATAATCCGTATCTTTATCACGATTATATCACCCTTCAATAAAAGGGGTGTTGGTTAGAATAAAAAGAATTGATATGATACTTTATAAATTTTTGAACGGTGATGAAACGGCGACCGCCAAATACGTGACGGATTCCTTCTATGACGTGAACGAGAAAAAATCGTTGAAACAATTTTACGTGACGGAACTGAGAGAGGTATCCTCCGAGATCGTTAAAGCGGGCATCAACATTGAAATCGGGATGTACCATGAAGCGCAGTTAATCGCGATGGCGAAGAAAGCGGGCTTAACGTTGGAGAAATGGTCAGATAACACTTTCGTTGAAACGTTGGTGGTTATTCCAATCCAGAAGGATATGACTTTCACCTCGCCCACAGGTAACATCAAACAGGGAGCCGCTTTGAATTTCGCGTGGACGGCGGTTGCTAGCGCCAAGTTCTACGAGGTGTTCGTTTATCCTGATGGTTCGGCTTACGATATACTGAACCCAACTTTCACGGTAAAAGAAGGTCCGATCGCTTCCACGAATACTTATCCTCTAGGAAAGATCAATTACATCGTATTGGTTCACCTGGAAAACGGAAACGTGGAGAAGAGCCAGGTCGGTTCATTCACGTCAACGGCAGCCTAACAAAATACCGAACCCGGATCAATTCCGGGTTCATCTTTCATTAAATAATAAACGAGATGGGTAGAAAGGTAAGAAATAAAAATTCGGCGAGTCAGGGATCTGGCGATTATGACAGGGTGATAAAAAGTATCGCCAACATGTCATTCACCGAGCTGAACTCGCTAGGTGAGGCGATCCCTACCATCTTGAACTCAAAATTGCAGGCTTCTCTCGCCTCGGATGATGTTGAGAAAGCGATAGAGGCGGGATTGTACGTGGAGAAACAACGAATCAGATCCACCGAGCAGAATAAATCCATTTTTTTCTTACCCGATAGTATCGCCTATTCAGGGAGGGGGTACAAGGAGACGCTGAGCAGGATATCGTTCCAGACCCTTCAGAGAATGGGTAACCTCTATTGTGTGAAGAACGTGATATCGACCCGGATCGAACAGATAACGCGTTTTCTGAAATTCTCTAACGACGAGCAGAAGGAGGGTTTCACGATTCGAAAGAAGAAATCGTTGTTCGATTCGGGAGAGGAGCAAGGAAAGATGACCAAGGCTGAGAAGAAAAGGGTGGAGAGAATCGTTGAGTTCTTGGAGAACGGCGGTGAGACGGATAAATGGGAGATGGCGGATTCTTTCGTCACTTTCGTGAGAAAAATCATGCAGGATTCACTCTCTATCGACCAACTCGCTTTCGAGATAACCAGAACTCGCGGGCAGGAACTTCATCAATTCAAGGCGATAGATGGGAGCATGATACGGTTTCTTGACACGGTCGATCCCAATTACGCGTCGCAATTCGAACAATACCGGCATAAAGGGTACCTCCCTAAATACTGCCAGGTTTTCGATGACCAGATCGTTTTTAACAAGCAACTCGGAACTTACGTGATGTACTATCCGTGGGAGCTGGGGTTCGGGGTACGGAATGTCGGGACCGATATATGGCAGAACGGGTACGGGAGAAGCGAGCTCGAATCATTGATAGAGATAGTCACTTACATCCTTAACGGTGTGCAGTATAACGGCAATTTCTTCAAGAATGGGTCAAATCCGAAAGGGTTCGTGAATATAAAGAACATGAACACGAACGCGACGTCTTTAAATGATTTCAAACAGAAGTGGCGGCAAATGCTTACGGGCACGGAAAACGCTTGGAAACTACCCGTTTTCTCCGGGTTGGATGTTGAGTGGATACCTATCGGGGCAAATAATAAGGACATGGAGTTCGATAACTGGACCAAGTTCTTGATCGTGCTTCTATGTTCCGTTTACCGGATAGATCCGAGTGAGCTTGGATTCCAATTCAGGGAAGCCGCTAACGTGTTCGGACAGGACGGCCAGAAAGCGAGGTTGGATCACAGCCGCCAGAAAGGTTTGTACCCTCTGCTGATATTCCTTCAGGATATCATAAACAAGTTCATCGTGTCAGAGCTGGACGAGGAGATGGAGTTCGCGTTTACTGGTATAGAAGTGGAAGACGAGGAAAAGCAAGTTAAACTCGATGCGGATAAGCTTTCAGCCGGTATGGTGTCCATGCAGGATATGTTCCGGAAATACTCAGGGAGGGAGTTCGATGAGAACAAGGATATAATACTTAACCAGGTGTACCAAACGCAGAAACAGATGTCGATGTACGGTGGCGAGGGGATGAACCAGATGGTCGACGAGCAAACGGGTGAGCCGGAGGCGGGTATCCCGAATCCTTTCGCGGAGATGGAGAGAAGCATGGCGTCTAATCCGATATTCGAGAAGGCTTGTGAGTTCATAGATAAAAGTTTCAACGATGACAGCGAGGGATAGAAATTACAAGGGGTTGATCATCGTGCTGGCGTTCCTGCTAGCGGCGTTGTTCATATACGTTAACCGACCGGTTGTGATCGATGATAAGAAAGAGAAGGATGAAAGGGATAAGAAAGTTATCAATTCGTTAGGTAAAGTTAATGACGAGCTACTGAAACTTATCGAGGAACAGAGAAGGAGGGAGGGAGATGCTCGTGAGAAGTTCAGGAAGGAAACCGAGAAAATGAAGAAAGAGTATGATAAGAAAATTCGTGATCTCAGCGATCTTAGCTCTGACGAGCACGTTCGCTTTCTCGCAAGAGAGTTATCCGAGAAAGATTAAGCTCGGATCGGATACTTGCGTGGTGATATCGATACCGCAATTAAAAGTGATAAATTCACGGTTGCTGGAGAGGAGATATCTGAAGGCGGCGATCGATAACTTGAACGTTTACGCTTCTAATCTGAACTCTTTCATCGAGGTGAAGAACGGACAGATCGATAGTATCGCGAAATTAGCTTCGAATTATCAGTTTAAACTGCAAAACGAGATGATTCTGAACTCTAAATACAGGGAAGAAAATATCGAGCTTAAAACAAATATAAAGAGGAAAAGGCGAAATTTTTGGATCGCGATCGGTTTAGGATTTTTTACCGGTTTTTTATTGGCGAAATAGTCGGAAAGAATAAACAAAGTTTATATTTTTAGATCAGAAAAATAAAATAAAAATTGTTATGGAATTTATAGAAGAACAGATACAGAAAAATATAGCGAACCGGGTTGCCATTGAAAAGTCGACGGGTAAGGAGTTTACCGAATCCGATTGCTTAGATTTATTGGAGAAAGCAAGTAAAGCCGCGCAAATGGGCGAGGTTCGTACCTGGGGTGGAAAAGAGTATATCAAAACGCCGAAGGGTTGGAGACCGAAACCAAAGGGCTACAAGGACGGGTCGGGTAAAAAAGAGGAACAAAAAAAAGATTCAAAAGATTTATCCAAGAAAAGGGATGATCTATTATATAATATAGGTGAGATCGATCGGATGGAAAGAGAGATGAAGAACCTTGAGAATTTGATGTGGGGCGATGATTACACGGATGATGATGAATTTGAAGCTGAGTTGGAATGGGGCGATGAATATGATCAGCTAGCCGAGGATCTTGAAAAACTCCAGCGGAAAACGAAAAAGGAGATCAGATCATTCATGAAGGAATCGAATCCAAGCTGGAAACCCGCTAAAAACACCGATCTTTCTGATTTAATCAGTGAGTTTAAAAAAGAACACGAACCGAAAGATAAAGGTAATCTTCCGTCTGATGCGAAGAAAGTGATGAACGCGCTCGCAGGCGTGAATTCAAAATATAAAGATCCGAACCTGGTTCAGGTTGAGGCAACGCCGAAAGGAAACTGGGCGGTTTATTACGATGGAAAACATACGGGAACGACAATCAATGGAGCTATATTATCGGATGCCACCGTTAAAAAACTTGGATGGGAGTATCACGACGTGGATTAATTATATTAAAGAATATTTAACGTGGACAGGAAAGTATCCGGCGTAGATATAAAGACCGTTAAACCGGTCGTGAAAAAGGAAAAGGCGGGGGTTAAAGACCCCGTCCGCTTTCCTGATGTCATAAACGGGTATGAGAACGAGAGCAAGAGATTATTCAACGAGGAATTGAACCTTCTATTCGCTGACGTGGTGAAAAAGATGGTAGGTATCATAAAGGATAAGTAAAATCATGTTATTCAATAACGAGCAGATACAGGATATACTTGAATTGGTGGATTTCAGGTTCGCCGATTTGGTTTGGAAAATATTCGGGCCCTCTCACCTAACGTCGCAGGACAAGGAGAAATTGAGGAAGTTCGGTGTTAACCCTTCATCTCTCGTTAGCAGGATACCGCCTTACTGGGCTAACTGGATGTTCGGTCTCTTGTCGGGAAAATTGAGCGATTATCAAGCGAAACAGATAACATACAAGGATCTGCTCGATTACCTCGCTAGACGGCAATACGAAACACCCTCTAAAAGGGAGGTAGAATCTTACGAGGTGGCTTGCAATCGAACCTACGGTTACTTGAAGGGGTTGGGAGATAAGATGAAGAAGGATATAACCAGTTACATATCTGATGCCGAACTTCAAACGAGGATGGAACAAGAGCGTGTTATCAAGGAAGGAATAAAAAGAGGAATCTTGGAAAGGGACACAACGAAGCTCATAGCCTCAAAGATAAGCAATCAACTCGATGACTGGTCAAGAGATTGGAATCGGATAGTGGAGACTGAGTATCAAGGCGTTTTCAACATGGGGAGGGTTCAATCCTACATGAGAGAAGGGGGCGGTGAAGACACGTTAATTTATTTCGACGTTTTCCCGGGGGCGTGTTTTCCAACTAATGACACTGAATTTTTAACTGATGAAGGCTTCAAATTGTTAAAAGATATTCGGGGCGATGAAAAAGTTGCTTCATTTAACATTGAAACGAATACATTGGAGTATACCGAGATTGAAAGTAAAATTCAATATTGGTATGAGGGGGAGATGAATGAATATAAACACCATTCTCTTGATATGATCTGCACACCCAATCATAAACAATTGATTGGGATAGATTACCATCCAAAAGAAGGTGTTTATACAAAAAATCAATTAATTGATAGTTCAGAGGTTCCTTCTTTAACAAAGCGGGCATATATGTATTATACAGTTGATAATTGGATGGGAAGTGAGAGTGAAGAGATTGAGATTGCAGGTAAAATATTTAATACCAATTCTTTCGTTCGAATGATGGGTTGGTATTTATCTGAGGGTTCGTTAACGTTAAGAAAGAAAGATGGGAACGGGCATTATAATTCAACCCAACTCTGCATCTCCCAATCAAAAAATAAGAATTTTGGTGAAATTGAAGATTGTTTAGCTAAAACATTTCAGACTAACGTTTATTATAGTGCATATAAGGAGTTTGGGGGCCATTTCACAATACTGTTGGATAAATCATATGATCCATTTGTTCAATGGTTAAAATCATTGGGTGATAGAGCGCATACGAAAACAATTCCAAAAGAAATAAAATTATTATCGAAAAAATATCTTTTTGAATTTTTGTTATCCTATTGGAAAGGAGATGGTTTCGGTGGAGGTGAGACTTTCATAGATGGAAATCGTCATATTGTTACGTCATCAAAACAAATGGCGGATGATTTATCGGAAATAATTTTAAAGTGTGGTTATCGACCTTCGTTGAAAATTGTCGATAAGAGGGGTGTAACAACATTTTCAAAGAAAGGGAATAGGTCATTCACCACTAGACGATTGATTTATAAGGTGGGTATTTTGGTGGGCAAGCACTTTAATTCAATACATAAACACTTTAACGTGATTGATAATTGGAAAGGTGAGGTTGGTTGTTTACAATTAAAAAAGAACTCGACATTATATATAAGGAGAAATGGCCAATCAATTTGGAGTGGGAATTGTAGACACTGTATAAGACTATACTTAACCGGTGGAACAGGTAGTGAACCTAAATTATTCACTATCAAGGAATTGATGGGAAACGGAACCAATATAGGTAGAAAAGTGAACGATTGGAAGCCGACGATTATAACCAGTACCCATCCATTTTGTCGCTGCTTGGCTCGCAGGTACATGAAAGGAGATGTCTGGGATAAAGAAACGAGAGCGTTTAAGCAACCTGAAAATTACGAGAGAAAGGTAGCCCCTAAAGCGAGGGTCAAAATACAGGTCGGAGATAAAGTTTTTAACGTTTAAAATTGTTTAAACCGAAATAAAGACTTATTTTTATCCGAAATTAGTCATAAACAGAAGGATAATGGAAGAAACAAGCACTCTCGTGAAGCTGATGGCTGATAACGGTATAACTGTCGTGCTAAGCGCGATCACGATAATCATATTCTTGAACGTGTTCCGGAAAGCTACCAAGAACTGGGAGAGGATGGAGAAAAAGAACGATCACCTCATTGATTTGATCGTGGCGAAAGGAACGGCAGGTGATTACATGGAGAAACAGGTCGAGATAAACAATAACATGCTTTCCATATTGAAGGAGATAAGGGAGGGTGCGACGAAGGAGTGCACGATAGAGCAAGTGAAAACGACCACTAACGCTCTTTTCGACCTCGCCAAGTTCACTATGTTCGAGGAGGTGAAACGGATAAAAAGGGAGAATCATCTAAATAACAGGGCTGCTATTGACACGAAAGTGAAAACGATCGTTCATCAAAGAATAAATGACAGGAAAAGTAAACTGTACAATTATAACTGGAAAGGTAAACCTTTGAGCGAGTTTAATTCCGTGTCGAAGGCTGGTATAGCGGATATAATGATGGGAGAACTCTATTCGCCCGACGATTTCTCGGAAGAGAGGGTGAAAAGGAATATAGAGCTTTTCTATGATAACATGAAACTTGATTTATTTAATGAAATTGTCGCGTATAATAATTTATAGTATGAACTGGTTGAAAAAGATACTTGGAAAGAAAGCGGGAAGTGATGAGGAGAAAATTTCTCGCTATATAGACCTTTTAAAGAGTTTGGTTATTATTGAATCGGAGGCTGACGAGCTCGCCGATTCTTTCCGTTTAAATAAATCGATGGTCGATAACGTTAACTCTTATGATGTCGAGGAGATGGGGCGAAGGCTCGCTAAATTTGATGAGTTCATGGTCTCTCACAGGCAGGATGTTCACAATCTTTTAAAATCGAAGATGGAAGTTGAGAAAGAGATTAAAAAATTGAAGGAGGATCCGTCTATTTCGAAGGATATTGAGGGTATTGATACGTATTTTAAGGCGAAAAAGATGTATAAATCACGAAAATTAACCCTTACTGAATTCAACGAATCCATCAGAAAGTCGAATGAAGGTCCCGTTAAATATTCTGATGTTCTTGTTTTTGATGTGAGTGGGAAATTATTGATTCTTCATAGAATGCAGGATGGCAAGCATTGTGAAGGGGGTGAATGGTGCATTCCCGGAGGCCATGTTGACCCTGGCGAGGAGCATCGCGAGGCGGCTGAGAGGGAGTTAAAAGAGGAGACAGGGTTGAAATTAAAGATGGACCCGGAACCGCTTGGTTTTTACGATGGCCATAACGCGTTTATTCGTTATTACAGTGCCCAATCCGATGAAAATGAGCCCTCTGTTTTGGTTGACAGCACCGAGCATGACGGTGTTGAATGGATCGATTTAAAAGACATCGATGAATACGATTTTATATTTGATATGAAAGATAATCTAAAAAAATTACTCCGCATGGAAGAGGAAGAAACGAAATCCCCCAATTCGATAGGGATACTCGCCAAAGCGTTAAAATCTGGACAGATAACACCCGCTGTTTTCAGGGAAGCGGTGGAGAAGGCTAAAAATAAAACTTACTTCTCTAAGAAAGAACGTGGTAAACTCGCTAAAGAAGGTGAGGCGATGCCTGATGGTAAATACCCGATAAGAAACGCTCAAGATTTGAAAGACGCGATCAAGCTGGTTGGGGCATCGTCGATGCCGGAGAGCGAGGTTAAGGCGTGGATTAAGAAAAGAGCGAGAGAGTTGAACCTTGAAAACGAGCTGCCCGAAGATTGGAGGGGTGTTGAGAAAGCGGTTGGAACGGAACAGGCTGAAACGATCGCGAGAGAATCGCTGGACGGTGAAACGAAAAATGACAGGGTTGAGAAATCATCTTTCTCTATTCGCGTTGATTTCGACGATTTAGAGAAAGCTGACCTTTTCAAGTCCATGATTGAACAGTACAAGTCGGAAGGTGATCTCGGTATAACCGGTGTTGACGTTATAGATGACAAGGTAGAGGATAAGGAGATTTTCCGGGACTATCTGAATTTCATCGAGGGTGCTAAAACGAGAATCAAAAACTTGCACTGGTCAGAAGAGGATAACGCCAAACACGTTTACCTTGATGAACTATCTGAAGAGGTGTCAAAATTCGAGGATAAGATAGCGGAAGCCGGTCAGGCGAATTTCGGCAGGTTCAAGGATGGTGAGATAATCGGGATAGATATTCAAACGAGCGACCCGATAATGATCGTTGACCTCCTATTTGATATGACGAGCTCTTTCCGGTCCAAGTTAAATGAAAGGTTGATTTATAACGGTGAGATTTCGTGGGTGGATGACTTCCTCGCTACGCTGAAACAGAGCAAGTATCGTTTACAATTACATTAAGAAATAACGGGTCTTGATAGGCCCGCTTTATATTTTCATAACCATGCTAAACGAATTATTCAACGATATAAACAAGGCAAGGAACATCGCTTCTATCGGTGAGAAACGGAAGTGGGGTGATAGATGGTACATGAAGACCCTTCGAGGATGGGTACTTACGAACGAGGAAGTGAATAAGATAGCTGACGAGGCTTTTCGGGCGAGAGAGGAGGAACTTGAAAGAAGGATAAACGAGGATCCGGAATTTCGTGCTCGCTATCAAAAAGATTACGGTGAGGGGTACACGACTTTTGTTCATTTAAAGGGGGATATTTCAACGAAAGAAGTCGCAGGTATCCGGTTGAGGAATAGCGGTATTGACACGAAAGCGAAAAATTTGATGGCAATTTTCTCGCCGAGCGAGAGGCAATGGGTTATACCGATGGTTGACAGAAACGTTCCTTTAACTGACAAGATACGGGAGATGATCATGGAGAGGGGAGAGTGCGAGTTGTATTTCCGGAAAACGAAAAACTCAGCGCCGGTCAGGGTGATGGTCGAGATGGGTGAGCGTGGCGGTTTTAAATTCAAGGAAGCCACCAAAAGGGAGGGAAAAGTTGATGAATGGAAACCGTCAGTTAGTTCGGCTCTTGATTTCGGTTTATCCGGTCCTCATTTTTATAGCATCGACCTTGTGGTGCCGTTTAAGGATAATATAGAGAAGGCGAAAGGTGCGGCTATCGGTGAGGAAAGAGAATGGGGTGGAAAGATTTACGTTAAAACGGTTAACGGTTGGAGACCGAAAGGGAAGGGAAAGAAGGGTTCAAAAGATGACGATGATAAAACGAAACAACCTTCTAAAAACGAAGTTCAAGGAGAGGATAGAAAAGCGATTCTTGAAGGGTACGCTTCTCAAGCGACTGACAAGCAACTTGAATCCGCTATCGATAAACCCGGTCAATTGGAGGAGGTGAAGGATATCGCCAGGCAGGAACTTGAAAATAGAGGGAAAGAAGTGAAGGAGGGAGAGGATGAAATCTCTTCGGCTTTAAATAAGCTGTTACAAAGTAACGAATTTGATGATGAATTCAAAAGGTTGCTTCAATCAAAACTCGATGAGAGAATAGCTAAAAAACAGGAAAAAGAGAAGAAATCGGAAGAGAAGAAAGAATTTGAATCATTCAAGAAGGAGGTAACTGAAAGATTGGATAAACTTGAACAAGAAAATTCAGGTCACAAGCAAATAAAGAAAACGGGTATTATCGTGGATGGTAAGAAAATCTTCATCACGATGGACGGAGACCGCTATCAAGCGAAGAGGGGCGGTGAGACTTTGAAATCGGAGCCGAATGAATCATTGTCCAGTTTCAAGGATAAGGTGAGGGGGAAATGGGGCGGGGAACAAACGGAGGAAAAGCCAGTCGAAGAAAGGAAGGAACCTGAACGGGATAAGTTACCTGAAACATTTGAGATTGATGTTCCGTTAGAACGAATTAAAAAAGCGATAGATGAGGGTGGTTATGAAAACGATTGGTTTTATAAAATGGTACTGGAAGATTCCGACGAAGCTCTTAGTTTCAGAAATAATAAAAAGTTTCAGCTTCTTTCAAACGCGGCGTTACTTGAAAAAGAACTGCGTCCTGTAATGCTACCTTTTGTGTTCACGGAATATAATGGCGTGAAATATAAGAGTTACGATCAATATTTCATGAATGAGAAAGAGTCGCTTGATATTTATAAAAAGAAATTTAGGCCTTCGAGATCGATTTATACCAAGGAGGAAAAAGATGCGATGGAGGCTTACGGGGGCGCGTATTTTGAATCTATTCGAAGTTTTAATATTGATGGAACGGTACGATCATATCATGAAAAAGAGAAAGATGCGATTCGACATACATCAGAATTAATTGAATCGTTTATAGATAGAAATCGGTTAAAAGAGAATGTTGTTTTGAGTCGTCGCTTAAATTTCAAGAAGGGTGAAGAAAATCCATTTTTAAATCTTAAACCGGGTGATACGTTCACTGATCCTTCATTTGGTTCGTACTCACTTCGTCAATTATCAAGTTTCGGTAATTTTCAGATAACGTTGCTCGCGAAGAAAGGTCAAGCTGTGTCAGCGATAAAATCAAATTGGCCCGGAGAACAGGAACTTCTCACTCAAAAGGGGTCAAAATTCAGGGTACTTGAAATCGGATATAAATCTATCGCAGTTGAGATGGTTGATTGATAAAGGAATTATTTATATTTTTATATGATGGAAGACGATGATTTAATAAGAATGACAAAAGAAACTGATATCACCGGGATTAAATTCAATTATAACGGTGATAAATCGAATAACGATAATTCAGTCCTCGTTAACGCTATTAATAAGATCGGTGACGGGATCGAAGAATTAGAACGGGATAGAACCGGTAAAGAAAGTTAGAATATAACTATTTTTACATGCAGATTTTCACTTACAAGAAAAGAGATTTCGATAACCTAAATATACACGCCACCCGGATAGATAATCAAGGGTTATTCTTCTTGAGTGACATTCAAAGTAGAACCATGCAGCACTGGGTGTTGATGGGCTTTGATTGGACACTCGGGTATAGAACGTATCCCGAGATGATCGATCTGGCGAGAAAACTGAAGGCGATTCTATGTATATTCGAGAACGGGAAATTGCTTGAATGTTTCGATTTCGAGGAGGATCTCGTTTTGACTTACGCTCAAGAGATAGCGGTTAACGATCCGATTGAAAACGCTCCAATTTGGAACGAGGGCGTTGGCGGGGTTATCGAAGCACCGGAAGACGTGGTGATAGACGAAGAAATCATGTTACGATTCACCCCTCTACCCGGATTTATTTTCAGGGGCTGGTACGACGAGAACGGGAAATTGATATCAAACGAGCAAGATCACAAGTTCACGGTAACGAAATCCGAAACGATAACCGCTAGAGCGCAGAAGAGGTGGTATAACGTTTCTTGCGAGTTTGATAATGATATGGGTCTTGTTAACGGTCTCGGTAGGTACGTTTACGGGACGGAGGTAACCTTGACCGCTATAGGGAAGATGGGTTACAGGTTTAAAGTTTGGTCCGATGGTTACACGGAAGCTGTAAGAAAAGTAACGGTAATCGAGAATGTTAACTTAGAAGTCGAGTTCGAGGTGAATGACGTGGTCGTTAACGCTAAGGTTTACCCGGTTGGAGCCGGTTCAATCACGAACGTGAATAACATAACGCAAGAAGGACAACTAGCTGATTTTCTGGCGACACCGACTTCCGATTACATTTTCGATGAGTTTACCTACGCTACCGAGGAAGATTCAACGGGAGAGGAAACGTTATCATCGAAAACGAACCCCGTCAAGATAAAACTTCTCGCCGGGAGAAATATAACCGCTAGATTTAAATTACCGGTCGTTGACGTGAACATGATTGCTAAAACTGGTTACAACGACGCCGACCCGCAAGTGGCAATGACTTTTTCTGAAGGCACGGCAGGTGGAACGATATCGAATCAAGGTGGTTTGCTGACACCCGGAACATCTTTCCAAAGTACCGCCACGCCGGCGGAAGGGTACGAGTTCGTGGGGTGGTACAACCTTCTATCAGGAGGTACGCTTCTATCCGCTAATGTGACTTACACCAACAGCATCGGTAATTCTGACACGACGATATACGCTCGTTTCCAGAAGAAGTGGTACACGGTAACCGCCACGAAAGGCGATTATATAGAATCGGTCGAGGTTGGACCGAGCTTGCCGCCGACGCAGGAAGGAAACGGAACCATGAGAATAGCGCATGGGGAAGGGGTCATCCTATCCTGTACTTTGTTACCGGATTCAACGGATTACACGTATGATTTCGATGGGTGGTATGATAATAACGTGAAAGTACCGAATGAAGGTACGACGGCAGCGATAGATCCCGTAATTAAGAATATAAACTGGACCGCTAAGGGAAAAAGAACGGCAACACCGGATTACTCGCTAACTGCAAAAGCGGTGTTCAAGGCGATAGGTTCTGATACCTATGTTGAATCAACGGAAGGTGGAACCGTCACACCAACATCCGGTTCATATAAAAGCGGGGTGAAAGTAACACTAACATCCGAGGTGGCGGCCGACACGGAAACGGCAGAATATCTGTTTGATGGTTATTTCACGGGGATGAATGATGGTAATAATTTATCGTACAGTAAAACTTACGGTATAACGATAAGTGATAACACGACCGTTTACGCCAGGTTCAGCGTGTCTGAGAAGAGTGGAAGTTAGATGAAAATGAAATGAAAATGATAGAGAATAAATTTAATTTCTGGGTCCCGATTGATATAGAGAAGGCGAGATCCGACAAAGAAAAAGAAGATGATTCCCGCTACGACAACATGGTGTTCGAAGGCGTGGCGAGTGATGATAGCGAGGATGATGAAGGCGAATCGATGAATCCGAGCGGGTTCGTGTTGGATAGATTCCTGAAAAGCGGTTTACTGAACCTTGACCACTTAACTTCGAGGGCGAAGGAAAACAAATCCAGGTTTTGGATAGGCGAGCCTATTGACGCTTACGTGAAGGATAACAAATTCTTCGTGAAAGGAAAATTGTGGAAGAAGTCTCCCGAGGCGAGAGCTTTCTGGGATAAATGTATCCAGATGTCGGAGTCGGGATCTTCACGTAAGCCGGGCATGTCGATAGAGGGCAAGGTGATAGAGCGGGATAAAGCAAATCCGAGAAAGGTGAATAAGGCGTTGATAACGAACGTGGCCCTAACATTCCAACCCGTAAACACTAATTCGTTTTTCGATATTGTGAAAGGTCGTCAATCGAAAGATTTTATCGATTATGAATTCGAAAGTGATAAGGATTTTGATGAGAACGATAAGGTGATACTTGAATGGGAGGACGAACGGGGTAATCTTCTGATGCTCGATTCTAAATTCAGGATCAAAGTGAAGAAGAAACCGTTGTATAAAATCGAAACGATAGAGAAAATGTCAAAAAGTTTTTCCGGCGGATCTATTTCAGAGACGGTTTTTACCGATTTCGTTAAAAAGATAGAGAAAAATTTCCGTTTGTCAAATTAATTGGTTATTTTTATCACAAAATGTACGAGTTAGAAACTAAATACTTTAAGAAATGAAACCTATTACTAATGAGATAGTGCAGGAATTGCAAAAAAGGGGGATTTCTTTGGATCAATATTGCGGTGATGAAGTCGTGAAAGCGTTATTGGACGCTGACTTTGATCATGATTACATCTTGAAAAGCATTGATAACGGAGACATCAATACCTTTAATAAATCAAAGTACACCGAGAAGGAGGAGATTGAGTACGACGAGAAGAAAGCCGGTGAGCATGAAAGACGTGATTTCGAAGAAGGGAAGAAGGAAGGCGAGAAAGAAGAAAAAGATAAAATCGAAAAGAAGAAAAAAGATAAAAAAGATGTCGAGAAATCTGAAGGAGAAGAGATGAAGAAATCCATCGAAAATGACCTTTACAAATCTCAACGCGAATTTTTCGACGAAGTTAACGCTTCTTTGAGTGAGATGAAAGATTTGATGAAATCGATGGGGGAGGAAATCGAAACCCTGAGAAACCAACCGATGCCTTTCCGCTCTGTTGATAAGGGCGCCGTTTTGGAGAAATCTTTCGGTGTTAAAACTAGCGATGAAGGAAAGAAAATCCTTTCGAAATCAGCGCATCGTGAACCTCTAAAAAAAATTATGACAGAGTGTTTCGAGAAAGAAACTGACAGTGAGATGAAAAAATCGTTAGCTAACGATATCATATCCTATTCGACGGGTGCGATGTCCCTTTCGCAAGAGACTGTTGATTATTTGAGCAAGAAAGGAATCGAAGTTGTTGAGTAATTTAATTGAATCAGAATAAAATATAAGAATAATGGGAGAACAATTTGATTTTAGTGGAGTGACACCGGGAATTGACCGGGGAGAGTTCCTGTCCGCTGATATCCTAAAGGCTATGGAAGCTGGTTTACAGACCGGTATGCAATACGCTAACACCCTGAATAACGGTGGAGGCTTGAAAGTGGAGTCTTTGGACGGCGTTATCAAAGTGTTGGAATACACTGAAAAACAATTGGTGTTATGGAAAAGTATCGGTAAGAAAAAAATCTACAACACCGTTCATCAATACAACCAATTAGTGAAATACGGTAACAATATCGGAATCGCTAACTTGGAAGGTGAAACACCTCAATTCACCGATTCTCAATACAGACGGAAACCGATTATCACCAAGTTCCTGGGAGTTAGCGGTCAGGTAACGCATCCCGCAACCTTGGTTCGTATCGCCGCCGGAGGAGATTCGATGTATGAATTAGAGGTTCGTAACAAAACCTTGTTGTTATTGCAAAACTTGAACGTTGCGTTATCTAATTTTGATAGCAATTGCATCGACGAGGAGTTCTCAGGTATCTGGCAGCAACATATTGAAGGTATCCTTGATATCTACGGAGGTATGTCAGGAAAAACTTCTGAAGCGATTCTTGACACTTACTACGCCGACCCGGCCGTTGTGAACGCTGATGGAAACATCTTGAGCGATTTCGATTTGCAAGAAGCGACTAACGCGATCGTTAACTTACGTTACGGTTTCGCCGATAAGATCATCGCCAATCCGATTGTGTTCACCGATTACGTGAACGCTCACACAGCTAACAAGGTGTTGAACGTGAACGGTGTATCAGGAAGCATGATGAACGCTCGTGCCGGATTGCAAGTAACCAGCGTTGCAACCCAGTTCGGTGATATCGATTTCATGGCTGACCCGTTCTTCGATAGCAAACCCGCGCGTTTGGCAACTTCACCGGCAACTAATGATAAGGCGCCGGCGGCACCGGTTAAAGCCGTGGCAGACGCCGTTAAGATTGTTGCGAATGATACGAAAACCAAGTTCACGAACCACGCAGGTTCTTACCTGTACGCTGTTGCCGCTAAAAACCGTTACGGTGAGAGTGCTTTGACAAAATTGAATGACGCCGGTCAGGCTGTTATCGCGACAGACGCTGTTGATTTAAAATTCACTGCCGCCGTTGATTCAGTTTACCCAACTCAAGCGTTCGTGATTTACCGTACCGAAGTTAACCCGGCAAACGCCGCAACCGCTAATTACTACCCGATTTTCCAAATCCCGGCAGCCCAATTAGCTTCAGGTTATGATGGCGCCGCAGGGGGAGCTGTTCGAGACAGAAACCGTTCTATCGCAGGAACCCACTCAGCGTTGGTATTCAAAATGGATAGCTCGTTGATTGAATACCTGCAACTCGCTGACACGATGAAGATGGAGTACGCCATCACATCACCGAGTAGACGTTTCTCTATTTTGAATTACGGTACGCCGGTGTTGTACGCTCCGGGTAAGTTCGTTAGAATTTGCAACATCGGACGAAAAGCGGAATAATCTCGTGTTTTAATATATTCGTGATTTATCCGTGAAAGGGAACCGTTAAAAGTTCCCTTTCATTCTATCATATTGATAAACAGAAAAATTATCATTATTTTTATGGTGAAACTTTAAAATTAAAAACGATGAAAATAGAATCGCGGACCTATCGGGGTCAATCAATCAGAATTTTCGATGAGTTGGTTTCCTTCGATTTTAACGGTATGGCAGATGTAAAAGACGAGCTCGGCGAGAGAGTTATCGAATCAGGATTGCCCATCTACAAGGAAGGTAATGTACCGTCCAAGAAAACGAAAGCGGAGATCGAACTTGAAAAAGAACTTGAGAGAAGGGTTCAGTCATATAGAATTGAGAATGACTCACTGAGAATACAGATAAACGGTCTGAACGCTAAAATCCAGAGATTGAATGACGAGCTAAAATTATGGAAGGATGCTTGCGAGTCATTGAAGAAAGATCCGAGCTCGGAGTTACCACAAAACGAACCCGCTAGTGAAAACGAGGAGAAAACCGAGGAGGATGAAATTCGGGAACAGCTTGAGGGCAAGAAAAAGGACGAGCTAATCGAAATGGCTAAACAACTCGGTCTTGGCGAGGATGAATTGATGGTTGAAGGCCGGTTCAAAAGAAAGGAAGAGATTATAGATTTGCTTTTATCCGTGAAATAAAATGAAATTAACGCTATCCATAAAGTACAGGAAGAACACGGGGTTACTGTTCTCGCCCGCCGAGATCAACACCCTCTACCTTTACGGAATCTCGATAAACGCCACTAACGGAACTAAGTTTTCTGACGAGGCTTATGAGTATTACGTAAGAGAGGCTCAAAAAACTGTCGAGAATTGGTTCTCGGTGAAGATCGTGAAACAGTTAATAACGGAATCATCTTCTTATTACTGGGATAGCTATAACCAGCAATTCCCTATAATAAACACGAAGTACATCGTTCAAAAACCTCTCGCGCTAGTCGGATTGTTGAGAACGGTGGAACAGGTTAGGTACCCAGCGGAGTGGTTATCCTATGCCAAGGACCCCGACCAGATAGGTGGAAGAAGGATTAGTATAGTCCCCACCGGTTCGGGCGCCATGGCTAACGAGGATGTGATTTTAACCGGCATAGTGACGCAACTGGGCATACAGAGATTGAGAAACATACCCGATTACTGGGATTATCAGTATGTTTCTGGATTCGATCTTGATAACCTACCGTGGGATTTGATAGGCGTTATAGGCAAGCTGGCAACTTTCGGACCCCTTAACATAGCGGGTGATATGATTCTCGGTTCGGCCGGTATAGCGAGTCAATCATTATCAATAGACGGGCTGAGCCAATCAATATCAACGACCGCTTCCGCGACATCGGCTGGTTACTCGGCGAGACTAATCAATTACGGGAAAGAAATTCAGGAAACCGTGAAGAGAATTGAGGGTATTTATAGAGGGCTGCAATTTGAAGTGTTATGAGTAAGAATTACGTTTTACAACAATCACCGAACACGATCGGCTATCCTTCACCGGAGTTTGATAAAGGTGCTTTCGATGCCGCCATCACACAAAAGGGGTACAAGATCTACCAGGAGAGGTCGATAGCGTGTCCCTGTGGCGACGATGCCGGTCACCCTAACCCCGCTTGTCCCTATTGCGGTGGAACTGGTTATTATTATATCGATCCAACGGAGGTGATATGTCTGATAACCGGGGTTAACGTGAACACGAAGTACCGGGAATGGACGATGGATAACGCCGGGACCATAGCCGTCACCACCTATGACGAGGGGTTAAATTTCAGTTTCTTCGACAAGCTAACGTTCAAGGAAAAGTTCGGTATATTCTCCGAGAATCGCGTGGTGCGCTCGTTTAACGGTAAATTTTTCGCCTGGTTGACCTTCCAACCCTTTGAAATATTTCAAATCGCTATAATCGATTTAAACGGGGATTTGAAGGTGTTGCCGAAGAGTGATTACTTCCAAGACAAGGAGAACAACGAGTACGCCCTGTTCTTCAACGCTGGATCTGGGGTGATGGATGGAACGGTGATTTCCGTTTATTACAAGCATTACGTTCAGTACAACGTCATAGACCTACCTCACGAGATACGCGCTAGTAACGTCACTGACAAGAACGGAAATTTACAGAAAATTGACCTGCCCGTTCAAGCGATAGCGAGAAGGGCGAATTTCGTGATTAACGAGGGTAACCAAACCGTTAAAGATTGATAAAAGATGGAACCTCTACCGATATACGTTGATCTGAGTGGCGTGGCGGAGGAGCTGTCACTTTCGGCCGAGAGGATGGATGCGTTATCAGCATTCGTTCTTGACCGGCTCGTTCAGCGTTACTCGGAAGAATGGACCACCCTCGTTAACAGGGAGCTGAGATCAACGAGAAGGGATTACCTTCAAGCGATGTCTTTCGACAGGGTGTCATCAACCGAAGCGGTCTTCACTCTGAATTACTCCAAGGGTAACCCGGTTCCGATCATGATCGAGGTCGGCCATGGACCGTTTGATGAGAAAATCGGGTTCAGCCAATCACCCAAACGGAAGATGAAGAAAGGGGGAGGTTGGTATATCACGGTTCCTTTCCGTTTCGCCACTAGCGAGGCGTTAGCTGAATCGGGTGCTTTTTCCGGGATATTACCTAGAATAATACAGGATATGGCGAAAAAATCGGGTTCTCCGTTGCGCCAGCCCGATTTACCGTCACCCTACGGTTCAACAAGTCAGCGTGCCGTTATCGACCGTATGAACAGAAAGGTTGGCGAGTACAAGCACAAGGTATCCATTTACGCCGGGCTGGTTAGAAAGGATATTTCTTCGACGAACCGGGAGAAACGCGGTGGTTACTTCACTTTCAGGAGGGTGAGCGATGAAAGCGACCCTCTATCATGGTGGAACAAGGGGTTCGAGAAACGTGATTTTATGGGTAGGGCGATTTCGAATATGAACATTCAATCGACAGTTAACATGGCGATTGATAACTTTTTTGGAGCATGATAAGTCCGATTTATAATTTAAAAGGAATAATTGAATCGCTCCTTCAATGGGTGAAGGACGATTTTGAATCTTTCGATGACGAGAAGGATACGTGGTTGTATCAGATGGTGCATCTTGGCGAAAGGAAAGGTGATATCGATGAGTATTACGAAATAGCGAAGGAGATTTTTCTGAGAAAGAAGAGTTCTCGTAAGATGTTATCAGTCGAGCTCGAATTTCCGAAAGATACATCTCTCTTACCCGTTATTGTCTTGAGGGAACCTTCTAGGGCCGACGGGGATACGAATGTGATAGGAGCGACGGACAGCCAGGTTATATCTTATGATGGTGGTACTCAGATGCAAGTTTTTCGTGATTCTAAGAGATTCTCTTACGATTTGATGTGCGTGGGTTTGAATTACAAGGAAACTCTAACGATTTCTGACGTGATGTACGGATTGATTGTCGGTGCTTACAACACGTTCGCGAGGGATTATGAGAAGGTCGGTTTCAATTTAAGGGAACTGATGGTGAATTCCGAGTTAAACCCTTATCCGACATTCATTAGATCTGTCGGAATAGATCTTCAGAGATCTAATTTCATACCGTCGATAGAGAGAAGAACGTATATTGATAGCGTGAAATTTCAGGTTAAATTAGAAACGAGGATGCATTCTAAAAACGAGGATGATTGATGTTAAACGTGGTTATGAACGGAATTTTCATTAAAACGGAATTTTAATTTTCGTCATTGATAAAAATTCCTTATCTTTATAACGCGTAAGGTTAGATTTTAAAACGATATACAATGGCAATATCTGTATATTTTAATAATAAAAAAATCACGTTACCCGGAGCGTACGCGACAGTCGCAGCCGGGGAGCAGAACGATCCGAGGGCCCTGGATTACGGTAAATGCTTGATCATAGATACCGGATCGTTTTACAAGGATAAAAAATTTCCCGGAACGCAAAAACCGTTACCAAACTGGGGTGGTGGTTCCGGTATTCAAACAGGCGGGACCACTCCTGAGAATAACGGCGTCAACGCTATATATCGATTCGATAATATCGACGATTTCCGTTCGTTCATCAAAGGCGGGATGTACTGGCAACTGGCGAACGCGTTATTTTTCCCGGATCCCAGCAACCCGGCGGCGGTGGGTGTTTCTGAGATCATGTTCGTGAGAGCGGCTCAGACAACCCCGGCAACCATGACGTTTCAATCAACGAGCGCCGGAACTCTAAAGATAACCACCTTGGATGAGGGTGATTGCGCTAACGGTCTAGGCAAGGATGGTGAAGCGGCATCCGGTAATCTCGCGACGGGATACGCTTTCAAGATTGTCGCCGGAACTCTTGATAAGAGCAAGTACGTTCTCCAAATCTGGAGGGGGTCCTATACCGGCGTTGCCGACGATGGCGTCTCGTTCAATGAAGTTTCTCTCGATGACGCGGTTAAATCGCCTAGGTTGATTATAGAATCGCCGGAAGTTTCAACGATGACGGAGCTTTCTGATTGGACGAAACGGAATGCGGAGTTTAATCAATTATTCAGATTTGATAATTCTTCAACGATAGAAGAAGATGATAAACTTGTTGCGGGTGATATTAAGGGAACTTTTACGCCGGCAACCGGTGGAACGCAAACGTATAACTCGACGTATTTTGATCAAGTTCTCGCTTCCATAACGAATCTTGATAACAGTTTCGTGTTCACGGATATTCATGGAGTTGACGCGGCGTCTGACGCTAGCATAACCTCGTTGATCAGTCATATAAATAACACCGCTAAATTTAAAAAACAATTATTCATCGGCGTCGGTGAAAGTGAGGGTGAGTTTAACGCATCGCTCTCGGCGGCTCAAACGTTAAACTCAGCTCGTGTTTGTGTTGTTCACGGGGGCGTCGGGATGCCTTCTAACGCTCTCGGTGTCGGGTATCGTTGGTGGGGTGTCATGTACAACCTTTGCAGCATTCTGGGTAGAACGGCCGGTAAGGCGCCTCAGATCCCGGTGACGAATAAAAGTATCGGTGTGTCGAAATTAAAGCACCAATTAACCGACACTGACAAGAAGAAAGCGTTAAACGCAGGTGTTCTCGTTACGATCTACAACGAGAGCTTGCAAAAATTCGTTGTCTTGCAGGGGATCAATACCCTTCAGAATAACGAGGTGTTATTCACCGGCGAGGGAGAGTCGTTTTCCATTCAATTCATGAGAATAGTCGATCAGATTAACAAAGAGTTGATCGTGAATAGTGAGATTGATCTTTTAGGGGCTGAGAACGGGGTTAACTCGAATACTTTAAGCGCCGGTATATTGAAGAATTGGGTGGAGAATTACCTGTTAACGAGAACGGCGACGGCGACGTCAGATAACCTGCTACTTTCCTATCGTAACGTCACGGTAACGAAAAAAGATGATTACTATCTCGTCACTTATGGCATCGTGATCAATAACGAGATCAACAAGATTTTCTTTACTGGATTTGTTTTTAAAAACTAATAGGAGATGGATAAGATAAAATCTTTCGGCGCCCCGATGGCTGCCGTTTACATAGACAACGAGCTCGTCGGCCAGATGCAGCAAGTTCAATTCACCGAGCAAACGACTCTAACCCCGGTTAGAGGTCTCGGTGATCTGTTAGTGGGAGAATTTGTTCCGACCGCTATCGATTGCAGTTTCAGTTCTAACTATTTCTTTATCGGATTTGACACGCCTTGGTTTAAGAAAATGCTGAATCGTTTCGGGTCGGTAGAAGAAGTTGTGAACACGATTTCGTTGATGCAATTATCATTCTCGCTGGTTGTTTACCGGAAAGATGTCACTGGCGTTGATGAGACGAACCGTCTCGTGACTGACACGAATACGACCGGTCAAACTATCATGAAAGCAAGAGATTGTGTCATGGAAACGATGTCATGGAGTATCGCGGTTGGCGGTATAGCGACCACGGATGTTTCAGGTCGTTATAAGACTCCCATGGTTATGGGCTAAAATTAAAACATTGAGATATGATGGAGAAAATTTTATTCAAAATTAAGACTTCAACAGTTCAGAACGAGTACGAGGTTGCGTTTCCCACGGTCGGTCAATATCGCGATATAGAGGTTTACAAACAGATGCTCTCCAACGGGATGTATTCGAGCTTGGTTACCTCCGCGACGAACGGTGCAATGAACGCTCTTGATATCATTGATATAGAGGCGACTTTGCGAGTTCTCTGCCCTAAATTCATGGAGGATTTGAAGTGTGAGATCCGGGATTTAAGTATCAAGGATTTCGCCATCATCAAGGAATCTTACAACCGCGATATGAAGCCGCTAGTGGATGAGATAGAGAAGTTGATGAAAATTTAACGAACCATGTCGAACGAGTTCAGGGAGTTCATGGTTAAATGGAACCTCAAGTTCCCTATCGATCGGTGGTATAGAGAGAAGCATAAGATTCCCTTCATGTCTAAACAACACAGGGAATCTTCTTTTTTAAACATGAGGCTGGAATGGGAGGAGGATAGGTTATTCACGGAGATTGATGAAGGTGGAAAATACGAGCCTGATAAGGGGGATTTTTTGAGGGGACGTGAAAGCGATTTGACCATGAATGATCGCGCGGCGATGGCGCGAGATTTCTTACAAAAGATGAGGGAGGAAAACGATGGACAATAACGCCAGGGTAAGGATACAGGTCGATGATTCGAAAATAAAAGCTCTCAAGCAGAGCGCCGCCGATCTGTATAATAAACTCTCAGAACAAGCGAGGAAACAATCCCAGGATTTAAGGGATGTTAACCGGTATATCGAAGAGCAAATTCGGCTGATCGAGCGAAGAAACGAATCTGTGATAAGATCCCGTCGAGGTGAGCTTGAATATGATAGAAGGTCGGGTCGTTTAACCGGTCGGTCTTACGAGAACGCGGTTGGGGCGATTGACGAGAGGGCTTTTTTATCGCAGGAGAGAACTCGGGCCTTGAGAGGGATGCTTGACATTGATTTCGGACCCAGAGCCAGGGCCGAGAGCGTGTTCGGGGATGTGTCAAGAGAAGTTATTTCACGCGGTGGATCCGTCTCCGCCGGTATAGAGGATCGTCTCAGGCAGAGGGAACTCGCGAGCGGGAGGGCTTTCGCTGAACGGGAGAACCAGCTCCGGGCAAGATACGAGCAAGGATACCTGAACCGGGAGCAATACGGGCGTGGAATGCGTGATTTAAGGGCCGAACGGAGACAGGATGCCGTTTTGGTAAGGTTACTCCGAGAGATCGCGGATAACACAAAGAATGACGCCAGAAAATCGGCGGAGGAACTCGTTAAGAGACTTAACGTTCGGTCGAAAGAAGACGCGTCTAAATGGATTTCCGATCTTGAAAGTAAGAGAACGGGGACTGCGGCTGATGTGATGAGGCGCCAGGAAGCGGCTTCGATACTGAGGGAGAGGTATCCCACGGAAAGTCGCGACACCGGCGGCGTTGGTGGAGGTTGGTTATCGATGTTATCGAGAGGAGGCGTTAGGGGCGCGATATCGACGTTCGCCCCCGCGATGCTAGCTCTTGCGGCCGCGAAACTAATATGGAAAGGCGTGGAACGTGTTGGCGAGGTTCAAGCGTCAGGTCGAGATATCGCCGCGATGAATCCAGGTTTGAATCTTGACGATGTATGGTCAATGTCTCTCGATAGAGGAAAAAGAGGCGCGGGGCTGGGTTTATCCGGAACTGATTTTTTAAGATATCGCGTCGGATACCAAAGGGCGTCGGGAAGGTTAATTTCCGCTGACGAGGCGATTCAAAATTTCGCCCAGCAAAGAGCTCTCGGACTAACGGATGAACAATATAATCAGATGCTCTCATTAGGGAGATTCGGAAGGGGAGGATCCGCTCAGGGAGCCATATCAGTACTTGAAAGGGTAACCTCGAGAAGGTTTGGTAACCTCGCTCTTCTACCCGAGATGATCGAATCGTACCAGAGGGCGGCGCAGAACATATTGAATATTCGGGGGGATTTCAATCAGGATGCCGTAGCGGGTGTTATCCAAGGGTTAAGCGTTGGGACTGGAGCGCAAGGAGCTCAGTTAAACCGGTTAATCGGTGGATTACAAAATATCGGTAACAACGCGAACCCGTTAGCGAGATCGATGGCGTATAGAGCCGCACGGATGGTTAATCCGAATATTGATGTCTGGGGCGCCAGCAAGATGATCGAGGACCCTTTAAGTAACACCAAGTTTTTGAGAACGTACTTGCAACAGATACAGCAGGGTTCCGGCGGGGGCTCGTCAGCTAAATTTCTCGCGAAAGCGATACTTCCGGGACTGTCATTTGATGATATAGATCGGCTATTCGGGGCCAAAGGTGATCGTGATTTTGGTAAGATTATAGCCAGTATGAGAACCTCTGGTGGGGGTGGTTACGAGACGAGAGCGAAAGATTTGACAACAACATATGAAAAAATTGTCGCTGATTTTGAGCTCATGAAAGATGACGTTATTGACATAGCTAAAAAAATCGGCGAGGCAGCTAGGTCAGAGATAGAGGCGAGGCAGAAATTGTCATTAAAATTTGAGGAATTGATCGATAAAACTGACAGTGTCGTCGATAAGGTTATCGGAAGTATCAACGTGTATAATTTAATGATGCCCTATAGTGCGAGTTAATTATGAAAGGTTTGCTAGTATCGATAAATAGAAATGTGAGCGTTGATGATTTCGTCAAGAGCTTTAACGAGAAAAATAACCTCCCCGAACCGGACGCATTAACCGTTTCCGATTTTTTAAAATTTTCAGGAGAATCGAACTTATCGAACGAGAAACGCGTAACGTCAGCTTACACGCCTGAAGAGGTGGAAAAATGGCTCGTTGATTCGAAACCGACCGTTATAAAAAGAGGGACGACCGTTCTCACTCCTCTAAATAAATTCATAACCGAGAGGCAGTTGATTTACGGGAAGAATCAAATTCTCGTCCAGAAAGATTTTAACGCGTACTTCTCGGAGTATCAGAAGATATTGAAAGATAACGATGGATATCAAAAATCGAGCGTTCTCGTATCCCAGATGGATAGGGGGCTTATCGATACCCAGATCATTAACGTGAACGTTCGCGTTTGGATTTACAGCAAGGTTTTGGGTGAGTTGATTGACGTATCACCCCTCGTATCGGCCTGTTCGACGATGAAACGGGCTGATATGGGCTCGTTTAACATCACTTTATCGCCCGCGAGAAGGATGAATTTTGATGTTGAATACCCGTCATCGTCTAATGAAAAAGGGATTGTGAATATTTTTAATCTATTCTCCAATCGGGGTAATTTGATGTCTGATTATTTTGAAAAATACATTCAGTACAATGATCTTGTTTTCGTGAGGTTCGAATCGCTAGAGATGGAGAGAGATGAGATTGGGTACGAGAGCGGTCAGGTTCTTCGCTTGAGCTCGCTTGCCAACCCAACCAAAAGCCCGGATGAGTACCCGTCGTGGTACAGGGTGTGGGACATGATAGGTCTCGTTGATTCCGTGTCATCATCGATTAATTTCACGTACACGGATAAGAACACGGTTATCGCGGGCAGGGATTTCATGAAACTTCTCGTCGAGGATGGAGCTTATTTTTACCCATACAAATACATGTCAGGAGGTGAGAATAAATCTGTTTGGATAGGTAACGAGACTTCAGGCGTGTTCAAAAGAAACGTTCTAACCGGGGTTTACGATGAATACTTTTTTAATTACGAGCTGAAAGATATAAAGGGGTATCTCGGATTCGTTATAAATCACCTTTCAAACCTGGGCGTCATACCGGATGACGTGTTCGGAAGTTACGGGGAGAGAAGATCGAAATTGAATAAAGTCCCCGGTTTGAGGGAACAAGATAGGAAGTTGAAAGGGGTTTGGTCAATAATCAAGCTGTTCGTTGATGAGAATTTGAATGAAAGGGCTTTTTCCGGGGATCTGGGTAACCCTGACGGAACTCTTCTTGAGTTTTTCAACCGGGCATGTCAAAGACCTTTCGTCGAAGTGATAGGTGACACATGGATCGACACTTTTAACTTCACGGTCCGTCAACCGCCCTTTACTGGTTCAGCCATCAGAAGCGTCATAAACGATCACAATAATTACATCACGATAGAGAACAAGGATCTTTTGGAGCTGAACGTAAGCTATGACACAACGTCTTATAGTTGGTACCAAGTGACGCCGTCAGACACGGTTATAGGCGAGGTTGGAAAGATAACCGCCGCTTTCATTCCGATTATCTTTCTACCTCAGATCGCGGCTGTTTTCGGGAACAGGAAACTTCAAGTTTCGGATATTTACATTTACGTGGGATCGTTGAAAGGACAAGAGCAAGTTGGTGATATAGGCAATTTGACTTACGCAGTTCTGAACGACCTCCTATTTTTGATAGAATCGACAGCGTACCTTCCTTTCACGAGAAAAGGAACCGTGAAGGTGAACGGTGATCGAAGGATAAAAGTTGGGTCATTCGTGAGGATCGATTCGACCGACGAGTTGTATTACGTGACGGGAGTTAATAATAATCTATCGATCGGTAATTCGATAGAGAGAACGACGATGATCACGGTTGAGAGAGGGATGAAATGGGATCTCATAAAAGGGGTTGATGTTTACGCCGAGAAAGTCGCGAAGGATCCGGGTTTCAATAGAGTGTTGTTCAACTTTGAGAGACCCGCCACTTCGATTGAGGAAACGAGAAAACCCGCTATTGTGAAAGAAAAATATTCGTATTTCAACATAATTAACACGGATGAAATACGAAATTCGATTCTCTCTAACTG
>ERZ1034873.317-NODE-317-length-28511-cov-4.219251_pt1 | contig 28511 bp, 42 predicted proteins | sample MGYA00520689_ERZ1034873 | MGnify/ENA primary metagenome ERZ1034873 (study PRJEB33766, sample SAMN09781722) | gut metagenome | biome: gut microbiome | host: Homo sapiens | place: Madagascar | study: EMG produced TPA metagenomics assembly of the PRJNA485056 data set...
CGTCAAAGTAGTACCAAAAACCATAAATCTTTTTCCATTCAGACTTAAAGCCGCCGATCATCCAGCCTTTTTCGGTTTTTACCCATTTAGGCTCAACATTTTTTTCGGATAGTCCGTTCAGCTCGGCTTTTTTGATGATAGACGGATAGTCCTTATAGCACACATCTAAATCCACTTTGCCATTTACGCCGCTCACTCTTCCGTGATTGCTGTACTGCCAGATGCCGCAGTCACGCGGAGGATTTGCTAAATCCGGATCGGTTTTGTAATTCGCAAGCCAGAGATCATATGTACTCAAACTGCTGTCAAAAAAGCGTGAAAGATAGTCCGGGTTTGCGTAGTTAGCCGCGTAATATCCGGCTTTTTCGATCGTACTCAAAAAGGCTTTTGCGTGCGCTGTTGCCATCGCTTTTGTAAGCGTAACGCCTTTTTGCTTTAGATACCGCGCTGTATCGTATTCCAAATCAAAAAATACCGGATATTCGATGCGGAAGTTTTTGATCGTTTTCAAGCAAAATTCCGCTTCTGCTTTTGCTTCCGCTTCGGTTGCCGCATAAGAAAACCAATATACGCCGATTGGGAGCCAGATTTCGTTGCACTTCCGCGCATTGCTGACAAAAAAAGGATCAATCGTCTTTTTACCCATTCCGGCGCGGATGATAGCAAACTGCACACCGGATTTTTTTACCTTTTCCCAGTTAATCGTTTCCTGATGCTTTGATACGTCAATTCCCTTCGCTATGATCGTCCTGCTCATCTTTTCCCGCTTCCTTTCCAGCTCTTGCTACGTCTACCATACCTTCGCCGACAATGTATGCAATCAGGGTCGCTCCCGCCGTGATAACACCGACAATCTGCGTAATATCTGCATCTTTCACGCCAAATGCCACCAGTAAAGCCGTTACAAAGCCCACAACAGCCGCCCAAAATTTTCTACTCGTCAGCTTGCGTACAATATCCTCTTTTTTCATAGCCGTTTCTCCTTATTGCGGTAAAAAGTCATTGTTTTCGTTCCGCTTGTCGTAAATGTCCTTGATGTACTCATATGCGCGCGTAACCTTGCCATTTTCCCGATGCTGCCGCATGAGGATTTTTTCGTACTTTTCGTGCATATCTAAGATGTGTTCAAACTCTTCCTGCGTGTGCTTGCGTCCGTTCCGGCAGGAATTTGCAAAGTCTAAGATTTCCCAACGGAGCCTATCAATCTCGTTCTCGTCAATTCGCCTTTCTGCCGCCTTTAGGCTCTCTAAAACATCACCGTTAATGGCTCTTCCAATTGCCCTTGCGATCGCAGACCACGGATTGATCTTGATAGGCGTTATCTGTATGAGCGTCAGCAGGATTGCCAACGCGCCGCCGCTATATCCGAGAATTGTTTTAAGCTCCATTTGGGAAACCTCCTAGTTACTTACTAGCTTTGATCTCTTCGGCATCTGCTTCCGAGATAAATTTTGGTACATACGCCATCAGCTTTTCTTCGCTGATAGTTCCGTTCTTGTACTGCCTTTTCAAAAAGTTATAAAACATACCTTACGCCCCCGTTCCGTTTACCATGTCCATAAGTCCAAGTGTCGATTCGTTCAGCGCGTCGATCTGCGCCTGAAGGTCTTCGAGTTTCTTCTGCTCTTCGGTTTTCTCGATCTCTTTGAGTACCGGCTTGCCGTCTACGCCGATAGAATCGACATAGTACCCGTCCGGCACTTCTGCCGTTACTGCCGCCGCTGAGATGTTATCCACCTCGCCGCCCGTCTGCGTCATGATGATCTTCCCGGTTGCTGTGTTGTAGATGATAAGCGATTTCATTCGTTTTCCTGCCTTTCTGCCTGTGCTACAGGCTGTTACATGGACAAAATGTAGCTAGGATTAGCCCGAATCTTTTATGACCGTAGCTTGGCTTATTGCGTAATTCTTGCGTAATTCTTGCGTAATTCTTGCGTAATTCTTGCGTAATTCTTGCGGCTAACTTGCGACCGGACACAAGCGTGTCCTCCTTATTTGTAGATGAGTGTGCCGCCAATTCCAGAAGATGCAGAACTAGATTGGGCTTTAAGCGTCAATCTATTCCCCTCTATGAGAGCCGAACCATAGTAACCCATTCTGTTAATCTCCACATGGAAATTTTTATCTGTTTCTCTAGTGGCTATAACGGTACACGTCTCAATATTGCACCATCCACCGAAGCAAAACATGGTCGCTTGGTCGGGTATTTCATAGCTTTTAGAACCATTTATGGGAATGTTTACCGTTATTATACTGTGAGTACCCCCCCCCGATTTGGTAAATCAAGCTATTAAAAAGCATAAAATCACTCCTTATGTGCCGTAGTCTATGACGAATAACGTACCATTATTGACCGTAACTGTTATTGTATCTGTCCCGATTGTATATGTGATACCGTTATTTTTATTAAAAAGCGCTTTACCGTCACATACAATCAAATGGTAATTCGCGTCAACTTTTAACGGCAGATCTAAAGTAGAAGTATGATGGTTGTATATCTCAAGGATATAATTTGTAATATGTCCTCGCTTAAGTGGGAAGGTAAAGCTCCTTATATTGTCCTGAACATCTATTTGCTGAGTTGTCACCGTACCCCCCCGGATTGGGAAACTAGGTTATTAAATAGCATGAAATCACTCCTATATCTGAATGGCAGTAATATTAAACGGAATTTCCGCATCAATATCATTGGTAATAGAAATGCCAAAAGAACCATCTTTAACATAGACCTCTACATTTTGACGGACTTCCTTTTTTTCTCCTTCTAATACAACTGTTGTGGATGGATACAATCCTCCGCTAATATCATATACTACGCATGCTGCAATAATTTTCTTTCCCGGTGATGGTGCAACTGTATGATCATAGAATTCGGCATATGTATATGTAACACTGTCTTTAATCGTCGAAGGCGTCACACTATAGTTTCCGGTCACCAGTTCAAGCCCATTGTCCCCGTTAAGATACACGGTTTTCCCTTTGGCTACATCCGATGCGGAAGCTGTCGTTTTTTCTTCCGGCGCGCTTCCCCCGCCCGTCTGATTTACGATCATGCTGTTACCTCCGTAATGACGATATACACGCTTAAATCCGCTGTCGGGACGGTCGTTGCGGTAAAGGTAATGCTGTTTGCCGCCTGACCGGTTGCGAGGATTCCTGCGGCGTTGTAGGCGCTCTGAGACGCGATTGCCGGGATCGGCTGAATGACCTGTGCGCTTTCGTCAGCCAATACACCGCTGACCGTGACCGTCTGCGTTTTTGCGCTCGAATTCCAGCCGGAAGCCGTGAGGGTAACGCTTACCCGCTTGGGCTTATCTGCCTTTGCGCCGACCGCCGTCTGAACCTGTGCCGCCGTCTGAAATCCCTGTTCGCCTACCCACGTCTTTGCGTCTGTTAAAGCCTGTGCCGCCGCTCCGCTTGCGTCCGCTCCGACTTCCGATGCGGTGTAGGTGGGCTTAGTGTCGCCGATCCATTTAGGGAGCGTTTTGTATACGATTAGGCTGAATCCGCCCCTACTCCATTGAAAATATTGCAATATAAACGGGTAAAAAGTGTTTATATTTGTATCGTGTGAAAGGTTAAACTCGTAATCAGAGACGAACAGATTAGGAGAACTTTCATAGTGCAGTCGGACATACTTATCTGAGCCTCCCGCGCCAATAACGACTTTTTTCCCGCTTTTTGCCTGTGCAACCGCTTCCTCAAATGTGACGCTAGGCGTACAGGAATATGTTATCGAATTTTCGTCTTCAGTAGGCTCTCCATTGGGAGTAATCGTTACTATAAAAAGCTGCTCTTTCGCGCTCTCAATAGCCGCGCTGACCTCTGCCGCTGTCTGGTAGCCTTTGCCCTCTACCCAAGTTTCGGTTGCATAGCCTGCGAGTGACTGGTGTTCTTTCAAAAAGCCCTGTTCGTTCGTCCATGCTTTCAGGTCGTTTTCGATGTCGGTAATGTCGGTAGATGTCCAGTAGTCAATGCCTTTTACAGGCGTATACCCGGCATCGCCTTTATCGCCTTTTGCTCCATCAAGGATTTCAGCGGAAGTTGTGCCGCTTGCGTCAGTCATGGTTACGGTTGTCACAGTGCCTTTTTTGGCTACCGTTACGATCGGGCTAAAGCCATCAGCGCCGGTTGCGCCCTGAATTCCCTGTACGCCTTGGATCCCCTGTTCACCGCGCTCACCTTGTACGCCCTGAGCACCTTTTTCACCGTTTTTCACGGTAAAGGTTTTATCTCCGGTTTTGTCCGTGATGGTTACTTTCGTACCATTTTCCACCGTTTCTACGGCGATAGTCGGACTAAATCCATCTTCGCCATTCTTGCCATCAGTGCCGTTCTTTCCGGCTTCGCCAGTATCACCTTTAGCACCGGTTTCACCGGTTGCTCCCTGTAAACCTGTATCGCCTTTTTCGCCCTTATCGCCTTTCGGAAGGACGAAGTTCAGCACGGCGGCGTTTGCAGTTCCTGCGTTCTCTACGGACGCTTCCGCGCCACTTGTAACGCTTCCAATGGTAATGGTAGCGGCTTCGCCTGGATCGCCCTTTGCTCCGTCTGCTCCTTTTTCACCGGGATCACCTTTCGCGCCAGCTTCACCGGCAACGCCCTGTTCGCCCTTTGCACCGTTCAGCACATTAAAGCTCTGAGTGCCGCCAACGTCCGTAATGGAGACTTTGTGACCGCCTGTGATTGTTTCGACTGATACAGTAGGCGATACGCCGTCTGCACCCTTTTCGCCGGGAATGCCCTGAATTCCTTGCTCACCTTGTGCACCGGTTGCACCCGCTTCGCCCTGTATGCCCTGCTCACCACGTTCGCCGGGATCCCCTTTATCTCCCTTTTCGCCTTTCTGCCCTTTGATCGAGCCGATGTTTTCCCACTGAGCTTTCTCGGCGTCCCAGAGATAAATGCTGTTCGCTTCGCTCGTGCCTACCGCCCACGCATCACCAGAGTTGCCGGTAGGATGTGCCGCCTGTAAAGCACTCAGAGACGCATATAAGCCGAGAACCTTAAACGATGTTCCATCCTTGCCGGGTTCACCCTGTGCGCCGGTATCGCCCTTTGCGCCAGTCTCACCACGTTCTCCACGCTCACCCTGTAAACCTCTTTCGCCTTGTTCGCCCTTAGCACCTCGCGGGATCACGAAGCGTAAAACAGCGGCGTTTTCAGTACCGGTATTAGTTACGCTCGCTTCTGTTCCGGGTTCTCCGGTTTCTACCGTTCCTACAGCGATTGTAGCCGCCTTTCCGGGTTCTCCTGCGTCTCCTTTATCACCTTTTTCTCCGCGCTCTCCCTGCGCCCCTGTAGCGCCAGTAGCGCCGGTTTCGCCTTTGTCGCCCTTTGCCCCTTTTACGCTCACGGGAGCAGGATTATCTAATCCGCCGTCATTCGTCCAGCTGATAACGCCGTCAAGGCTGATGTGCGGAGTAAAAGTTACGCCGGTAGACCTTGCAAGTGCTTCTGTCAGCCCGGTTATTGCACTGATCGGATGCTGGTCTTTTGCATCTCTTCCGGTCAACTCACCGTGTATGGTTGTACCACCGCCGCCAGCTCCGCGAATCGTTTGCACCATTCTGCCGGTCATGATTTTCGGTCTCAGCGAATCGCAGTCACAACGCCGCATCTTCTGTCACTCCTTCCCAGACGCGAATCAGATTTTCCTGCTTTTTGAGCACAGTAACGCGCCCTCCGTCTGCAAACTCTACGCCTGCCTCAAACGGATATTTGCCGGGTACAAGTGCCAGTTCTTCGAGCAGGAAGTGATTTTCGCTCTGCTCAATCTTGATGTTTTTTACTCCCGGCATTTCGACCTCGAAAAAATACTTGTCTCCCTCTGCCGGTACAAAGGTCGTACCCTCTGCATCGACAAAATCAAGGTCGAATTCGAGACGATCACCGGAAACAATATCAACGATGTGTTGCATTTTATCACCTTACCTTAAAAGTCCATAACTGACAAGATCACCAATCAATTCGTTTAGCTTGTTTGTGATGGTTGCTGTTGTAGTTGTGCCATTAAGTTTGCTGATTGATATTCTGCTTCTGGCACTCTGATTAAAAAATGCAAGCGATGTACCGGTATGCCTGCCGGTAAAGTTCGTTGCTGTGGTTGTACCGCCGCTACTACTTGCTGTGGTGTTGATAGTTACGTTCTGCGATCCATCAAAAGTACCAGAGCCAGTTACCGCACCTGTAAGGGAAATCGTGCGCTTTGTTTCAAGGCTTCCAGCTGTATTTGCCTTGCTTGCGGAATTTGCAGTCGTAGCTGAATCGGCTTTCGTAGCTGTAGCTGCAGAACTTGCCCAATCTGCTTCTACTTCTTCGCTTCCGGGCACTCCGACAGGGAAAAGAACCACATACGTCCCAGAATCCTTTGCAAGGTATACCCGCTGACCTTTTGCAAACTTACAGTACAGATTAGCCCTGTAATGCTTTTCGCTTTCTTTCTCTGCACCGGGGAAAATCAATGCTAGTCCATCATCGTACACGCCACCAATTGTAGCAAAGCTGTATTCCGGCGCTTTCTGCTCTTCGAGCTGTTGCTCTTCCTGATAGTTTTCGACAATTTCGCTCATATCCAATACTCCCTTTCCAGCGTGTGTTCCATCAGCGCGCCAGCGTCAAGGCTGATACGCCATCCGGTTTCAAGATACAGTTCATCTTCGCACTGTACGGTATCAAGTACCGAGTGCGCTCTATCGAACTCAGTGCTGATAGATAGCGTCTCTGTGCTCGTCATGGATTTCGTTTTCAGGTTGTCCACATACGCTTGTAGCTCATCTTGGCTTGCGATGTTGTCCAGTCTTTCTGGCGGAGCCTGAATGCGTCCCCGGTTTTGTACAGAGAGGATGGAGGAAGGGTCATCATTGATGGATTTTGCAATCATTAACTCGTCATTGTCTGCGTTGTCAACGTATGCGATAAAGACGTTGTACTTGTCAAAAACGTCTGTTTCCCGCTCCCTGCCGACTGCTAAAACCGAGTATTTGCCATGCTTGTACTCATGGTCGATCTTGTCCGGGTCTGCTGATCTTTTAGGAGCGATCCTTGCAAATCCGTCATTGTCAAACCACAACGAACCGTAATTGATTTCATTCAGCAGATCGTTGATGATCTGCAAATAGGTCGTTCCGATTTCCCAATCTTCCCGATCGTTTGTGAACGTCTCCGGGGAGCTGGAAGCAATGATCTTTTCAACGCCGCACTCAATCAACAGAGCCTGTATAACATCCGTATATGAGCTTCCGGCAGAGATATGATAGATTCCTTCTGTTCGGTATCTGGATGGAAGAAAACCGCCGTCATAAGCTTCTACGCTGCACACGGTTTTTCCGTAATCGTCTGTGATCTCTGTATATGTGCCAATGTAATATTCTCCCAGATTGTACACTTCGCCGTTTAACGTTGCGCGAACTGCAAGTGTATCGTTCAGCATATCTGTTCCGGTCGGGAAGATCAAATTTGCCACAAGCGTTTTCTTTATCTCCGCGCTAGACTGCATCGTGATTTCCGGCGCGTCAATCGAAAAACATTCTCCGTATTCCGCGCCGCCCCGCATCACATAGATGTGATATTCAAAGCTTTTCAGCGGCTCAGTCATACTCGATCCCCTCCGAATAATCAATTTCCGTAATCGTCATAGTCACGTCCGGTCGCGTTGCCTTTCCGGACAGCTCAAGATCATTCAGGATGCCGAAAATCTTGTTTCCTGCATAGTCTTTGTAGATCACAATCCGTCCAATCATCGTTTCCAGCCGGTCGGATTCTGCTTTGTACACCGTGTACGACAGCTGCTTTTCTCTCGTGATAAACTTTGAGCTGTACGCTACCGGAAGCGTTCTTCCGCTGTAAAACTGATAGGAAACGTCCTCGCTTTTCTGCGTCTGAATCTCCGGCTCGTTTCCTCTGCGCTTTAGCAGATGCACCCAGTCAACCGTTTCTCCAACGATCCCGATCACAGCTGCTTTCGGCAGTACAGTAGCTTTTACGATCTCTGATACAGCGTAATTCCCGCTATCGTCAACTGCCATCACTCGGTATTCATGCGTTCCGCACGCGCCATAGTCTCTGTATGTCTGATCCGAGATTTTGCCGATTGCCTTTCCGTCTCTGAGCACATAGTACCGGTCAACGCCATCAATGCGCGAACTGCTGATAACCGCCGCGTTATCCTCTACGTTTACACTGGCTGTAATCTCTCCCAAGGATGCGTTCACAATCGTTACTTTCGTTTCCGACCACTCCGACCATTCGCCGAACCGGTTTTTGATCCTGAGTGAAATGGAAATGGGCTTGCCGTCCTCATAGTATCGCGGAATCGTGAAAACCTTTCCAGTGCCAAACATAGCACCAGAATCATAGCCATCCGCTTTGATCTGATACCCCTGCTGACCGACTGACTGCCACTCTACAGTGATTCTCGGCGTTGTGCTTACCTTCGAAAAAACAGGTGGCTGCGGTGCGGCTCGGACTATGATTGATGCAATGTCCGACCATTCGGAAACGGTGTTATCCGTGTTGTACGCTCGTACACGCCACATTCCTGTTCCGGCTAAGAAAGTATCTGCCGGAACCGTTGCGCTCGTCTCGGACTGCTCTGCGTGGCTGAAAACGTCAATCCAGCTAGAACCTTTATTATTGCTGATCTGCAAGTCAAATGCTCTCTGCGGCGATGCTGTGTCAATCAGATAATTCCACCGAAAAACGTTATCCACACTGCCGTCAATACTTGCATTTACCGGTGAAACGATCTGTACACTCGGTGTCACATCGTTTGTTGCATACCATCCAACATCCGTATAAAGATATTCGTTTGTAATGCCAGATTTCCATCTGATTTGCCAGTAAACCGAACCTTTTACAGGAAACGTGTTTGCCGGGACGGTAAAGTTTGTAGCACTAGGATCGATATTGATTACGTTGCTCAAGCTGTCGTTACTTGTGCCCCAAAGAAAAGCAAGCTCGGTCACAGGATAGGTAACACCGCTTTCGGACGTTGCTATGTCTGCATTCCAGCTGATCGTTATGGCGTGGGTATCGTCCACAAAAGAACCTGATGCAGGGGTAACGCTATCAATGAGCGGGTCACAACGTTCCCATGTGATAGATTCGTATGGTGCGTCACTGCTTCCTATGCCAGAAATGGTTGCGTATACGCTTCCAGTTATGCTATCATTGCCGCCATAATGCCCCATGCGCATATTTACGGCCGCCCAATAGTCAAATCGAACGGAAGCCCAACCATTTTTCCAGCTGTTGCCGTAGCCAATGCCGAAACTGCTGAATTGTAGGTAACTCTTAATATAAGCTGGGTCTGAGCCGGCCAGTTCTACTCTGCTATAGTAAGACCCTGTATTTTCAACCGGAGACGTACTTGATATATAAAACCAAGTGCCTGTACCGCCTCCTTTTTTTTTGTATTTGGTGCGATACTGCGATTCGGAGCTTGCGCTTATAAACTTGATGGCCTGAAAACTTTTCGGCTCGAATTGGCTTCCACCGTCAGGCCATCCAGAAAAAGAATAATAGGAATAAAGTGAAATGCTGGAACTACTTCCCTCAGTTATCGTGCCATTTTCGTTTACAAGTTGGTATTTTTTTATATAGCAATGCTCGTCTACAGTCGGACGTGTAAACGCCATCATTTCACCCCCACATAGCCCATACGTTTCGAAATCCGTTCACGCTTCATCCTGCTCTCAATCCTCTGATACGTTTTGATGTCATCGACCTTGAAAACGTTCGTTGTGCTCTCGTTATATATGATCTGCTTGCCGTTTCCGCTGAACCGTTTTGCAAGGGACTGATTCGCATTCAGAACCTCTTCGCCGCCGTTGAATTTTACAAGTTCGGGTCCGTTCTCGCCGACCCACGCATAACCACTAGCCGCCGACTTTGTACCACTGGCATAGCCTTTACCCCGCTGTTGCCTTTTAAGCTCATCAACCGTAGGAATATCCGGTGTTTTAATATCAACGTCCATCTTTACTTTTTTACCTGACAGCTGACCAATAACCGAAATCAGCATTGCAATAGCCGCTACTGCAAGCGCAACCGCCGCTACAATAAGCATGATTTCCAGTGCCAAAGGCGCAAGCCCCGCACCTGCCGCAGTTGCAACCGGAGCGACAGCGCTCATAGCCGTTGTAAACGCCGTCATGACAAGCTGTACGGTCGTAACAACTCCTGTAATCATCTTAATGACTGCAATCAATGCCACAACTACAGCAATAACCGCATATACCGGCGTAGGGATGGAGAGTAACGCCGAAATCAAACTGCCAATAAAGTTTACAACGCCCTCAATCGCGTCTTGATTATCTTCTAGAGCCTTCGAAAGCTGTGTAAGCAGCTTTGACTTGATAGGCTCAATAACCGCCGCTACCTGTGACATAGCCTCGTTCAGATCGTACTGAGCATTTGCGGAATCAATCAGGGCTTTGTTGTTCTTTCGGTACGATTCGTTTACATCATCAAGTCCATAGTGCTGTAACAAAAGAACGGCGTAATTCGCCCTCTGTTCCTCAGACAGGCGGGAAATATGTTTGCTAAAGGATTCAACATTTACGCCCAGTCTTCCGAGAAGTTCGGAAAACTGCCCGGTTGCTTCGCCGGTCGCAATCGTTTCCTGCAAGGAATCCGCAAGAGATTCGATTTTCATCGTGTCGGGGAACTTGATTACCGCGCCGGAAAGCGCATCTACTGCGTCAAGCAAAGCGTTATCCTTAAATCCGGATGCAAGTAGGTTTGAAACCGCTTCCACGTTTGAATCTGTCTCTCCTGTGATAGCGTTCAAGCGCCGCATTGCATCGCTTGTCACGTCCAAAGATACGCCAGCCTGATTAGCGTTTTCGTTTAGTTTTGACATATCCTGCCGATATTCGGCGGTTTTGTCCAGAAGGTCGCCAATCGCCGAAATCGCCTTGCTGATGCCGCTAGAAACGAGATTGCCTAAAGATACATCCATAGCGCTAACGCCTTTTGTGGTCTTTTCTGCGTCCTCTGGAACGCCTTTTAAGGCACTGGAAAAGGACTTGATAAAGGTCGCGCCCTTTTGAAAAGCGCCGTGCACGCCTTTTGTGGTCTTGCCGGTATCATCAACGCTCTTTGCTGTCTCTTCGCTTGCCTTTTCGAGATCGGACATGGCATCTTCCATCTCGCCCAAGGAATCCGCCATATCATCCGATTTCCGAATGTTTTTCTGCATGGCGTTTTCAAGGTTCAGAATCTGCTTTTCAAGTTTCAGCGCTTCGTCAGAGCCTTCTCCGAACTCGTCTGCGACCTTTGCGTACTCTTCTTTCAGGTTCTGCAAGGTATAGCGCTGATTGTCGATTCTGGCGTTTAGATTGTCCAAATCATCGACAGCTCTTGTCATTCCCTCGGTCGTAGGCTCGATTTTTAGATTTTTGGCGTTCTCTTCGATTTTGTCAATGGCATTGCCAATTTCCTTGACGTTTTTCGCGCCATTGCCGCCGAACTGCTCCAACAGATCTTCCAGCTTTGTGATTGCCTTTGTTACCTTTTCGGTATCTACGGACATATCAAGAGTAACACTCCCGTCAGCCGACACGATCAATCCCCCCAATCATCGTTATAATCCAGTGCTACTTGCGCTTTAGCCTCCGCATATTTTCGCCGCATATCCTGATCTTTGATTTCGCTGAGATTCAGCGCACGCAAAGAAATTGTTTGCTTCATACGCGATTCGTCTGGAAGCGACTGAAACGCCGCCAGAAACCGCCACCAGTGCATCTTTTCTTTGTCAAGGTCAATTCCCACATAAACGTAAAAGTCGCCCCAGATAGCCGCAGAATCGCGTTCCCAATCGATCAGGCGTTCTGCGCATGGCTTTGATGGTCTTTCTTCTTCGCCGCCCCTGTAAAACTCAACGCAAGCCCTTAAAAACGGCTCAATGTCCACCTTTTGTTCAAAAGGTTCGATCTTTCGCAGCAGTCTAAAGGTCAGCCGAATCTTTTCTTCCGTGAGTAAATCCGCTTCCCAGATTCTACCGAAGCGCATCCACGTCCGGAAATCTGTCGGCACTTTGTACCCACCTACAGTATCAGGCGTTTTCCGCAGAAGCATCGTCATCACCTAAATATTCGTTCAGTACATCTTCCCGACCATCCATCATGGCGCGGTACAGGAAAGTGCACAGCTCAACGTGCTCAGAAGAGTTCGGGCGGCGCTTGTGAAAGATTTCGTTATACTCATCCTGCCCCAGACAGCCGATGATAAAATCTTTGCAAGCAAGCGTCAGCTCCGTATTCTTCTCAATCAGTTCAGACGAGACGGTTTTTGTGCTCACAATCCGTCTCTGAATATCCTGAAAATCATGCGCTAATGCAACAATTTTCGGGAAATTCTCGACCACGCCCTCAAGCAAAGAGTTGTTCGAAGGGTCGAATTCATAGTTTTTCCCGCAGATGCGCACGGTCGGTTTTTCCCGAAAATTGAACTCCATGATTAAGCCTCCTTAGGCGTAAAGGTGATTTTGTTCGTACCGTCAGCCGTATCAAGTACAACGGTTCCTCTCGTGGGCTTACCGATGATGTTCAGCCCGATTCCGATAGTTTCACGGTTCGCGGTGTCTCCAGATCCATCATCACTGATGGTGATAGAGCCGTTGCCCTTCCAGCCGTTGTCGCCGGTTGTAACGTTGTCGTAGTACTCGATATACTCAACGTTTCGCTTGTCAAGGTCGTACAGCGCATCAATCAGGATCGCGTCCTGTGCTTCGTCTCCGATTACTCTAAAGCCCGACCAAGTGCGGCTGACAGACTGCGAAGCCGTTTCAATCTCCGCCGTTCCGCGCTGATCCATCGGATAATACGTCTCGGAGGATTCCGAAAAGTTGTTCCCTCTGGACGTAATGCCGCGGGCGACCTCATACCATTTCGGGACTTCGGAAGTTCCGAAATTGAGGAAAAACCGCTTGTTGTATGCTTTAGGCTTGATAAAAGTCCCTGCCATTTTATCGCTCCCTCTCATAAATTAAGTTACAAAGAATCTGATATGTGCCGGTCTGCCCATCTTCGGCGACATCGATAAACTGCCCATTCTGCGCGGTGATGCTCTCAGCGTCCAACCCATCTTCCAATGCCGGAAGATTGCCGTAATTTTGCGCCTGCACCCACTCAATAAAGCGCTCGATAAACTCCTGATTGCATAGCCGTTCTGCGTCCTCGGCAGTAAATCCGGTAGCTTGCAAAGAAAAATCATACTGCCATCGCGTAGAACCCGCCGCATCGACCGTTAGGCGCGTCTGACCTGTAGGGAAAATACCGTACTGGTCGCTACTTTCGCTGTTGATATAGTCGACGTGCTCACCGCACGAAAAATCATCAAGAAACGGACAACCCATCATCCATTCCCGCAGACACTCGATAATGCTCATTTTTTCACCACCGTTTTCACATATCTTTCCAGTTCTTTTTCCATCTGCTTCAGCTCGTTTTGTTTCAAGGCTTTATCCCAAAAAGCGCCAGCCTGCCGGTTGATCGTCTTTGTATAATGCAAGTCTTTTCCGGTTGCCCTTCTAGGCTTTCCCGCCATGATTTTGCCGTAATACAAATACTGCATCTGCGGACCTTTGATCGTTACCATGCCATCTTTGTGGGTATTTGCTCCAATTACAAGCTGCTTTTCCGGCTCTTGTTTGTCCCTCGCGGGCATATACTTTTTCATGCGCGGCACACATATAGACTTGATCCAAAAATCTTGGATTTTCTTCTTGGGCAGTCCGCGCCGGATGCCGGATAAATCCGCTTTGACTTCCATCTTCATACGGCGGTCACTTCCCAGTGCTGCCCGCTCAGACTGCCATAATCGCATCTGGTAACAGCCGTGATAGTAAGTGCACCGTAATCCCTTGTAAGCTCTGCGATCGGATGCTCCTGCGAATAAAGATATTCGCAAGCACCGCGAACAATGTAACTTCCTTTTGGGATGCTTTTGAGCAGTTCAAGCGGAATAAAAATCCGTGTGGATTCGCTGCCTTTTTCGCCGGATGTGCTACGGCTTGTACTTGTGCTCCCCTGCCACATCACCGCAGGAAGATGCACGCAGTCAAATCCGCACTCCGTTGATAGATAAATTGTTGCATCCGCATTCGTAATCATAATCGATCCCTCTGTAAAGCAAGCCGGTGGAAAACAAATAAAGCGCGGCGGCGGCGTACATCTCGTTGTTTAGCTGATCTGTAAAGCTCTTATTTTCGCTATAGGTTTGTGCGTTTGATGTACTCTGTCTGTATGTAACCGAATACGAGCCGATAGTTTCACTGGCTTTGTTCCCAGTTTCAAGCGTCTGCTTGTCGGAAACAGAGAATCTATAAGCAACTTCTGCCGCCGCACATACCGCGTTCTTTACCGCTTCCTGCTCTGCATAGTCTTTAGCTTTGCCCGCAGTCAAAGCATCTATATATCTGCTTGCGCGTAGGCAAGCAGATGTGAAAGAGGATTCCGGAATGATTTCTCCGCCGAAATCCTTAGTGTAATAATCATACGTTGCGTAATTCATTCCGGCTTTCCTCCTTACACGCTATTTAGGCGCTTGCAAGTGCCGAATAGACTGCAAACGGGTATCTGGTGGAATCAGTAGGATTGAGTGCGTTAGGCGCGTTGAAGGTCTGCCAGCCGAGACGGATGACCATACGGATTGCTTTCATATCGTTCTGCATCAGGTTATAGATGACCTTGCCGGAATCATCCGAAATAACGCCGGAATCGAACACGTCAAAAGTGACATCCTGCCGGATTGCGTAAACAGCCTGCGTCCAGTCACCTGCGATCATTTGAGCGACAGCAGGATCAAAAGCACCATTTCTCGGAAAATCCATACGGATGCCGCCAAGCGTATACTGTACAGCATTCTGCATATTCTCGATAAACAGCGGTCTATTGTTGTTGTCTCTCAGCTCACGCAGTTTTGCTCTGGTTTTCATTGCCGAGACGATGCCATCGACAAAATAACCGTCCTCTTCGACCTTTGCAATTACGCCATCAACGCCGAAGATATTTTTATACATATCCTCTTTGGTACCGGTGTAGACAACGTTTCCTGCCGCAATAGATGCAGGAACAATGCCCTCAGGCCACGAAGTCGGCTTAGACGTACCGAAGAACACAGCCGCGTCAATGACCTTGCCAGCCGCCGCTTCGAGCTGGGGACGAAGCTGTGCGAAGATGTCGAAGTTCGAGTCAGCCGCAACGTTATCCGGTACAGGGATGATAGCCGCGATCTCTTCCGCAGTGATCGTTTTCTTGCCCCACGTTGCGTTAGTGACCGGTTTCAGACCGGTATCACCAGTGACAAAACCCGCGATAGGCTCAGTCTGTGCAATCGGATATTCGCGCGTATTGCTCGACATATTGGGCAGTCTCCGTGCCATCCTCAGGAAGGTGGACTGCTCCGTTACGTTTTTAATGATCTCATTAGCCTGCTCGACCGGAATCAGCGAAGACGCGCCCGATCTGGTGATAGCTGCATTGTAAGCCATTTAGATTTCCCCTCTCAGTCGTTTGTTAATCATGTCGTTTAAGGAATTGATACCGGAATTTCCTTTGTTCTCAGGCGCTAGCTGGATTCGTCCGGTGTTAACCGGATGATCCTTGAAATACTCTTCAGCCGCTTTAGAAAAGTCCTTGTCTTTGCTTACCATCTTCCCGACCTTGAAACTGTAAAATTCAGCGTCATCGGGATCTGTAACGCCGTACTTAGCCAGTACAGCAGCGTTTTCATACGCCGTAAGTTTTGCTCTGGTCTCGTCAAGCTGTGCCTTGTAAGTATCTCGTTCGCCTGTGGCGGTCTGCAAAGCCGTAGACGCTCCGGAAGCTGCCTGAATCTGCGAAAGCAGGTCTGCAATTCCGGCCTTGTCAGTAAGCCCGAACTGCTTTAAGATTGCTCTCTCCGCTCGTCCTGCTTCGCGTGCACAAAGGGTCGATACCTCTTCCTGCGTGAATGTCCGGGGAGTATTTTCCGCGCCCGGTTCGGTAGTGATCTGCTGTCCAGCAGTATTGATTTCAGCCATTTTATACCTCCATCCGGTTTCTTAACCGGTAAATCGTCTGGGATTGCGCCCAGTCGCATTAAAAAGCCTTTCGGCTCAATAATCAATCCTTGCTCTTTCGGGCTGTAGTCTCAGCCCTGCGGCTTTGCTAAAATTCTTGTACTCTTTCTTTACGGCTTCTAGGCGGCTCTGTACGGCTATGTAATCTTCATCGGTATCTTTCACTCCGATGCTGTCAAAAGCCCTCAGAACCCTCTTGTATTTCCGCTGAGTACGTTCTAGCAATCTCTGCCGCTGTGTTGCCTCGTATGTCGTGTATTTTACGCCTTTGTACTCAAAATCGGGATCGTCAATCTCTTGCAACTGCTTGTCTGTGTACATCCTTTCAGACACACCGTCCACAAACACCCTTTTAGAGTGTCGGCAGTTTGCGCCCTCGATGCCGTCAACCTGTCCGTAACCGGTCACGCTGACGAAATCGGGATATTTTTTTGCAAGGTCTGCACGATTCCACTTATCTTTTTCTTTCCAGTAGTAAATTTTTCCTTGCCACGACTTATGGTTCTGCCATCCGGTACCCTGATCACGCGCACCGCCATGTGCAGACACTTCTACAAGCGGCGATTCAAAGTCTGTCAATGCCTGATCGTTCATCTTTTCCGCGATCTGGTTAAGCCCTGTAACGCTTGCTCTGCGCACTGCTACGTCCAGCTGGTCAACGTGTCCACTTGCGTATGACACCGTTTTTACGCCGGATGCAGCTAAATCCTTGACAGCTCTTTTAATTGCTTCCTGACCGGTAAAGCCGCCCGAAAGAATCTCCATCTGAGCACGATCGAGAACGTACCTGTACGCCTTTGCAAGCGGCAGAAACTCCATTCTTCCGTTGCGATTGATGGAAAAGCCAAGCGAACCTGTGAAATTTTGGAAAGTGCTGTGCGTTTGCTCTGCTAAGGCTTTGATTTCAGCTTGTATTCGCTCGTTTTTTTCGACCGGCACGGGCTTTTTACCTAGCTTTTTGTACACCTCTTCGTCAAACCGCTGACTTTCTTCTGCCGCGTCCTCGTACATCTGCATAATGAGCAGGAAGGATTTGTCCGTCAGCTGTGCAATTTTGAGCATTAAGTCATTGGCACTCCATCCACGATCAATCAAGGCGGAAATCTGTATTTCGGAAGTAGCAGTGATATATCCATCTTGTGCAATCCTCTTACAAATGCTTTGCAATATCTCATCTTCTACACGCTCCGATAACGCTTCCATCTGTTCTGGTAAAGTGTTGTACTTCTCCGGCGCAATCATTCTGCACCACCCGCATAAACGTATTCAGGTTCTGCGTTCGGGATCATCTCTCGCGCTTCTTCGAGCGAAACATTGTACTTTTTCGCCAGATAAATTTCCGGCTTGAGCACACCAGCAGAAACGTCAAGACGCATATCGTTGTTTACGCTTGCTTTATCCTCAATGATCGAATCATCAAAATCGATCGTGATTTCGCCATCCTGCAACGGCTGATGGAGATAAAACCGCCCGTAGAACGTGATAATGCGTGCAAGTCCCTTGAAAAAGCTATCAAGAACGATCTCATGCTTTTTAAGCGTTCGGAACATATGGCTGTTCTCGCTGATGACCTGTGTAGCCGTCGTGACGTTGCCGTTGTCGAAATTGTAGTGACGTTCGCCGAACCCGCACCTCATCGACAATAGCTTTAGATTGTCCTCTAGTCCTAGCCGCATCTCTTCCGCCCTGATCTGCGGCTGTACAGTCGTAATCATCGGCTTTTCGTCTGCTCTGCCGGATGCAGGAAGAGCATAAAACACAACGTCATCCGGATCGAATACCGGAGAACCGTTATCGAAATTGACTGCTTCGGCAGACACCATGACGCGCGTTTTTCCAAGCAAATACTCGTTTACATATGCATCATAGACTGTATCAAGACCTTTGAGAACGTCCATTGCACCGGCAAACACCGACATCCCGAACGGCGAGTTGTTATCAATGCTGTTCTTGATGTTCGGCTTAATAAACACAAACGGCGGTTCGCTCATTCCAGTCTCCCACTTTGATACAAGGCGCTCAAAGCCTTTGATCGTATCGGGATTTTCGATCTCTCGGAAGTTACCTGCTGTAGTCTCGAACAGCTTGTTATGGATCACATACAATCCGTTGCTTAGAACGCACATCTGCAACGCCGTATAAACCTTGTCTCTAACTTTGGTATCGCTCTTAAAAGCGCACTCTGTACACACGCCGTTTTCGACCGTCAACGGAATGATCTGATCCCCGACCGAAAAAGCGATCTTGATACTATCAGCGCCAGTGATAACACCATCTCTTCCAGTCCGAACGCCGACAGGATAAGGAACGCACGCTACAAGCCCAGACCAAAAAGCGTCCTCGACCGCCTGATTGCCACGCACCCAGAAATCATTATCATCAAGCACGCTCACGATAAAATCCTCAGTTGCCGCGCTCGTGTGGTTGATATGCACTTTCTCGTTCAGCAGCAAATCTGCCCAATCTTGGCAAACCTGTTTCGCCATCCCTAAAGACTTCCGCTTGCAATCAACGTACCTTTTGCCGGTGTAAACCCGGTAGTTGTGGAAGCCTTTTACGTCCCCAACATACCACTCATGCCAGTTCTGGACGTAACTTTGCATCACGTCCGATACTCTGTAACCCTGTTCTTTGAGCCAGTCTAAAAGATTCATGTTTTATCACCCTTTCAGCCGTGCAAATTGATACAAATACCGCTCCCAGCTGTACTCAGCCGCATCCAAGCTATCAATATCCGATGTGCCGTTATCAAGCCGAACATCCTCAAATTTACTTTCGTCCCACACCGCTGTTGTCATCGCGTCCACAAGGCTCTTGCAGTCGCTTGTATAATGCAGCTTGCCTTGTGCCACTAAAGCGTTTACGCCTTTGATACGGTCGTTGATCGGATTCTTGAGCGAATTCCTCACGCCCGGAAAGCGTGAAGCCATACCGGCTATAAGCGTCTGCTCTGCGCAGTCGGCAAAGATATACGCATACTGTCCGGGATATTTTTGCTTGCATCTGCTCAAAAAGTCTCCGAAAAGGCTGTACAGCTGATCTGGCGTAACGCCTTTCGCAGGGATCCTCTGCGACATAAGATACACAATGCTTCCGGCTCTGCTGATGCCGGTCGCGACGAACGAATGCGCGGATTTGTTGCCGCCAAAGTCGACGCCTATCTGCACAAAATCGTACTGCGGATTGTCCGTCAGATACTTTTCAGGATCATCTGAAAACTGAGGGAAACATAGCCCATCTGCAACGCATCGGATGCCGAGAATGTCGCGCTTGTACCATACCGTTTTTGGATCGTACTGCGCTATGATCTCTTTTCGGCGTTCCTCGCTGATCGTCTCGTTATCAGTGAGCGTGAAAAGCTGATAATTACATCCTCCGGGCAGCTCTCCGGCGTCCTGCTTGCGCCTGTACAGGTCGATATAATCGCTGTAAATAGCCGCTCCGGGATTGCTCGGGTTTAAGTCCCAGAAGAATTTACGCATCTTCGCGGCGGCTGTACGGTTGAAAGCCTCTTTGATAAAAGCGTCATGGTGCAGATTGATTTCTGTCGCAATCCACATACCGTAAGAGTTACCACGAATGCGCTTGAAACTGTCTGCCTTGCCAGCACCGGCAAAAATCACAACTTTTGTGCCGGTTTTCGTCTGGATTGAAAGGCATTCGTTGCCCTTGAATTTGCCCCACTTGCAACGCCCACGGAACTGATATTCCAGTCCGAACCCGTTCGAATCTCCTATATTCAGCTTCGCCGTAGCGCTCGTAGAACCGCTTGCGAGGTGTATTTTGTCCGGGGTATACTCTAACTCGGTTGCGAAGGCAAAAACGTTGTCGATGGTCTTTCCGGCTCGCACAGCGCCTTCCGCAATGTTGTATGTATTTCTTCGGCAGTTGCGGATATACTCTTTATGCTTTTCGGAAAAGACGAAATCAACCGTCTTGCTCTTTGTCATCGTCCGCATATACATCCGCCCTTGCTAAGTCAATATCCTCAATGCTGATTTCTTCGGAATCACGCGCTTTTTGATACTCAAGCTCTTTCTCGCGTAAGATCAAGTGCGGGTCTTGCCCGACCAGCTCCAGAACCATCTTTGTTGCCTTTATATCGCCGCCCATGGCTTTTCTCACCATTGCGGCGGCGATCAATGCGCCATATGTAGCATCGTTTTCGTCCAGTCCCAACGCCTTTACAACCTTTGCGGCGTTCTTCGGAACCTTCGTCTCCATAATCATCTTCGCGTACTCTTTGATTTCTTTTTTGCGCCGTCTTGACTGCACAGATGCTTTCCCGGCTTTAGATGCGAGTTCTCGCCGTTCTTCTACGGTTTTTTTGTCGAACCCGTGATCCCTCAGATTTCCTTCGTTCGCCGTTTTAAGCACCTCCTATCCAGTCAAATAAACCACACGTCTTTCCGTTCTTTTTCGGCCTGCTCCATAAAGGCATTTGGAGCGCTTAAACGACACGGAACATCGCACATACTAATATCCGTTTTGGCTTTGCGCTTTTTGTTCAGAATATCTTTGTCCATGATGTGCCCAACAATTTCATACGGCTTGTGACAGCAGTACATCACTTCGCCTTTTTCGTTAAGTGCCATCTCAGCCCAATTTGCCCCGCATTTGCTCACAGATCCGTTTATCATGTCCCACTTATAATTTCTCACAATTCGTTCGTCAAAGGCTCTCAGACGGTCTACAGCCGTGCTCACGGCGTTTGCTTCGTCCTGCTTCGATTTGTCCTTGTAATACTCGCCTTTTGTACTTTCCACCGGGCGAATCGAGATGTAATCAACGTCTAAGCTGGCGTTTGCATACACGAATCTTTCCACAGCTTCTGCACTCGTTGCGACGCACTGAATACCAACGTTTGTTTTGGGGCTATTTGCTTTTTTCCAGTCGATATACTCGCGCAAATTTGCGACCGTCTGGTGATATGCTCTTATCCCTCTGGACGCTTTATAGCTATCCTCATCCCATCCGTCAAGGCTCACTTTGAGAAAATCAGGTTTCGGAAATCTCAGACGGTTAAAATTTGTATTGATTCCGTAATGCCATCCCTGCCAATCAAGATAGCCAGTAATCTTGTCAAAATCCGGGTTTAACGTTGGCTCTCCGCCACCAGTAAGGATAAATCCTTGCACGCCCAGATCATGCAGCCGATTCGCATATCTGATAAAATCGTCACCGGTCATCGCGTATGCTCCTGCGTCCAACTCCCAACGCCCGTATACACAATACGGACATTTGTTGTTGCAGTAATTTGTAAGATATATGTCCGCTGTAATCGGCTCTCTATCGCCGGTAACCCGATCCAGATATGAGAACATTTTATCTCCTGTGATACCGAATTTACTCATGTCGTCTCCATTTCTCGCTGATGATTTTCGGAACGCAGTTGTTCCAGCTGATCCTATGATGTATGCGGGAATGCCCGCTTGTCATCAGCCCAACTTTTACAGCACTCGGCATGGACATGACCGCATAAAAGGATTTAAGATATGTTCCGCCATCCAAATACGCTTCGGACATACCGCCTTTGATAGACTGCGTAGGCGCTTGTTTGATCATCATCTTTGTATATGTCAAAAATAAATTTCCTCTGCTCCCTTCGGTCGTATACGTCACAACATCTTCATTCATCGTGCCGCGAAACTCAACCGGATTGTCCGTGCGAAAAAAGAACGAATTCATAGTTTTTCGCGCACATCCTTTCCCAAAATTTCCGCCGTTAGCACCTCCAACGAAGTCCCCTCCCTGCGCCAGTGCAACGGTCTTAGCTCCTGAAGCATCCAAAAAATCAATCATCCAATCAAATACACTATCCAGATCTTTTTGGCGAGTGACTTTTAGTTTGCCGCCGTAAATATAGCGATATTCGACCCTGGTATAGTCGTCATCAAGCTCCAAAAAGTATGTAAGCCCTAATTTTTTTGCAATCCTGAAGCACTCGTTTCTCGCGTATACAATCGCTCTGTGCTCGTTGAAAGAATCCATCGTGTCCGTGCGGTCAACGGCCTTTTGCTTATCAAAAACGATCACATTTTCAGCGCCGAAATTTGCCTTGTATTTTTCGATTTGATCATCTTCGGAATCGACAATGTAATAAATCTTGCCTGTATATCCTTGTCCATCTAACGTCTTTTTTGTCAATACGGTATCTGCCCGACCATGCGTAAGGATGAACACCGCGAAATCATCACGCATCGTCCTCCCCCTCCATCATCTCAACGACCGACTGGTTAAGCGTTGCATAGCCGTTTGCAATCGCATCATTTACATCAATGATAACGAGAGCGGAACGTTCCATCAGCCGCTGCATTTCTGCGGTGGCGTAGGCGTAATACTCTGCAATTTTTCGGTAGTCAAAAACCGTGTGCCTTTTGGCGGCTTCGATCAAAAACGCTTTCTCGTCCTCTCTTACGCTTGACTTCTCGATTTCCTCGATCAACTCAGCCGCTTTTTCTCCATCAAACAACTCTTTCAGCTCTGGACAATCGCCGACAATTTCGTACTGTGGGATGTTAGACGTAAACGTGTATTTATCATCGTTAATAGCTTCCTCAACTGCTTCTTCGATCGCCCCGAAGCCGAAAGCATCCATGTCGATATTTAAGATGCCGGACAGCTCTTCGCTCAACAGATCTTCGTCCCACATCGAGCTTTCGCCGACTTTGTTATCTGCCAGTCTCAGCGCTTTTACTTGCTCGTCACTAAGATCATCAGCATACACACATGGAAGCTCTTTAAGCTTTAGCTTTTTCGCAGCTTTGAGCCGCGTATGGCCTGCAATCACAACGTTTTTGCTATCAAGCATGATCGGGACTTTAAATCCGAACTCCCGAATGCTAGCCGCCACCTTATCAACGGAATCATCGTTAATGCGCGGATTTTTATCATAGGGAATAATATCTTGAATTTTTACATACTGAATCGAGATTTTACCCATATCGCACACTCCTTATCTGCTTAACAAAAATATACCGCCCGAAAAATCAATAATCAACTGACTTCTCAGGCGGTACCACGCACCTTTATGCACTTTTAGGAATCCACCGGCATTAAAACACTTTGCTTCGCTCGACTGAAAATCTCTCTCTCCCATCTTTCGGAAATTTGAAGATCAATCGCCGCTTCCTTGTGCGACTGATCCAGAACGTATATTCGCGTTAAAAGATTACGTTGCGTGCTATCATGCACCATGGATATAGCCTTTTTTACATCGTGCATTTTTGCAAGCATCCGTTCTATCTGTTCTTTGTGCTCTCGATCGTACTGAGATAAAAGTGCAACCGTCTCGCGGCTCTTGGATTTGGAAGCAATACGGCGAATGTTTTCCCGCTCCGCTTCGATTAGGATAATGTTTTCTTTCGCGTCTTTGTACTGAGACAAAAAATCATTCGCCGTCATTGCGGTCCTCCTTACTTGCCAAATCTTTTTTGCGCTCTTATATGCCGTTTCTCAGCCGCTTTTGTTTTTGCGTACTCTCTTTCTCGCCAATCGCGCAAAAACGCCTTATTGAGCCGCTCAGACGTGCTCCACACTTTGTACTTATCGCAAACATCATGGCACGCTCTTGTACGATCTGAACAGTCCTTACACGGCGGTACGCTCGTCATGTGCTATCACTCCTTCGGCACCTTCGGCAGCTCGCGCCACCATCTTGGCATCATCACGATACCTCCGAAAAACGCCCGGTCACCATCAAATCGCACCGGTCTTAACTCCTGCTCAACGCGCGCAATAAAGCCCTCGCCTACAAAGCCGTCCTCACACCCAAAGAGTACCCGCTTTCCCGGCTCAGGCGGGTTATCTTTAAGAGATTCCATTTCATCCCATTCAGATTCCATCTCTTTCTTCGTAAAATTGTCCAGCTCTTCGAGCGATTCTTCTTTGCTCCCCATGCCAGCGATCAGATCGATGGCCACGCTGAGATAGTCTTTGCACCATTTCGTCGCGTCCCTCGCTCCCCGATGGTAAGGCTTATCCTCTTCGGCTTTTCTGATTTCCTTATCGAGCATCTTTTCTTTTTTCTCATACATTCCCAGCACCCATCTGAGTTGGTGCAAAACCTCGTTTTTATCGTGTTTATCCAATCTCATTACCCTCCTTGTCGTGATGTTCCCACCAGTAAGCCACCATCTTTTTATAAAGTTCATATTGTTCTTTGGTTGCGATCTCGATGTACACGTAAGGCTCCTTTTTTACGTCCCACGCACCAATTTTCTCGTTATAATAAATATCCATTTTCTTTCCCTTCTTTCGTGAGTCCGATTATCGTAACCGGCCTTCCGCCAGCTGGATATTTGAGCGTCTTAATCCGGATGTATCCGCACCGCTCGAGTTCTTTTAGTGCTGCTTCACGCGCTTCGCTCGTTTTAAAATAGCTCTTTCCCCTGCATCGCTTTTGCAGCTTGGCAAGCTCGATCTCCCCGTTTTCCGCGTTTTTGCGGATGTACATAAGCAGAGCTTTCGCGTGAGTTTCCCGGATCAGCTGCCATTTCATCGCCGGATTCCACCGGCAGCTGTCCGTATCTTTGTTATAGTCACAAGCAAAATCGTCATCGTGACACGCCGAGCAGAGCATCAGCCACTCCCCGCAATAAGGGCAATACGCCTTGTAGCCGTCTCGCTCTGTGTCCCAGATGATCGTCACCTCACGCCCGCACGATGGGCACATCTCGGTGACTTCGGGCGGCTCGTCAGCGTGAGCAATGGCTGGCTTATTCATCGTCTTCAGCCTCCCTCTTTTTCCCCCGGCTGCAAAAGTCGTCAGTGCGAGTCAACGCCAATGTCTTATCTACACTCGGTTCTCCGTGCCTGTAGCCATGCACAATCACGCTATCAAATCGCCCACAGTGCGATCCAAAAACCATGCCCTCGCTTGAGGGTACAAAAAGTTCTCCCGGCTTACAATCTCTTACTGTCCCATCGTTTTTATGTACCTGCTCAGGTACAAAATAAATACATTCCCGGCAGTAAACCCCGCCCGCCGCGTGGACGGGATCAATTTCAGGTTTATTTTGATAAATCTCGTTTTGATAAATCTCGATTGTTCCTTCCTCGGCGATCATCCCTTTTGCCAGTAAAAGCCCATCTGCCACGCCTTCGTAATAGGTTTCCCAGCTCCCAGCCGCACGAGCCTTTGCCTTGGCAATATTGTCTTCCTTGCCTTCAATCGCGCTAAAAAGTCTCTCTGCATCAGTCAGTTTCATCGTCTTCGACCTCCTGCGCCCAGCACCATGCCGCTGATTTGCTTTTCGCTTCTTTGCAAGCATAGCAAGTCGTGTTCCCACAATAGCCTACGTTCCAGGGCATCAAACACGGTATTCCGTTTCCATTCAGCGGCGCATTCGGATATTTTTCTAAAAAATCCTGCAATCTCGTCTTTCGCGGATGCTCCGTGCTCCAATTTTCAACAGCTTTTAAGGCTCTGGCCATTTCTTCTGGCCCCCAGCTGCTCGGATAATCCTCAAAGAGGCAGTTGTGCACATTATCGTACTCTGGGCATCCTCTGCAGTCATCATGCATCTTGCACATCCTCCGCGCTTCCTCAAAAAAAGTCTTTGCGTCCATTTTTTTACACCTCCGCAATCAGTCCGCCGTGTGTCGCGATTACTTTCGGCGTTACATCTTTCAAACTTAGCGTTTTTATGATCCTTTCTTTGAGCGCGGGATCGTCCCACATCTCTGCGAGCGTAACAAAATACCGCAGTTCCGGATTCATCCGTGCTCTGATCAACAGCGTTGCCAGCATAGTCCCTGTTACCTCTACGTTCAGCGGATAGACGGCGATTTCCCTACTGTTTTTGTCCACCTCGCGGCAGATTGCAATCATATCTTTCATGCCTTGCTCCCCTTCCAGATTTTCCAGTTCGCGCTGTGTACCTTCCTGCTTTCCTCGTCTGTCGGCAGATACGTCCGGCATTCGTCCAGATATGCTTTTTGTGCTTCCGTAAGCTCCGGCATTACAGTAGGATCATCCGGCTTGATCCAGTAACCGTCAAAACGAATACCGCAACGCTCACAATCCGTCTTTGCTAAATCCTGCCACACATCCGGATCGGCAGCGAAATACTCGTTGATCTTTTGGTATGCTGACGTGGCAAACCGCTGACAACGCTTCTGACCGAATCCGAAGGAATCGTACAGAGACGCTACACACGCCGTTAAAATGCTGGTGGCGATAAATGCGCGTTCTTCCACGATTGCTTTTTGGACATATTTCTCGCATTCCTTCCGGAGCCCCGGAGGGATTTTTACTCTACTCTTCATTTGATTCTCGTCCTCTCTTAAAATTTCTGAAACCCATCGCTTCTTCTACCGTGATTCCGTTGTATTCCGGCAGATCAACGAACCACTGCTTGTACACTTCCTGCAACTCTTCCGCGAACTGCTCAACCTCAGACGCGCTCAAGCGCAATCCGTAGCCGTGATTTGTGCGGCCTGTTCCGATCTCCTTAATGCGGTAGTCGGGAACGTGAACGACCATTTCTTTGCGCTCTGCATCAAACAGGAAGAAAATCCCTTGCGTATGAGCCTGTACAGCCGTGATGCCGTACTCCTTTTGCAATCTGTGTATGTATGTTTCTCGCGAATTTCCCGCATTTGCACTCACGTTTTACACCCTGCTTCCGATTCCAGCTCTTTTCTCAGCCGTCTTTTTGTCTGCACAGATCTCGAACTGTCGCAAATCTCCGCAATTGCTGAAACACCATTGTCCACCAGTACAACACGCTCCCAGTCATGCAATCCGGGAACATGGGAAATGTCTGCTCTCGCGTGCGCGGTGGGCTTTGGCGCGTCACTCCGATTTGATCTCATAAAGCATTACCTCCACCCGCGCAGGGAATCCGTATTTTTTGAGGATAACCGCGCTCACGATCTGTGAATCATCGTCATAGGCAAGCCCGTTCAGTGCATCCAAAACCGCCTTAGCGATATTATCGCAGTCCGGCTTTTTTACCGGAAGCACTTGCCCGCTCTCTTTTTGCGCCCATGTACGCTTGCTGTCGCTTTTCAGCGGCGGGAAATATGCTGTAATCATCACTGAGAGTGCGCCAGACAGCTTGTCTCCCTTGCACGACTGTTTATAGCAGGATCGTACAAGGCTTTCGTATGACCGCGTTTTCTCCGGCGTAAAGGCGTGACCGGACTTTGTAAAGCGTGGTCGGCCTTTTCCTACCGGCGTACCGGGGATGTTAAAGCTCTTGTACATCGCGTAACCTCCAATTTTTCTTTGTGTCCGGAGCGACCGAAAGAACATTTTTCCCGCTCCGCTCTTTGATTCTCCCAGCCGTCGCGGCATCTACTTTGATAAGATCAAAAAGTGATAGTTCGCTGGAAACGATTGTTATCAGATTGCTGTTGTACCGCCAGTTAATCAGCTCATAAGCAATTTGAATATCTGCTTCGGAAATCTTGCCTTTAAAAAGATCGTCTATGTAGAGCACTTCGGCACGCCTGAAACGATCTACACGGCTTGCATATTCGTCTTTAGCGTTGGCTTTGATCTCTCGAATTTCGCTTGTCCAGAGCATATATACGACCTGTTTTCCTGCTCCTAAAAGGCGGTTACAGATAGCGGAGCACAAATGCGTTTTCCCGCATCCGGACTGTCCTAACATCGTAAACCATCCGCGATCCCCAGCAAGAACGCTTTTTGTGTAAGCAATCGCAGTCTCTAAAAAACGCTTTTGCCAGTCCTCAACCGGATCATACGTCTTAAAGCGCTTGTTTGTAAGATCGCCCAGCCCGGATTGCTTTGCATACCTGATAACGTTGCGCTTTGTCATGCAGGAGCACTCTTTAAAATACTCGTCCCCATCGGCCGAAATGTCCAAGATGCGTCCCTTGTTTTTGCACAATGGGCAGTCAATGCCGCTCAGATTTCCGGGCGTGTCGTTGTATGCTCTGATCTTGAGCGCCTCGAAATATTCGTCGCGGTGCTCGATGCTGGGCTTTTGCATCATGTACCGCAGCATATCCGGCGGAGACATATGCGCGATTGCTTCGCCGTCAAACCTGTATGATCCCAGATACCGGTCGGAAATCGTGCCCGCCTCCTCCTTCAGCAATCGTTTGATCAGATTCACGTCCATCTGTCGTTCCGTCTCCTTTCCAGTCATCATAGTTCCCGTCTAGGACTTTTGCCATGTTCGCGTCCTTGATCAGCCAATCGAAGGAAGCACGCCAATCACGATCATTCCCGCCTTTAAGGAATTTACTGCTCTCGGCCTTTTTGAAAACCGTTTCGAAATCCTCTAAGGTGTACCCGGATGCGAACCTCGCTTTTATAGCCGATTTGCGTTTATCTGATAGGATCGTGCATTTTTGCAAACTCTTACAAGTATTTGTGTACGCTTCCAGAATGGCTTGATAAGGGATTTTTTCTTTAGGTTCGTCAGTATCGGTAGACTTACTAGTATCTTTGTTACTCTTAATATTACTC
>ERZ1034873.321-NODE-321-length-28278-cov-5.414662_pt1 | contig 28278 bp, 29 predicted proteins | sample MGYA00520689_ERZ1034873 | MGnify/ENA primary metagenome ERZ1034873 (study PRJEB33766, sample SAMN09781722) | gut metagenome | biome: gut microbiome | host: Homo sapiens | place: Madagascar | study: EMG produced TPA metagenomics assembly of the PRJNA485056 data set...
CCTTTTCCCGGATACTCTTTCTCTAAGATCTCTCTGCAGCGCTCAAATGAGATATTCTCATCATGCAGACCAATCTCAGCTTTCGTACTCGGTGTAAAAATCGGTTCAGGCAGTTTATCAGACTCCTGTAATCCCTCCGGCAGCTTGATACCACATACGGTACCGTTTTCTTTATAACTCTCCCAGCCGCTTCCTGTGATGTATCCGCGGACGATGCACTCGATCGGAAGCATCTCTAATTTTTTGCACATCATGCTGTTGCCGTCAAATCTATCTTCCCGGAAAAATTCCGGCATATCTTTTACGTCAACAGAAATCATATGATTTGGCACGATGTCTTTTGTCAAATCAAACCAGAATTTAGACATCTGAGTCAGAATCGCACCCTTTTTTGTGACTTTATTTTTCAAAATATGATCAAAAGCAGAAATTCTGTCTGTCGCTACAATGATCAGGCTGTCGCCGTTATCATACACTTCACGTACTTTTCCCTCTTTAATTGGCTGAAATACTTTGCTACTCATCCTCTTTGTCCTCTTTTCCGGTGTTATGAACACCATATCATTTTCTGATGTTACTCAAAAATTATAATACATAGTCTTTTGGAAAGTCAATGATTTTGCCCATATGCACCTAAATCCACGATATAGAAAAATCAGTTTTTTTTATTAGTATTTTTGTATAGTTTTTATTATATTATAAGCAACACTTATATTTTTGTTTATATACTCTTATTCTCGATTTTTCCATTTCTTTCTGACATGAAATTTTACGAAAAATGCCACAAACTGATATTTTTTTAAACGACAATTACCTGTCTGTCCAAAATAAATATACCAGTCTGTGGCATCTTTTTATCCGGCTATTTTATATTGCTCTGTTATTTTCTGATCAGTAAAGATTTTCCTGTCATCTCTGCCGGCTGCTCCATTCCCATCAGCTCGATCAGAGTCGGAATGATATCAGCAAGACATCCATCCTCTTTTAATGTGTAGGAAGGATCTGCATTTACCAGAATAAATGGAACCGGGTTGGTTGTGTGGGAAGTTAACGGCTCACCTGTCTCGTAGTTTACAAGCTGCTCTGCATTTCCGTGGTCAGCACAGATGAACATCTGTCCGTTTACTTCTTTTAATGCCTCAACTGCTTTTCCAACACAGGTATCCACGGTCTCAACTGCTTTGATCGCAGCATCTAAGATTCCGGTATGTCCAACCATATCCGGGTTTGCGAAGTTGATGATGATGACATCATATTTCTCAGAACGGATTGCTGCACATAATTTATCACATACTTCCGGTGCACTCATCTCCGGCTGTAAATCGTAGGTTGCTACTTTTGGAGATTTTACAAGGATACGGTCCTCACCTTTGTTTGGCTCCTCCACACCACCGTTGAAGAAGAAGGTAACATGTGCATATTTCTCTGTCTCGGCGATTCTTGCCTGAGTCATATCATGTGCTGCTAAATATTCACCAAATGTATTTTTCAGTTCTACTTTCTTAAATGCAACTTCTTTGTTCGGGATCGTCACATCGTACTCTGTAAAGCAGATATATTTTACGTTCTTTCTTGCACCGCGGTCAAATCCATCGAAATCATCCATACAGAACGTTCTTGTGATCTCACGCGCACGGTCAGGACGGAAGTTAAAGAAAATAACTGTATCGTTATCTTTGATCGTTGCGATTGGCTTACCATTCTCCGTGATTGCAGTCGGAACAAAGAACTCATCTGTTACATCTTTTGCATAAGATGCTTCCATTGCTGTCACTGCGCTCTCTGCTGTCTCTCCTTCACCTGTGGTCAGCACTTTGTATGCTTTCTCCACACGATCCCATCTGTTATCACGATCCATTGCATAATAACGTCCGGAAATGGATGCAATCTTACCAACACCAATCTCTTTCATCTTAGCTTCTAACTCTTCGATAAATTCTTTGCCGGAAGTCGGAGCTGTGTCACGTCCGTCTAAGAAACAGTGAACATATACATTCTCGACACCCTCTTTTTTTGCCATTTCAAGCAGACCGAAAAGGTGTGTGATGTGGCTGTGTACACCACCGTTGGATAACAGTCCGTATAAATGAAGGTCAGAACCGTTTTTCTTTACATTTTCCATACCATCTAATAATGCCTGATTTTTGAAGAAATCACCATCATTGATCTCTTTTGTGATTCTTGTCAGCTCCTGGTATACGATTCTTCCAGCACCCATATTTAAATGTCCTACTTCTGAGTTACCCATCTGTCCGTCCGGAAGTCCAACTGCAAGACCACTTGCATTTCCTTTTACAAATGGATAATCTTTCATAAGTCCGTCGATTACCGGTGTCTTTGCCTGTGCTACTGCATTTCCCTCTGTTTTCTCATTCAGTCCAAATCCGTCTAAAATCATTAATACGGTAGGTTTCTTACTCATTTTTTGTTTCCTCACTTTCTATTCTCTTTCCATTTATCAAAAGTATACGGTTCTCCTAATCCAGAACCATTATACTGATAACCTCATTTGTTTTCAATAGTTTTTCTGGCTCAACTGATCCTCCAGTTTCTTTGCCCTTTCCTTGCAGTCACTTTCTGTCACCGGCTCTCCACCTGTATTTCTGTTAAGCTGTTCTAATACATAGGAATAGACTGCCCAATTTGTAGAGGAATCATAATGTATACCATCACCCTTTGTACCGTATCCAAGCCTTGTCAGATACCGATAGCTATCTATATATGTAGCATTTTTAACCTTTTTAAGACGGCTGTTGAATGCCTCGATTCTCTGGTTATTGCATCTTGCCGGTGCTCCGGATTTTGTCGGATTGACTGATAATAAATAAAGTTTGGAACTCGCCGGCCATTTCCGGTATTTATTCAGATATGATCTTATGGATGTCAGGTCATTAACCCCAAGTCCGCAGATAACTACCCAGTTTTTGATTTCCGTATGCTGTCTCTGCAGCGACTGTACTTTCGGAAATGCCGTATCCGCCAGCCATGCATATCCCATTCCCGGACAGGATACTACAAAAAAATTCGGTACATCTTCTATTTTGCATTCCTCATTCATCAGGTAAAATCTGGAATCTCCCAAGAAAATATATCCCGTTTCATATTCACAGGGATCTTCTGTATTTTCGTCTGCTGCAGTCTTATCATCTGTGATCAGGCTATCCGCACTATCATTATCATCCGTACTTTCTAATCTCTGATTTGCCTGCTCCGTTTCTATCTTTTCATCAGCATCCATTTTTTCATCGTTTTTTTCATTTTGATCCGATAAATTTCCTGAATTAACTGCTATATTCTCATTTTTTAGTCCAATATCTGAGCCCCCGGACTGCATGGATGCCTCTGTTTCCGGCAAAACATCTTCTAATGTTACATTCTGTCCGTCAGACCTCTGTGCTCTTGCATTTGCATTATTTTCTTTATATTCCGAATCCATTTTTCCTGTCTGGTTAAATACTCTTGCAGACACATTCCAGACACACACTACAATTAGAATGCACACCAGGATCCGAGTTATTTTCTTCTTCATATTTTCCACATTTTCTGTACTTATCAAGGGAAAAGGGGATCCTTTCTGTTTTCACTCCCAGAGAGAATCCCCTTAACCTGATTATGATTTATTTATAGTTTACGATTTTACCGAAATCAGCTTTTAAGGAAGCTCCACCAACTAAACCACCATCAATGTCAGGCTGTGCAAACAGCTCTGCTGCATTACCTGCATTTACAGATCCGCCGTACTGAATACGAACTTTCTCTGCTGTGTCAGCACCATATACTTCTTTGATGCAGTCACGGATTGCCTTGCAGACTTCCTCTGCCTGCTCAGTTGTTGCTGTTTTTCCTGTTCCGATAGCCCAGATCGGCTCATATGCGATTACCATAGAAGCAACCTGCTCTGCAGTAACGTCTTTTAAGTCAGATTTGATCTGCATACGGATCCAGTCTAAAGTGATTCCCATCTCTCTCTGCTCTAATGTCTCACCACAGCAAAGGATTGGAGTTAAGTTATGCTCGAAAGCTTTTTTCACTTTCTTATTTAACATGCAGTCGCACTCTTTGAAGTAGTCACGTCTCTCGGAATGACCGATGATAACGTATTTTACGCCAGCGTCAACTAACATCTCAGGAGCGATCTCTCCGGTGTAAGCGCCTTTCTCTTCATAGTACATGTTCTCAGCACCTACTGCTACGTTGGTTCCTTTTACAGCCTCAACAACAGGTACGATGTCGATTGCAGGTACACAGTAAACAACTTCTACATCATCGCTTACTACTAACGGTTTTAATTCCTCTACTAATTTAACAGCCTGGCTTGGAGTCATGTTCATTTTCCAGTTGCCGGCTACAATTTTCTTTCTTGCCATTTTTGTTTCTCCTTAATACACTGAATATATTGTCAATAAGGCTGGAAGTTCTGCCTGCGCCTGCGGCTTGTCAATCACTAAGTGCTTCCGGCCTACTTATCGTTTGCTGCTGCAACACCCGGTAATTCCTTACCTTCCAGGAACTCTAAGGATGCGCCACCACCTGTGGAGATGTGGCTCATCTTGTCACCGAATCCAAGCTGGTTTACTGCTGCTGCGGAGTCACCACCACCGATGATCGTAGTAGCGTCTGTATCAGCAAGTGCCTGAGCTACAGCGATGGTACCTTTTGCAAGGATCGGGTTCTCGAAGATTCCCATCGGTCCGTTCCATACAACAGTCTTTGCTGACTTAACAGCGTCTGCATATAATTCAGCAGTTTTCGGTCCGATATCAAATCCAGCCATGTCTGCCGGCATCTTATCTGCATCATATACTGCTACATCGATCTTTGCGTCGATCGGATCCGGGAATGCTGCTGCTACAACAGAATCTACCGGAAGAAGTAATTTCTTTCCAAGTTTTTCTGCCTTTTCCATCATTTCCTTGCAGTAATCGATCTTGGTATCATCTACTAAAGATTTTCCGATCTCATATCCTTTTGCTTTTAAGAATGTATAAGCCATACCACCACCGATGATCAGGGTATCGCATTTCTCAAGCAGGTTGGAGATAACGTTTAACTTATCTGCAACTTTTGCGCCACCGAGGATCGCAACGAACGGTCTGACCGGATTCTCTACTGCATTTCCAAGGAAATCGATCTCTTTCTGCATCAGGTAACCTACAACTGCAGTGTCAACTAAAGCTGCAACACCTACGTTAGAGCAGTGTGCTCTGTGTGCGGTACCGAATGCATCGTTTACGAATACATCACAGATAGAAGCAAGATCTTTGGAGAATGCTTCGCCGTTCTTTGTCTCTTCCGCTCTGAAACGTGTATTCTCAAGTAAGATCACTTCTCCGTCTTTCATTGCTTCAACAGCAGCCTTTGCGTTCGGGCCTACTACTTCCGGATCTGCTACGAATTTTACTTCCTGTCCTAATAATTCGGAAAGTCTTACTGCTACCGGAGCAAGTGTCTTTGTCTTTTTATCTTCTTCTGTTTTTACTTTTCCAAGATGGGAGCAAAGGATAACCTTTCCGCCGTCTGCGATCAGTTTCTTGATGGTCGGAAGTGCTGCAACCAGACGGTTTTCATCTGTGATCTTTCCATCCTTTAACGGAACGTTGAAATCACATCTGCAAAGAACTCTTTTTCCCTTTACATTGATATCATCTACTGATTTTTTGTTTAATGACATACTATGTCCTCCTTTTAACCTGACAGGCTCTGCCTGAAATTTTCTTTTTTACAGACAACAACGCAGGCTCCGGTCCCAAAAAGACCGGACCCTGCGTTGAGTCTTATCCGCATGAATGAATTCTCATTCCGCGACGTTATTCCGCAATTTGCAGATTGATTATGCTAATTCAGAGAAGTATTTGATTGTACGAACCATCTGAGATGTGTAGCTGTTCTCGTTGTCATACCAAGAAACAACCTGTACTTCGTATAAATCATCACCAACTTTAGAAACCATTGTCTGAGTAGCATCAAATAATGAGCCATATCTCATTCCAACGATATCAGAAGATACGATGAGGTCTTCGTTGTATCCGAATGATTCGTTAGCTGCTGCTTTCATAGCTGCATTGATTGCATCAACAGTTACATCTGCTTTCTTAACAACTGCTGTTAAGATTGTAGTAGAACCAGTCGGAACCGGAACACGCTGAGCAGATCCGATTAATTTTCCGTTTAATTCCGGAATAACAAGTCCGATTGCTTTTGCAGCACCGGTGCTGTTCGGAACGATGTTTACTGCTGCTGCTCTTGATCTTCTTAAATCGCCTTTTCTCTGCGGTCCGTCAAGAGTCATCTGATCACCAGTGTAAGCATGGATTGTTACCATGATACCAGACTGGATCGGAGCAAATTTATTTAATGCGTCAGCCATAGGTGCTAAGCAGTTTGTTGTACAAGAAGCTGCAGAAATGATAGTATCTGTTGCTTTCAGTGTCTCATGGTTTGTATTGTAAACGATGGTAGGAAGGTCATTTCCAGCCGGAGCTGAGATAACAACTTTACGAGCACCAGCATTGATGTGTGCCTGTGCTTTTTCTTTGCTTGTATAGAAGCCGGAGCACTCTAATACAACGTCTACTTTTAATTCTCCCCATGGGCAGTTGTTTGCATCTGGGAAAGCGTAGATCTTGATTTCTTTTCCATCAACAGTGATAGAATCTTCACCAGCAGATACCTTGTCTGCTAATTCATATTTACCCTGAGATGAATCATATTTTAATAAATGTGCTAACATCTTCGGGCTTGTTAAATCGTTGATTGCTACTACTTCGTATCCTTCTGCTCCAAACATCTGTCTGAATGCAAGACGACCGATACGGCCGAAACCATTAATTGCTACTCTTACTGCCATGTCTTAATTCCTCCTAAATTTTGATTAAGATTCTTTTTCTTTGGACTTGTCCGCCCAACTGCTATTATTCTAACTAATTTCACCGCAAAATTCAAGTGGGTTTCTACACTTTGTTAATTTTTTCACCATTTCTTTTCTTCCCAATTCGTATTCTAACAGATTTTACAAGTATTTATTCCATATTCCCTGTTTATTTTGACAAAATGTTAAAATAGTTGTTCCTTTTTCTGTATAATGTGTATAAGGAATTGTTTTTCCACAAATACAATTTCCTTTTTTTGTTGGAACAATCGTGCAAAAATTGCCTGTATCCGCTGTTTTTTCGGGATTCCTATTGAAATCCGCTTTCTTTTCTTTCTATAATAAGAATATCTGATACCTGTTATATGGACAACTAAGGAGGATACTCTATGCTTTGGGATACACACATGCACTGCGCTTTTTCCGGTGACAGCGACGCCGACCCGGAACTCATGATACAAAGCGCCATCGAGAAACAGTTGGACGGCATCTGCTTTACCGATCATCTGGATTACGACTACCCGGAAGAACCGGAACTCTTTCTTTTGGATTTTCCCGCCTACCAGGAACGCATTTTTTCCTTAAAAGAAAAATATAAAAAAAAGATCTCCGTTCTGTGGGGCATCGAGCTCGGACTTCAGCCGCATCTGGCAAAAAGGCTCTCCGATGTGACGGACGGATATCCTTTTGATTTTGTGATCGGTTCTTCCCACGTGGTACACGGAAAAGATCCCTATTACTTTTCCTTTTTTGACGGCAAGACAGAACAGGAAGCCTACACCGAATATTTTGTTTCCATTCTGGAGAATTTAGACGCGTTTACCGATTTTGACGTTTACGGCCACATTGATTACGTCGTCCGCTACGGTCCGAACCGCAACGCCGACTACACCTATGCGAAATACGCCGACGTGCTTGACGAGATCTTAAAAAAGCTGATCTCCCTCGACAGAGGCATTGAGATCAACACCGGCGGTTTTAAATACGGGCTTGGCCACCCGAATCCTTCCGAGGAGATTTTAAGCCGCTATCATGAGCTTGGCGGCGAGATCTTGACGATCGGTGCGGACGCGCACCAGCCGGAGCATGTCGCGTATGATTTTAAGAAGATACCGGATCTGTTAAAGGCATGCGGTTTTTCCTATTATACCGTCTTCCGGAACCGGAAACCGGAATTTTATAAGCTCCCGTGATCCAAAGATCAGGGCAGACCTGTTTCGTCTGTCCTGATCTTTTTCTTTCACCGCAGGGTCTTTTCGTACTCTTTATACGCAAGTGATTTTTCCCGGAGTTTTCTGACACATTCTTTCAAACATTCCACGGTATAGGCGATCTCTTCGGGTGTCGTATTCTTTCCGAGCGTAAGACGGAGCGATCCCGCCGCAATCTCCTCCGACACTCCGATCGCTTTTAACACATGAGACACCGGTTTTTCTCCCGCGGAACAGGCGGATGCAGTAGATGCGCAGATTCCTTTCATATCAAGAAGAACTAACAGGTTTCCCCCCTCCACAAACTGAAAACAGAAGTTCGCGTTGTTGGGCAGCCGGTTCTCTCTCCCTCCGTTCAACCGTGTATACGGGATTTCACGCAGTACATTTTTTATCAGTTCGTCCCGCAGCCTCGTCTCCCGCGCCATCCGGTACGGCATTTCGATCCGCGCAAGCTCCGACGCCTTTCCAAAGCCAACGATCCCCGGAACATTCTCGGTTCCCGCGCGCTTTCCCCGTTCCTGTCCACCTCCGTCAATGTAGGATTTTAACGGCGTTCCCTCTCTGATATATAAGCATCCGACTCCTTTTGGCCCATAGAGTTTATGGCTGCTCGTGCTCAGCATATCAAGCGGTGTCTGCTGCACCGAGATCGGGATCTGCCCATACGCCTGCACCGCATCCGTATGAAACAGGATCCTTCTTGCTTTCGCGATCTTCGCGATCTCATCGATCGGCTGTATCGTTCCGATCTCATTGTTCGCGTACATGACAGAGATCAGGATCGTATTCGGCCGGATCGCCCGCTTTAATTCTTCTGTTCTTACTCTTCCCTCTTCATCCACATTCAGATAAGTGACCGAAAAACCCTCCTCCTCGAGTGCCTTACAGCTGTTTAAAACCGCATGATGCTCTATCTTTGTCGTAATGATATGGTTTCCTCTTCTCCGGTACATCCTGGCAGCTGTTTTTAACGCCCAGTTGTCTGCCTCGCTTCCGCCCGACGTAAAATAAATTTCCTCCGGTTTTGCCCCGATCACATCCGCAGCCTGCCTGCGCGCATGTTCCACCGCCTCTTTGCTGATCTTGCCAAGATCATACAGTGTGGATGCGTTTCCGTATTTTCCAAATAAAAAAGGCTGCATTGCTTCCAGTACTTCCGGAGCGATCTGCGTGGTAGCCGCATGGTCCAGATATATCATTCCCGGCATTTGATTCCCTCCAATTTTGCCTTACATTTTGTTCTTTCTCTTTCTTGCGCCACATATATTAAAGAAAATCCGACCAGCTTTTTTCAAAGGAGGTCTTTTCTTGAAACACAGCCTGCCCCTTAAAAATTCACTTGTCGCAGGAACCCTGCTCCTTACCCTTGCAGGATCCCTGAGCAGGGTAATCGGTTTCTTCTATAGAATATTCTTAAGCCGTACGATTGGTGCGGAGGGAATCGGAATTTACCAGCTTATTTTTCCTCTTTTAGCGCTCTGTATCTCACTTACTTCTTCCGGTATCCAGACCGCAGTCTCTAAATTTACCGCAGAAAAATACGGCAGCGGGCGCACCGGCGAGGCATTTCTCTGCCTGTACGCAGGTTTTTTCCTTTCCATCGCCAGTTCCCTGTCTGCCTGCACTTTTTTATGCCGGTATGCCGATGCACTCGCCGCAGGCTATCTGGATGAACCACGCTGCGCGCCTCTCATCCGGATCATGGCCTACTCGCTTCCTTTTTCCGCGGTTCACGCCTGCGCAAACGGTTACTACTATGGTATGAAAAAAGCCGCCGTCCCGGCCGTTTCCCAGCTGTTAGAACAGGTCGTGCGGGTAGCGTCCGTCTATGTCATCGCTCTGATCTATACCGAAAAGGGTGCCGCGCTCTCTGCCGATATCGCAGTCTGGGGCATTGTCTGCGGGGAGATCTTTTCCGCTCTTTTTTGCATCACAGTCCTGCCTTTTCAAAAGAAACAGGGGCATTTTATCGGAATGCTAAAAAACATTGCGCTTTTTTCGCTTCCGCTCACCGCAAACCGCGTCGCCCTAAATTTTTTCCAGAGCCTCGAAGCACTCATGATCCCGTCCAGGCTGCGTCTTTTTGGCTACACACAGTCTGAGGCGCTAAGCGTCTTTGGTATTTTGACCGGAATGGCGCTGCCCATGATCCTGTTCCCCAATGTCGTAACCAATTCCGTATCCGTCATGCTGCTGCCCGCCATTTCCGAAGCGAGGGCAAAGCGCGATCATCTCCGCATCCAGAAGGCAATCAAAAAGACCATCGAATCCTGTATGATCCTTGGTCTTATGAGTACACTGTTTTTTCTGTTGTCCGGCCGCTTCATCGGCGAATATGTTTTCGGAAACACACTTGCGGGAACTTTTATCTGCACACTCAGCTGGATCTGCCCTTTTTTGTTTCTGTCCACCACGCTGACCAGCATCCTGCACGGCCTCGGCAGGCCTACCACTACTTTTTTGCTCAATCTGCTCAGCAGCGGTATCCGCATTCTCGGCATCTACGCGTTTATTCCCATGTTCGGCATCCGCGCCTACCTGATGGCAATGCTGCTTTCCCAGCTGTTTCTTGCCGGCAGTGCCACGTTTTTGCTCGTCCGTTTCTGCAAAAAAAGCCGCCATGCTATGGTTCTGTCACCATAAACATGACGGCTTTTCATCTATCCGGCTTATACTCTGGATAAATATTCTCCGGTTCTGGTATCGATCTTGATCACGTCATCCTGCTCTACGAATAACGGTACGCTTACTGTTGCTCCTGTTTCTACAGTTGCCGGCTTTGTAGCACCTGTTGCGGTGTCTCCCTTGAAGCCCGGTTCTGTCTCTGTGATCTGTAATTCTACGAACAGAGGCGGTTCTACTGCAAATACGTTTCCGTTGTGGGAGCATACTTTACACATTTCGTTTTCTTTTACGAATTTAAGTGCATCACCGATCGTGTTGGAATCAAGCGCTACCTGATCGTATGTCTCTACATCCATGAAGTAGTATAAATCTCCATCTTTGTATAAATACTGCATATCTTTTCTGTCAATACGCGCCTGCGGACATTTTTCGGTCGGGCGGAATGTCTTCTCCACTACACCACCGTTGATGATATTTTTTAACTTTGTGCGGACGAAAGCTGCACCTTTACCTGGTTTTACATGCTGAAATTCAATAATCTGATAAATGTTTCCTTCATATTCGATCGTAATTCCGTTTCTAAAATCTCCTGCTGAAATCATTCGATATTCCTCCTTAAATCTGTCTGGGAATGTCACCCACTCGTTTTATTCTATAATAAATAAGCCTACATTTCAACCTTTTTTTTACGGTTCTGCCTTATCTTTCCTCAATTTCATGGATCATAGCCACGCGCTTTTCGTGTCTGCCTCCCAGAAATTCCGCATCGAGATATGCTTTTACGATGTCTTTTGCTGTTTCTACTCCTACGATTCTTGCGCCAAACGCAATGATATTCGCGTTGTTGTGCTCCTTGACCAGATGCGCGGTCGTCACATCCGAGCACACTGCCGCACGCACGCCTTTTACCTTGTTGGCAGCGATTGAGATTCCAACACCGGTACCGCAGATCAGTACGCCGCAGTCTGCCTCGCCTGCCGCAACTGCTTTGCCGACCTTCTCGCCGTATACCGGATAGTCACAGCTGTCATTGCTGTCCGTTCCGTAATTTACGACCTCGTGCCCGAGCTCTTCCAGATATTTTTTGATCTCCTGTTTCATTTCTACTGCTGCATGATCATTTCCGATTGCGATTTTCATTTTCTTTCCTCCTGATTTTTCTTTACATAACGTTTATAAAAAAATAATACGATCTTTTCCAGATATCGTTTTAACACGATCTGTATTTCTTCTTTCGGATGGATCGGCTTTACTAAGATCGTCCGTATCCCGGCACGATTCGCGCCATACACATCCGTAAAGATCTGATCCCCGACAAACAGTGTATTTTGCTCATCGGTTCCCATCTTTTCCATTGCCTTTTTGTAATTTCTGACCGACGGTTTTCCCGCCTTAAAAATATAATTCACCTGCACGTCATCATTAAACATTTTCACGCGCGGTTCCTTGTTGTTCGATAACAGGCAGCAGGTGTAACCAAGCTCTTTTAAATGCGCGAACAGCTTTTTTGCCCGTTCGTCTGCCCTTGCCCCATGCGGCACGAGCGTATTGTCGATATCAAAGATCAGTCCCCGATATCCTTCTGCATAGAGCTTATCAAAATCGATCACATATGTGGAATCCACATAGTCTCCCGGATAAAATTTCTGTAACATGACTTCCCCCGTTTTATGCTTTTATGATCGCCGATATCTGCTTAAAGGACGGCGTTCCTGCCACTTCGGAAAGTTCATACAGGATAGACTCATAGGTGGAAAATGTCACGCCCTCCATCTGCGCCCGCAGAAAAGCAGTCTGCTTGTCCGCCAGATCCCGTGCCGTGATACAGTCCGCAATAAGCACCGGCCGATAGCCCGCTTCTTTTAAGTCAAGTGCGGTCTGCAGCACACAGATATGTGCCTCCATGCCACAGATGATGATATTTTTGCAGTTCTCTGGCACGGCGTCGCGCACGGCTTTTTCTCCCCATGCGCTGAAACTCAGCTTGTCAAACTCCTCTGCTTTCCCGGCAGCTTCTTTTATTCTTTCGATATTGTCACCCAGTCCCTTTTTGTACTGTGTGGTCAGTATCCTTTTGACGCCGAGCACCTGCATGCCATGTAAGAGTTTTTCGGATTTTGCCAGAAATTTTTCCCGCTCTGCAACTGCAGGAACCAGTTTTTCCTGATAATCGATCACCATACATACGGATTCTTCCGGTCGGATTCTCATCGTTTTCCTCCTCAAAAAAAGGGCTATGTCTCGCACATAAGCCCCCTGTTTTTATTGAATTTCGAAATTTTCACTGGTGCGGATCTTCTCCCAGTCAATACCGGTATTGGTCACACTGCCGTTTCCAAGATTCTCCCCCACGAAAAACTGATACTGCTGAAGCACCTGATCCCGTTTCATATCCGAGATCGCTTTTTCAACATCCAGGCTCATCAAATCACTGTCTGTTCCCTTCAGTTCGTATTCCGCCTTCGGATCATACTGCCCCGCATAGTCAAAAGACGTCTGTTTCTCTGCCTGTTTTGGCTTCGCGTAACTGCTTTCTGCTTCGGCACTCCGGCTCTGCTGCCCGTTTTCCTGTGCCGCATTCGCTGTGGACTGTGCCTGTAACGGTTCTAATCTTCGTATGGAGTTGTAATTATCAATATCAGTAATCGGATGTATTCCTGTTATATTCATTACCCACCAGCTCTTTTATCGTTTCGTATTTTTCTGCTACTTATCCAGGATCTTCTTCAACTCATTCATAAATGTATTGACATCTTTGAATTCCCGGTAAACGGAAGCAAACCGCACATAGGCGACTGCCTCTAAATCTTTTAATTTGTCCATCACGAGTTCCCCGATCACGGAAGTCGGGATCTCTTTTTCCTCGAGATTAAAAATCTCGGTCTCCACTTCATCCACCAGTTCATTGATCTGCTGGACGGGAACCGGACGCTTATGGCACGCGCGCAGAACTCCTGCCATAATCTTTGAACGGTCATACTGCTCTCTGCTGTTGTCCTTTTTTATGACCACAAGTGGAATCGTCTCCACCTTCTCATAGGTCGTAAATCGCTTCTTGCAGTCATCACACAGACGTCTGCGCCGGATCGACGTATTGTCGTCTGCCGGTCTCGAATCGATGACCCTGGTCTCGTCACTGCCGCAAAACGGACATTTCATGTCGTTTTCCTCCCACACGCGGACAGGATTTCCCTGTCACGGACTTACTGCTTCTAAGTATAACTTTCCGTGTGGCTCTTGTCAACTGATATCCGCCATTCCGCCGCATTTATAACTTGTGTTTCGCGTCATCCAGACAAACGTCCACGAGTATGATATCCCGCCCGATGCATTTGATATTTTTCCACGGGATAAAATACTCAAAATCCCGGAAAAACATACCAAACCATCTGCATGGCTGCGGTACGATCAATGCGCGGATACATCCTGTTTTCTCATCGATATCCAGATCACAGACATTGCCGAGGAAACAGCAGTCCGCCACATTGATCACATCTTTTTCCTGGAGTTCACAAAAACGCATTCCGCATCATCCCAAAACCGCTCTTTCTATTATCTTATGCAGTTACACGTTGAAACGGAATACAATAATATCTCCGTCTTTTACCACATATTCTTTTCCTTCCAGACGTACCAGACCTTTTTCTTTTGCCGCTACCATGCTGCCACACGCCATCAGATCCTGATAAGCGACCACTTCCGCGCGGATAAATCCACGTTCAAAGTCCGTATGGATCTTTCCTGCCGCCTGCGGCGCTTTTGTTCCGTTTTTGATCGTCCATGCTCTTGTCTCATCCTCTCCGGAGGTAAGGAAGCTGATCAGTCCGAGGAGTTTGTAGCTTGCGCGGATCAGTTTTTCCAGACCGGATTCTTTTAATCCGAGTTCTTCTAAGAACATTGCCTTCTCATCATCTTCCAGTTCTGCCATCTCCTGCTCGATCTGCGCACAGATCACAAAGACTTCACTGTTTTCTTTTTCTGCCAGTTCTCTTACATTTTTGACATGCGGATTGGCTGCCCCGTCATCCGCCAGATCATCTTCCGATACGTTTGCGGCATAGATGACCGGTTTTGCAGTGAGAAGGTTGTAGGAACGATACCACTCGATCTCATCCTCATCTTCGGAAAGTTCAAAGGTCTTTGCCATGTTTCCTTCCTCAAGATGTGCCTTTAAAGCCTCCAACAGTTTTAATTCTTTTGCGAGTGTCTTATCCATTCTCGCCTGCTTTGCCACTTTTGCGATACGACGCTCCAGGATCTCAACGTCGGAAAAGATCAGTTCCAGATTGATCGTCTCGATATCTCTTGCCGGATCTACACTTCCATCTACATGGACAACGTTGGTATCCTCGAAGCAGCGTACCACATGAACGATGGCATCTACTTCACGGATATTCGCGAGGAACTGGTTTCCAAGTCCCTCTCCTTTGCTGGCGCCTTTTACAAGACCCGCGATATCTACAAATTCGATCACTGCCGGTGTCACCTTTTTGGAGTGATACATCTCACCGAGTTTGGTCAGACGCTCGTCCGGAACGGTTACGACACCCACGTTCGGGTCGATCGTACAAAACGGGTAATTCGCCGATTCCGCGCCGGCTTTGGTCAGTGAGTTGAATAATGTACTTTTTCCTACATTTGGAAGTCCTACGATTCCTAATTTCATTTTATCTTTTACCTATCCGAAAATCCCTGTATTAAAAGTATTTTCGCCTTTCTATATTATTTTTCATCCATCAGTCTTTTGATTCGATCATGATAAGGATTCCTTTCTTTACCGTGATCCGCGCTGTCTCTTCTGTGATCTCATTGCTGACACCAAGGGAATTATCGCTCGTCATACAATATTCCTTCAACGGATATTTGAATCCCTCAAGCGTAACCCCTTCTGCCTGTGTCGTCAGCGGGAGAAGCGATACATAAGTTCCAAACTGGTCTGCTTTTTGCATCGTAAGTTGTTTGTCCACCAGCCGGATCCGGTTGGTCGGATCTACCAGCATGCATGGTATGTGATGCGCCAGTGGTTTACATAACAGTTGAATATTTCCTAACACATGATCGACCCGGTTTCCGGTTGCCCCAAGCACACAGATCTCATCCGGCGCAAGTGATATTGCAAGCCTTAACGCCAGCTCCGTATCGGTCTCATCCTTTTCCGGCTGAAACTCTAAAAACTGGATCCCGCTTTTTCCTCGGAAAAAGGAAAGGATCTCCGGCTTCGCGGAATCAAAATCCCCTACGATATGATGTGGCTGTATCCCGGCCCGGTAAAAAAATTCCATACCGGAATCCGCCGCGATCAGGCAGTCAAATTTTTCTTTTTTTATATAAGCAAGCGCAAAATCATCCTGAATGTTTCCGCCTGTCGCAATTAATATCTTCATTCTTACACTTCCCGCATTTTTTCCAGAAAACAGCTGACATTCTCACTGATGTCACCGTGAAATACCGCGCTGCCCGCAACGATGATATTCGCGCCCGCATCCATGACACGCTCGACATTTTCCAGATTGATGCCGCCATCCACTTCGATATCCGTCTTTAATCCTTTTTTATCGATCATCCGCTTTAAGTCGCGTACTTTATCCAGCGTATATGGGATAAATTTCTGTCCGCCAAATCCCGGATTGACCGTCATGATAAGAACCATATCAATGTTTGGCAGGACATATTCGATCGCACTGAGCGGTGTCGCCGGATTTAACGCTACTCCGCAGAGGATCCCCTTGTCCCGGATCGCCTGTATGGTCCGGTCAAGATGCGCGCAGCTCTCCGCATGCACGGTTATGAGATCGGCGCCGCATGCCACAAATTCATCGATATACCGGATCGGCTCATCGATCATCAGATGTACATCAAAGATACGGTCTGTCAGTCCACGGATCGATTTTATGATCGGAAATCCAAACGAGATACTCGGCACAAAGCTCCCATCCATAACATCGATATGCACATACTGTGCTCCGCACTCATCCAAAAGCCGGACCTGATCGCCCAGATTTGCGAAATCCGCAGATAAAATAGACGGTGATAAACAGTTCATAAACGTTCCTCCTGCCAGAAATCAATACTTTTTCTGGTCTTTTAATTCTTCATACAGTAATTTGTAATTCTCATAACGCACCGGATGGATCTTTCCCTCCGCCAATGCTTCTTTCACCCGGCAGTCCGGCTCACTGATATGGCTGCATCCCGCAAAACGGCAATACGGCGCAAGCGGGACAAATTCCGGATAACAGTCAGAGAGATCTTCTTTTTCAAATCCCGGAATGGACAGTGAACTGAAGCCCGGCGTGTCCATAATATAAGTCCCGGGCTCGACCGGAATGATCTCGGAATGTCTGGTCGTGTGCCTGCCTCGCTCAATCTTGCGGCTGATCGCCCCCGTCTCCATGGATGCCTCCGGCTGAAGCAGATTGATCAGTGATGACTTTCCGACACCGGAAGGTCCTGCAACCGCCGCTGTCTTTCCTCTCAGCTCTTCTCTTAAAAGATCGATCCCTTCTTCTTTTTTCGCACTGGTAAAAAGCACCCGGCTCCCGCAGCCCGCATAAATCTCTTTTAATTCTGCGAGCTGTTCTCCTGCTGCAATATCCGCCTTGTTAAAACAGATCGTGACCGGAACGCCCTGATACCGCATCATGATCAAAAAGCGGTCCAGCAGATTAAAATTCGGCTTCGGACTGACTGCCGCGAATATCAGAAGCGCCAGGTCAATGTTTGACACCGCCGGACGGATCAGTTCATTTTTTCGCGGAAGTATCTTCTCCACATTTCCGATCTTTTCCTCTTCATTTAAGACCGCGATCTCCACATTATCGCCCACAAGCGGTTTGATCTTCTGATTTCGGAAAATTCCTTTTGCCTTACACTCATAAATTCCGGATTCCGCTACATGAACGTAGTAGAATCCGGAAATTCCTTTTACAATCTTTCCCTGCATATATTATCCTAGTTTATCTGTGTAAACGATACACTCTGTGTCTGATCGCTCTGGGTTCCGTTGTTTAAATTCCAGGTAATCTTCAGTGTACCGGAATCGCTGCCCGTAATACCGGTCTTTTCCAATGTATATGGGAAAGAACTGATATCCACAGACTGTGAAAACAGTGTATTTCCACTGGAATCGGTCAGCGTGATATCTGCGCTCACCACATAGGTGTCTCCGGAAGCGGAAGGCGCTGTGATCGTCGCCTTATAACCATAGGACGGCTCTCCCTTGCTGATCGCGATCGTAACCGTCGTGCCAGAAGTGACACGCACACCCGGATCGATACTCTGTCCGACTACTTTTCCGGCCTCCTGGGTCGTATTATATTCTGTATTGACATTCACAGAACAGCCCATGGAATTTAAGGTACTCTTTGCCTGTTCCTCGGTCTGTCCGATCAGGTTCGGCATTTCCGTTCCTTCCGGTCCACGACTCAGGTAGATCGTTACCGTCTCCCCCTTCTGTGCGGATGTGCCTGCGGATGGCGCAGTCTCTACGACCTTGCCCTGCGCTACCGTATCGCTGTATTTATAGTCGGTGCTTACTTTAAATCCTTCTGCTTCCAGCTTTGATGTTGCATCATCGGAAGATTTTCCGCTGACATCCGGTACCGGAACGCTTCCTTTTCCGCTGCTGATCACAACCTTGACGGTCGTGTTCTTATCGACCTTTTCCCCTTTTTCCACATCCTGGGAAACGATCTCTCCTTCCGCGTAATTATCGGAAGACTGGGTTCCATTTTTAAAGATACCAAGTCCGACCTTGTTGAGCGCATCCTTGGCATCATCATAGGTCATACCTCTGACATCGATCATGGTTACCTTATCCGCGTCATCTTCTTCGGATTCGCTGTCACTTTCTGTCTGAACCTGTGTCTGCGTCTCTGTCTGTGTGTCCGCCTTTTTGGAGGAACCGAATTTAAACAGTCCAAAGAAACTTCCCACCAGGTAAATGATGATAAAAACAATGATGATCGCAACGACGATCCCCATGATCGTGATCGCCTTTTCCATTTTCGGATTCAGGCCATTGCCGGCATTCTCATCCTCGTAGTCTTCATCCTCATAATCATCTTCGTATTCTCCGTCTTCATCGCCATCATATTCATCATAGCCGTCATCGTCATACTCATCTTCATATGTATCGTCATAGTTATCCGCATATTCGTCTTCCTGCTTGCGCTTGATCTGATTTAATTCCTGCTCGGAGATCACTCTGGTCTTATCCTGATTCATCAACGGCACTACCGTGACGAAGTCTTCATTCGGATGAACCAGTGCCTTCTTCAGATCCTGGATCAGATCTCCGATATTCTGATATCGGCGGCTCGGGCTCTTCTGCGTACATTTTAAGATGATCTTTTCCAGACTGATCGGCAGATCCGGCGCGTAAGCACTCGGTGGAACCATTTCTTCCTGCAAATGCTGGATCGCTATGGATACTGTGGTATCCCCGTCAAACGGCACACGTCCGGTGACCATCTCATACATCACGATCCCGAGTGAGTAGATATCGCTCTTTCCATCGATAAATCCGTTTCTTGCCTGTTCCGGAGAGGAATAATGCACGGAGCCCATCACATCCGAATGGATCGTATTGCTTGTCGCTGCACGCGCGATTCCAAAATCCATGACCTTTACCTTTCCCTCGGTGGAGATCATGATATTCTGCGGTTTGATATCGCGGTGAACGATATTTTTATTATGTGCTGCTTCAATTCCCCTTCCGACCTGGATCGCAATGCTGACCGCCTCTTTAAATGTAAGGCGTCCCTTCTTCTCTATATAGGTCTTTAAGGTAATTCCCTCGATATATTCCATGACGATATAGTGCAGTCCGTCCTCGCTGCCGACATCATAAATATTTACGATATTCGGATGCTCCAGCCCTGCCGCAGACTGCGCCTCGGTATGAAATTTGCTTACAAATCCGACATCCTCGCTGAATTCCGGTTTTAAGACTTTTATGGCTACAAAACGTCCGAGGACATGATCTTTCGCTTTATAGACATCCGACATTCCGCCGGCACCGATTTTACTTATGACCTCATAACGGTCCGCAATAAACATTCCTTCTGTTAACATTTTTTCACCTCATCAGAAAACGGTTCTATTACTACAACCGTAATATTATCTTTCCCGCCGTTTCGATTGGCAGTCTCTACAAGTTTCTCGGCCTTCTCCGCGATGTCCCGCTGACCTTTTATGATATTTCTTATGGAATCATCTTCCACCATATTGGTAAGTCCGTCCGAACACATCAAAACAAAATCACCGTGTCTGACTTCCTCTTCAAAGAAATCGATCGCGACTTCCTCTCCGACGCCGATGGCACGGGTGATAATATTTTTGTCCGGATGATCCTTCGCCATTTCCGCATCGATCTCTCCCATACGAACCATTTCCTGAACATAGGAGTGATCTCTTGTGATCTGTCTGATCCCGTCATTTACGATATATAACCTGCTGTCGCCGACATTGGCAACCACAAGCCTGTTGTCACAAACAGCCAGAACCACCACAGTGGTTCCCATTCCTTTTCTTGTAATATCTTCGTTTGCACGCGCGAGCAGCATGGTGTTTGCCTGCTCTATGCCTTCTCTTATGATCTTTGCCGGATCGGTCTCCTTCGACTGCCCGACCACGGAAACGATCTGTTCTACCGTATATCTGGATGCATAGTCGCCGGCATTATGACCGCCCATTCCATCTGCCACAATAAAAAGGTTTGGTAAATTTCCGACTGGATTTTCAGACGTATAAAAATAATCCTGATTCGTATCTCTGAGCTGTCCGATATCCGATATGGAAAAAGTTTTCATTCTTACGCCTACCTTTCTATATATCTCTTCCGCAACTGTCCACAGGCGCCGTCTATATCCCGGCCCATTTCCCTTCTAATAGTAACATTTATTCCGTTTTTTTCAAGTTTATTTTTGAAATCGAGCACGCGATCCCTTGATGGCTGGACGAAATCACGCTCCTTGATCGGGTTGACCGGAATCAGATTGATGTGGCAGTTCATGCCACGGACAAGCGCCTGAAGTTCCGCTGCGTCCGTGTCTGTATCGTTGACTCCCGCTACCAGACTGTACTCAAAGGTCACCCTGCGCCCGGTCTTTTCAAAATAGTAACGACAGGCGTCGATCACTTCCGAAAGTTCATATTTATTCGCCACCGGCATCAGCGCAAGCCGCTTTTCCTGTGAGGAAGCATGCAGCGACAATGCCAGGGTAATTTGAAGTTTTTTCTCCGCAAGTTCCCGCATGCGCGGTACGATCCCGCAGGTAGATACCGTAAGATTCCGCTGACTGATATTTAATCCGTTCTCATCGGTTAAAAGTTCAATAAACTTTAACAGATTATCGTAATTATCAAGCGGTTCTCCGGTTCCCATCACCACTACATTGGAAATGCGCTCTCCGATGTCCGCTCCGATACGGTAGATCTGTTCTAACATTTCAGACGGAAGAAGATCCCGCACCTTTCCGTCAAGCGTGGACGCGCAGAAACGGCAGCCCATGCGGCAGCCCACCTGCGATGAGATGCACACGGAATTTCCATGTTTATACCGCATCAGCACACTCTCAATGACGTTGCCGTCCGCAAGTGCGAACAGGTATTTTCTGGTTCCGTCGATCTTTGAGATCTGTACGGTCACCTGTTTTAATACGGTAAGCGGATATTTCTCCCGCAGCTCTTCTTTTAATTTTTTTGATATGTTGGTCATTTCCTCATAGTCCGTGACCTGCTTCTGATGCAGCCATTCGTAGATCTGTTTCGCGCGAAACGGCTTTTCTCCGAGTTCACTGACTACTCCCGTCAGTTCTTTTAAATTCAATGACTTAATATCGGTCTGTTCCATAGATTACTCTGCTTTCTGTTCGTTCTTTCTTTTTAATTTTGCAAGGAAGAATCCATCACATCTTCCCGCCTGTGGCAGGATCTGTTCCATTGATACGAGGCTAAATTCCGGATGCTCACGCAAAAAACACGCGACATTCTCTTCATTCTCCTCCCGGTTTATGGTACAGGTACTGTAGATCAGCGTTCCTCCCGGTTTTATATACGCATGCACAACAGAGAGGATCTCTCTTTGCAGTACCGCCAGATCCTTTTGCTTTTCCGGTGTCATCTTGTATTTGATATCTTTTTTCTTCTGAATGACCCCAAGCCCCGAGCAGGGCAGATCCGCGATCACGATATCTGCTTTCTGCACAGACGCTTCGTCTCTTATCCGCGCATCCATGCAGACTGCCGACATGTTTTTCGTTTCACAGCGTCTGATGTTTTCTTCGATCAGTCCCACTTTATACGGCGTCAGGTCTCTTGCTTCCACATGACCCGTTCCATGCATCTTTTCCGCAATATGTATGCTTTTTCCTCCGGGAGCCGCGCAGACATCGATCACAAAATCTCCGTCCTCTGGCTGCGCAAGTTCCGCAACACGCATCGAGCTCTCATCCTGCACATAAAAAAGGCCTTCTTCAAAAGACGGCAGTGCTCTTAAATGGTCAAAACCCGAAATGAAAAAGGCATACGGCAGTGTCTCGTTCTGCCGCACCGTCACACCTTCTGTCTCCAGACGTGTCTTTAAATCCCCTGGAGTGATCTTCCCCTCATTTACACGGATGGACAACTCCGGCTCACTCAAAAGCGCCTGTAACATTTCTTCGGTTTTTGATATGCCATAGTCTTTTTCCCATACCTTTACGATCCACTCCGGCATGGAATAGCTCACACTCAGATATGGGATTTCCCCATCCTCGCGCTTTGGCATTTTTATATTTTCCATATTTCTGCTGATATTGCGAAGCACACCGTTCACAAAACCTTTCAGGCTGCGAAAGCCTTTGCGCTCCGCAAGCTTTACCGCTTCATTACATGCCGCGGAAGCCGGTACGGTATCCATGTATTTCAGCTGATAGACACCCATGCGCAGGATATTTCGGATCACCGGTTTTTGTTTGCGCACCGGGACTTTGGAAAACTGATCGATGATATGATCCAGCTCGATCATCCGCTCCAGCGTTCCCTCGCTCAGCCTTGTGATAAACGCGCGGCTGTTTTTTTCGAGATACTGGTATTTGTCCAGTACGTTCTTTAAGGCTATGTGGCTGTACTCGCCATCCCGCGTCACTGCGAGCAGGATCTCAAGTACCAGCTCCCGTTCATTTATGTGCTCAGTCACGGTCGTTTCCTCTTCCTCCGAATAAAAGTATGATACGAAGAAGCTGTAAGATCGCTGCGGCTGCGCCTGCAACATAAGTAAGCGCGGCTGCGCCGAGCACTTTCTTCGTATACGGCAGCTCCTGGCTGTTTAAGATGCCGGTCTCACCCAGGATACGCACTGCGCGCGCTGACGCGTCAAATTCGACCGGAAGCGTCACAAGCTGAAAAAGTACCGCAAGAGAAAAAAGTAAAATTCCGATATGGATCAAAAGATTTCCGGTATTGCTGGTAAAAAACAGACCGAGGACAATGATCGGCCATGCCAGTGCCGAGCCGAAATTGGCTGCCGGAACCAGTGCCGAACGTATTTTTAATGGCAGGTATTCTTTCTGGTGCTGGATCGCGTGCCCGCATTCATGTGCCGCAACGCCGACCGCAGCCACTGAGGTGGAACCGTATACACTGTCCGAAAGATTTAAGGTCTTATTTGCCGGATTGTAATGATCCGTCAGGTTTCCGGAAATATGCTGTACCCTCACATCATAGATCCCTGCGCTGTTTAAAATACGCTGTGCCGCCTGTGCGCCGGTCATGCCGGACATACTGCGGTAAGCCGCGTATTTGTTAAACGTTGATTTTACCCTCGCGGACGCGATCAGACAGATGACCGCCCCAATAATCACCAGAAAATAAGTCGGATCCCACCAACTGTAATACATTCCATACATAAGCTTTACCTCCTATCCCAATTCCGTGCCAGCCGAAACCGTAAATCCGCGCAGAAAAGCATCCACGCTCATACGTTTTTTCCCTTCTAACTGAATTTCCTGCAGGATTAAAATATCCTTTCCGGTCTGCACTCCAATGCTGTTTTTATCTGCCAGCACGATCTTTCCGGCATCTGCCGGATCACCGCCCGGCTGTACCGATGCCTTCCATATCTTTAGTGTTTTCCCATTCAGGGAAGTATATGCACTTGGCCATGGATTTAAGCCACGGATCAACCGCTCGATCTCCTCCGCCGGCTTTGTCCAGTCAATTTTGCCAAACTGTTTTTTTAACATACCGACATGGGTCGCGAGCGTCTCATCCTGTCTGGTATAGACTGCGCGTCCGGCTTCTATCTCCGCCATGGTATGCACGCAGAGATCCGCTCCCACTTCTGCCAGATGGTCAAACAGGCTTCCGCCCGTCTCATCCGGCGCAAGCTCATATTCTGCCTGCTCGATGATGTCTCCGGTATCGATCCCTTCATCCATGCGCATGGTCGTGACGCCGGAAACGCGGTCTCCGTTGATCACCGCCCACTGGATCGGTGCCGCGCCACGGTATTTCGGAAGCAGTGACGCATGCACATTGACGCATCCGTATTTTGGCATCTGAAGGATCTCTGTCGAAAGGATCTGACCGAATGCGACCACGATGATCATATCCGGCTCATACTGTCTCAGATGCGCAACACATTCCGGCTCCCGCACACGCTTTGGCTGATAAACTTCAATGCCATACTCAAGCGCCTTTTCTTTCACCGGCGGAAACTGTACGGCGTTTCCCCTGCCCTTTGGCTTATCCGGCTGTGTAACCGCAAGTACCACTTCATGTCCGGCTTTTACAACAGCCTCTAACGTTCCCACGGCAAAATCCGGTGTTCCCATAAAAATTACACGCATTGATCTCCCTCGCTTTTTTCTTATTCTTCATCCTCGTCGGAAACAGCTCCCACATCATGGAGACCGCCTTCTACTTTTTCGGTATACATATGTCCGTCCAGATGATCGATCTCATGGCAGAATGCTCTCGCAAGCAGTTCCTCGCCTTCCAGTTCGATCCGGTTCATATCCTCGTCAAATGCCTGTACCTTGACATAATTCGGCCGTGTCACAACTCCTGCTTTTCCAGGGAGGCTCAGGCAGCCCTCATCTCCGGTCTGTTCCCCGCTTGTCTCAACGATCTTCGGATTGATCAAAACGATCGGTCCCTCTCCGACATCGATGACAACAATACGTTTTAAGATTCCTACCTGCGGTGCCGCAAGTCCGACTCCATTTGCCTCGTACATCGTCTCAAACATATCATCTATCAATTCTGTAATCTTTGGTGTTACCTCTGTCACTTCCCTGCATACCTTTGTCAGTACAGGATCGCCCATCACACGAATTTCTCTTAATGCCATTTTTATTCCTCCATCTTTTCATTTCGTATCTGCTTATTACTATACTATATTTTAAAATCCATTCATAGGATTAAAATCAAATTGTACCACAATATCCTTTAATTCTCTATTCCCATTGATAAAATGTTCCAGCCTGTCCTTCACATCCACAAGCACCGCATAATCCGCATGTTTTAAATACAGCACCTTTTTGTAGATGTCATTTACCTTTGCCACCGCCGTATCCGCAGGGCCGACCACAAAAAGATCCCGGTAGCCAAGCGCTGCGATCACCCGTTTCATGCGCTCGGATGCCTGATAAGCAAGCTCTTCGTTTTTTGCTGCGGAAAGGATCAGCAGCATATTCCATACCGGCGGGTAACAGAGCATCCTGCGGTATTCCATCTCATGCGCGTAGAAAGACGCATAGTCCTGTGCCGCAGCCGCGACGATGCTGTAATGCTCGGGCTGATAGGTCTGTATCACGACCTCTCCCGGCCTGTCGCCTCTGCCGGCGCGTCCCGCCGCCTGTGTCAGTAGCTGAAACGTCCGCTCCGATGCGCGGTAATCACTGACGCCAAGGGACAGATCCGCCGCCAGCACTCCGACCAGCGTGACATTCGGGAAGTCATGCCCCTTTACGATCATCTGGGTACCAACCAGGATATCCGCTTCATGATTGGCAAACGCGGAAAGGATCTTCTCATAGCTCTCTTTTTTTCTGGTCGTATCAAAATCCATCCGAAGCACCCGCGCCTTCGGGAAACGCTTTTTTACCAGCATCTCGATCTTCTGCGTCCCTGCCTTGAACCCGCTGATGTAGCGTGAGCCGCATTCGGGACATACATGCGCTTCCGGTTCCTCATAACCGCAGTAATGGCAGATCATCTTTCCGTTGCTGTGCCAGCTTAGGGATACGTCGCAGTGCGGGCACTTGATCACATGCCCGCAGGAACGGCAGGATACAAAGCCTGACATTCCACGCCGGTTTAAAAAGAGCATGATCTGTTCCTGTTTTGCCAGCCGCTCCTCCATCAGTTCCTGTAATTTTCTGCTTAGTATCGAACGGTTGCCCGTTTTTAATTCCTCGCGCAGATCCACCGTATAGCAGGTCGGAAGCGGTCTTTTTGATATCCGTTCTTTCATCTCAAGCAGATGATACTCTCCGTTTTGTGCCTTCGTATAACTCTCGATCGAAGGTGTCGCGGAGCCAAGGATCACGCTCGCCCCTGTCATCCCTGCCCGCTCGATCGCGGTCTCTCTCGCGTGATAGCGCGGCACGGTCTCACTTTTGTAGGAGCTTTCATGTTCTTCGTCTATGATTATAAGACCAAGATTTGAAAAAGGTGTGAACAACGCAGATCTCGGTCCGATCATAATGTCGATCTCTCCTCTTTTTGCCCGGAGAAACTGATCGTAGCGCTCCCCTGCGGAAAGTCTGGAATTCAAAATAGACACCCGGTTTCCGAAGCGGTCATAAAAACGCCGGACCGTCTGATAAGTCAGCGCAATCTCCGGGATCAGAACGATCGCCTGTTTTCCCTCTGCAATGTTATGTGCGATGAGCTCCATATACACTTCGGTCTTTCCGCTTCCCGTCACGCCATGCAAAAGATAGATTCCCTGCCTCTGTTCCCTGCGGTCTCTCAAAACGGCATCCACCGCCGCCTGCTGACTTTCACTCAAAAGGAACTTTCTTTCCTCCCGCTCCCGCTGCCGCACCGGATTCCGGTAGTCCTGCTCCGTCCGGATCTTTAGGATCCCCAGTTTTTCCATTGCCCGCACGACATTCAGTCCGACATTCAGCTCTTCTTTCACCACATCACCGGAAAGTTCCCGCTCCCGGATCAGTGCCTCTAAAAGACGCGCCCGCGCCACATTGTGTTTCCGCCGGAATTCCGCAAGCTGCTCTTCTGCCGTTTTTTCATCGGCCGCAAGTACCAGGATCCGTTTTTCCTTTGCCGCCGTCTTCTGTTTGATCGGGATCACCGTCTTTAATGCCTGGTTCATGGTTCCGCCATAATTCTTTTTCATCCAGAACGCAAGCGCGATCAGCTGGGATTCGATCGCAACGCTGTCTTTGCAGATCTCCGTAATTTCTTTTATTTTTCGCACATCGTACTCCGCCTGATCGGTAAGCTCGATCACATAGCCGCACAGCTTCCGCCCGCCGCTTCCAAACGGCACCAGCACCTGCATTCCGATCTTTAGCACCGGCTTTAGTTCTTCCGGGACACGATACTGGAATGGCCGGTCTAATTTTTCATGTGAGATATCTATAATAATATTGGCATACAACGCCATTTGTATTTCAACTCCTCCAAAAAACGCATATTTTTTATTATATGTCATTGCCTGTATAAAAAGCAACGGGCGTGGGCACACTTTTTCCATGAGAAAAAATTTTTTTATCTGCGGACTGACCGGATGGTGCATGGAAATTTTATTTACTTCTTTTGGATCGCTCCGGAAAAAAAATAAAAAACTGATCGGACAGACTTCTGTCTGGATGTTTCCCATATATGGCATGGCTGCCGTGATCGAACCGGTCTACCGGCACATAAAGGGGATCCCTCTGTTTTTCCGGGGGATCATCTACTCCGCCGGAATCCTCGCCTGTGAATTTGTCAGTGGAAGTCTGTTAAAGAAGCACGACCTCTGTCCCTGGGATTACAGTCATGCCAAACTGAATGTCCGCGGCGTCATCCGTCTGGACTACGCGCCTTTGTGGATGGCCGCGGGACTGATCTTTGAAAAACTGATGTGCCATGCAGACGGCAGAAAACTTTAAACCTTAAAGTTCTTCTGCCTCTACGCTCTCCGCGCCGATATTCTGCATATTCAAGGTGCGGCGTTTAAGTCTTGCCTGTTCGGATTCTTCCAACAGGTATTCTTTGATCTCTTTTGCGTGTTTTACATGTTCCAGAACAAGCTCCGGGTTTGTGACATCTCCTGTATAGCAGATAATGGTTCCCAGTCCGAACATGCGCTCGAACAGGGAACGCTTTAACGTTACATCCTGTATCTTATACATGTAACAGTCATTTTCCTCCCGGTTAAAGAATCCGGTGTCAACGGTTACAACCACATTGCTTACTGTATAAACCGTAAATGTAAACGGCAGTCCGAAAAAAAGGATGCGTTTCCGCTCCCGGAATGCCACTGTTTTTTCTTCTTTGATCACCTTGGTATTGTCCATAAAATTCCTCCTGATTTTTCTATCGCCTATTATAATACATTTTTGCATTTTTTTCACA
>ERZ1034873.322-NODE-322-length-28235-cov-60.275053_pt1 | contig 28235 bp, 38 predicted proteins | sample MGYA00520689_ERZ1034873 | MGnify/ENA primary metagenome ERZ1034873 (study PRJEB33766, sample SAMN09781722) | gut metagenome | biome: gut microbiome | host: Homo sapiens | place: Madagascar | study: EMG produced TPA metagenomics assembly of the PRJNA485056 data...
CGCTTGAGTTTCCCCATGCTTCTACGCTTGAGTTTTCCCTTGCTTCTACGCTTGATAAATATTTCTTTCTTACAACGGCTCTATTCTGCCTAGTTCCAAATTTAATATATATTTTTCCCCTAAAGTCCTCTGGTATATCGTCCAATTCTTCTTGACTTCTGACAGCTATCTCACGCGCTTTAGAATAATCAATTTTTTTCATTTCCTATCTCCTTTTACAAATTTATTTGTTCAGGTGGCAAAACCATCTTAATCATTTTCGCAACAGTTGAGTTCGGAGCCTTTTCCAAAAGCTCTTGCAAATATTCCGGGTCTTCGTCTTTCACACTTCCAATCGTTCGCCCGTCATATCTTCCGCCATGTAGTTCGTAATACATTGCCTCGCGTATCGTTGGAGCCTTTTCTTGAGTTCGAGGCTCAAATTTGCCGCTATTTCCGTCGCTTTCTTTTTTCTTGATAGATTTGTCAAGTTTTCTCGTTTTGTCCGCCTGGGTGTATTTTGTGCGGTCATTTTCCCAATACACATTCGCACCCATGCCTAAATTTTTACAAGCAACCCCGATTGCGTCAGTAATTGCCATTTTGTAAGCCTCGTCGGATGTTGACAATCCTGAGCTTTTTGTTTCGCGAACAAGTTTATTTCCGCCCGTTCCGCTGATTGGTTTTGACCATTCGCCATTTACCTTTACAAATAGCTCAATTTCAGCAAATGTGAAAATGTCTAAACTTTCGCCACAAGTTTCGGTCCATAAGCGTTTAACATTGTAATACCAGCCAAAGCCACACATTCCAAAATATTCAGTCAAACACTTCATTCTCCAGATTGTGTTTATATCTGTGCCTTTGAATTTCCCGTTATCAAACGGCTTTAATGCGTTTTGTGGGACTTCTCTGTATTTTTCCCAAAACTCCATCTTTTTTTCTTTTATTTCTTCCACCATTCTTGATTTTCCCCCTCTTCGTTGATTTCAATCGCGTCAAACGCTTTTTCATATCTTCGCAGTGCGTCAATAAGTGTTTCGTTTTCGCGTTTTTGTTCTTGTTCGAACAATTTTACATGACGCATACTTTCAAGTCCGATTTTTTTGCAGATTCGCTGAAAGTCTTGCGCGTCTTCTTGTGTCAAATTCATAATAACCTCCCTTTTTGACTTTACTCAATATTACCATTTTGAAAACGCCTTGTCAACACTTTTTATGCATTTTTTCTAGTTTTTTTAAAAAAAATATCTTTTCTTCTTAAGTCAACCAAAAACGGGGCTTAATCCCGCAAAATTGCAGAAAGGTGGCATTTTTTGTTTCTTAGGTAGTCCAAAAAGTGGAGATAATATACTTTAAATAAAAAAAGCAGACAAGCCACATTGTCCACTTTTTATACCCATGACCACGAGAACACATCAAGGGAGAGATGTGTCGCTAATTGCTTGCAATTAATCCTCAATTCGGTCACCCCCTGCACAATGTTTGGTGTCAAGGTGCAGGCACAAAACGGCATTCACGTGTGGCGCTTTGCCGTATGTCGATATAAATATAACACTGGTTGAATAAATATGCAACTGATTTTCGCATAAAAATAAAAAAATAAAGCGGAGGAGATTCAACCGCCTTATTTTCACAATCATGGTGGAAAGATTGCAATAATATTTTACAACACAATTTCGGCTTTATCAATCAAATTGTCTTTGTTGTTTAAATTTGGACTTTCGTTTTCAGCCTCTGGCAAAAGCGTCACAATGTCGATTTTTTCGGCGTAAATGCTTGACGCCATAAACTCCTCGAGAAACACCTTTAATTTCAGATAGAAGCGCGTTCTATGACTTGCAATTGAGTTATATCCCGCATTATAACTTGTGATTATGTTAAATGCTATAAGAATTATATATGTCAACAATTGTGCAAGTTTTCCAACCGTAAATCCGCCGTCACCAAAAATCAAGTAAGCCAGGAAAATCGCCCCAACGGTAGAAGTTAACAGCTTTGATATCAGCATGAATGTGTCGTATGTGGTTTCGTCTGAGCGAACGTCATATGGTTTTTGATTATTCGCAAAACCCGTTTTGATAACAGAAGGATTAATTTTTTTGACTTTCACGCCGTTAGTCAAAAGACTAAACAACTTCTGCTTTTGCTTATCGGTTAAATTCTTTTGAGAAAATGCCAAATTGTGGTCTTGCAAGCACGTTTGATATATTTCAAAGTCAACATTCATTTTTATCAGTTTTTGTTTAATTTTCGCCAATCTGTTTTGCTCGGTTGCGTATTCGCAAAATTTATCAATGTTTGCAAGTTTTTTCTCGCCCGAGATTTTATCCATGAGCAGAGAATAGTTTTGTCGTGCTGATATATATTGCTGGTTGCAAGACTTTGCCTTCAATTTCCCGTTCGGAAACCAAATCGAAGTCAGCAATATCATAAGCCCCAAATTGACGCATAATGACGTCCAAAAGTCTTTGTCTAGTTTCTCACGAAAACTAATCGACACAAATAAATAAACGACTAGAGCGACAACAATTAGTGCCGTAAACATCCAGCCCCAGCCATTTTTAACAATGTTTTTTAATTTATCTTTATCCACAATCCACCACCAATTATTTTATTTTTTATGAGTTTTCAAATATTGTTCGATTCCATTAAATCCCAGCCCTGCCGCCATAGAGCAACATATTGCAAATAACGGACCTCGCAAACTTACCATTTGCTTTTCAATTAGACATACCACGAAATAACAAATCAAAAACGGTGCGATAAAAATCAAGTTGTGAAACATGTCCTGCTTTGCCTCGATTTCGTGCTTCTTTTGAATAAGTTCGCGTTTCTTGTCATCGTCCATGCATTCAAGAATTTGGTCTGTCAGTTTTGTGAGTGTTTTGCGGTAATGCTTGCCCAAAAAGTAAATAGCAATCAAAACCATGCATGCAAGCACAAACACGCCACTCAACCCGATTTTTGCCATGACGCTAACATCTTTTTTCATTAGTTCGTCAATGACGCAAAAATACAAAGCAATTCCGCCAGGCACAAAGTATGAAAATATCCTATAGAGCCATAAAAGAACTTTATCCATGACTACCTCTCAAAAACTATTGTTTCGGTTTGTGGGGTTTCTTCTTGTTTGTCGGGTTCTTTTTCGGTTTGTGGGGTTTCTTCTTGTTTGTCGGGTTCTTTTTCGCAAACTTCGTTTTCGCCTGTCTCAACTAATATTTCAGGCTCAGACAAAATATTTTCGACCTTTTTCAACGCGTCTTCAATCGTCATGCCCATGATTTGTTCGTATTGGGCTTTTAACTGGGCGTTGTACTGGTTGAACATTCTTTCAACTTTTGCGTCAAGGTCTTTAATACCGCCCGAAATAATGTCGCTTGACGACTTAAAGAAAGTATTAAAAGCCTCGGGAAGTGCTGTTTTGATTTCGACCAACTTGTCGACAAGTGGGGTGTTTGCCTTTCTGATTTTCTTTGTTTGGATTGCCAAAAATATAAATTTCAAAATATAAGTCAAACATACGGTCACAATCGTTGGTATTGAAATCCAACCTAAAATCCTAGACCAGTTTGTCGAACAAAAGTCACTTGCTTTTTGCAACCATTCCGCCGATTGTGCCAAAAGTGTGATATTAATCATGCTTTCCTCCTTTAAATAGAACAGACAAAGCGATTAGCATCTTCTCAACCATGCCCGCAAGTTCTTTGACTTCCCTTTCAAGTATTGCGAATTTGTCAACAACCTCAATCGTTCCGTCATCGAGTGTTTGGATTTCAATGTCAGGCGCCTTTACTTTCGTCAACAATTTGCCGTCTTTGTATCTTTTGGCGACAATGGACAATTTGTCTTTTACGAAAACAACAAGTTCGCCGTTTTCTAGGCGTTTATTTTCGCCGTTGACTTCAAGAATAGTGTCGACACCTTTTATGGCGTCACAGACCTGTATTTTAATTTCCTCATTAGGATTATCGAGAAAAACCGAATTTGGCGTCCAGTGAGCAAATTTGCCCGTCAGATTAAGTGTTAGTGTCTTCATATTGCCCCCTAGTCTTTATTTGGCTCAATTCCGCTCAACGCAACATATAACTCGAATAGTTTTTCCTGATGATTGAGTTCGTCACTTATTAACTCGCTTATCGTTGAAATAAAAGCCGTTCTGTCGGGTTCTTCTATTTCGCTGTTGTTGATTTCAGCAATCAAACGAGTGTAGTCTAGGATTGCCTGTGCTTCTGCTTTTTGGTTAAATTGCAATTTTTCCGCAATTTCTGATTTGCTTACAATTTCGTCCATAAAAAACTCCTTTTCAAAAAGTATAGCATATCGATTTGTTTTTTTCAACCGATATGCCACACTGTTATTTTGATTTGCGCTTGACCGAATAAGCGATTGCGACTACTTGTTTTTGGCTCTTTCCCGCTCGCATTTCAGCCTTTACATTATGCTCAAACGCTTTTTGCGATTTTCCTTTCATTAATGGCATATAACCCTCCTATATCGTAAAATAATCAATCACAAGATGTTCAAGTTGGACATTGAGGATATTAATGTTTTGATAATAAATTTGGACAATATCGTCATTCAGATAACCAAACTCAATGCCCGACAAAACCGCCTTATTTGTGCCTTCAAGATTGCTTATGTCCACATTGGTATTGCTGTGATTATCCATATCATTTGCACAAATAAAGGTTATTTTTTTGCCGCCGTTTGCTCCATTTCGAATAGCCCCAGGCGTGAGCATTATCATTTCGCCAGCGTTTATGATAGTTCCCTCGCCGCTCTCAACTGAGATTGTGCCCGATGCGGTGGTTGTTGTGACAACTTTTCGGCTTCCAGTTATTGCGGTGTCCCCGATTTTGGCTTTTATGGATATGAGATTGCCGCCATTTTCAGTGTTTACGAAACCCAAGATTTCGTTAATGTGGTCTGCGAGAGTTGTGTTGTCGTAGACTGCGGTTTTGATATTTCCTTTTTCCGAAATTGTTATATCTTCCCAACTCTTCACTCCGCCCGTAACTTTGACTTGATAGGTGTGTCCCTTTGTGTAAGTTCCGTTGTCCAAGCACACAAATACATCGCCATCTTCAAAAAGTCTTGAATAGCCTAATGCAGCGGTCATCTGTGCATTTGTTATGCCACCGTTCGGAAAGTCTGTAATGTCGTAATCAACAGCGTCATCAAGACTTGTAAGAGCCTCGAATTGTGCCATTGTGAGTTCTTTCTTGCCTTTATAAAATACTCTTGTAGTTGCCATATTATTCCTCCATATTTTTCGTTATGTCTTCGTCTAGCAATTCATCACTAACAACATAATCGCTTAATCGAGATTTTGCTATATAAATTGGATTTTCCTTTGTCGCATTCCAAAGCATATTATTCGATATTTCCTTGATTTTGTGCGTTGGATGCCAAATTTCAAGACAATCAAACATTCCGTTATTAAATTCTTGTTTTATATTCATACATCGCTCCTATTCTGTCGGCATTTCGCTGATTTTTTTAATCTTGCTTGCATATGTTGCCCAATTTGTTGCTGCTATCCATGTATCATACAAAGCATCAGGAACATAAATAATTAGTTCAGAACTTGTTCCTTGAAGTGCGTTTGTTGCACTGAGTGTAGGAACTGAAGAATTATTTGGGAAGACTAATTTTGAAAGTTTTGAGCAACCATTAAATGAATAACTATCAATCGCTGAAATATTTCCTTCGAATGTGAGGGTTTCTAGTCCAGAACAACTTTGAAAAGCACTATTATTAATCTTAATTATTCCTGCAGGTATCCTACTTATTGAAAGAGTAGAGCATTGACGAAAAGCACTACTCCCGAGAACTGTCAAACCATCTGGAAGTTTTGACATACGAAGTCTAGAACAATTTAAAAAAACACTTGACTCAATGCTCGTCACATTCTCAATTCCGGTAATTTCGTTCAAATATGAATTATTTCGACAACTAGCATACTCGAATTTTATCAAGGATTTTGGAAAATGAAATGAATAACAAGATTGAAAGTTTGCGAGAGCATTACTCCCGATTTGAGTTATATTGGTTTTCGACAAATCAACACTGGGTGCCGTTCTGTCAATAATTCCCTCAATTAAACTATTATTGACTTTCTCAACATAATTAGTCGGTGTTATGGTTTTTCCGTTTCTATATATCTTGCCCACTTTACACCTCCCGCTCAATCGAACACGCAAGCCAAATATCATGTGCCGTCAATGTTTTGCTGTCTGTTTCGTCTTGCAATCCAACGGCTTGAAGTTTGCCGTCCGCTGTCTTTTTGATTGTGGTGTTGTCAATTTGAGTTTCTTGTGCAGTTGCTGATATAATATTATTCTCGATAGTAATACCAGTTCCAGCAGTCAACTTCTCCTGCATTCCATCATTGATTAACTGCTTGAGCGGATTGTATCGAGTTCCGTCTGCGATTTTTAGGTTTGTTATATCGAAAACCGATTCACCCGCGGATTTCTCTATGTTTTCGTAGACCATTTTTCCAACAGATTTGTCCGTTGGTTCGGTTGTGATGATATTATAATCCGAAGATGCCGTTGAACTTATAGTGACAGCAGTGCCTTCTTCATTCGCATCAATGTTTATGTTGTTTCCAGGCAAAATTGGAACATTGAACTCTGTGTTGATGTTTTTCGTCTTTACATTAACAAATTCTTGCCCCGCATCGTTTGAGTCTTTTTCTTCGTATGTGATTTGTCCACTACCCGAAACCGTAAGTCCGTCAGTTGTATCATACAAGACTGATTCTTGCCCAACATTTGTATCAATTTTTGTCAATGAGGACATTCCGCTGACGATTTCCCCATCAACCAAAAGTTTACCAGCCTTATAATTCTTTTTGCCTGAAATTTCTTGCTCACTTGTTAAGTCAACATAGTTCGCCAAATCGACCTGATTCATGCCCGTGTCAATCCATGCAGCACTTGCTTCTGAATAAGTATATAAAACTTTGTCGTTGTCTTTGTCTGTTAGAGTGATAATCAATCCGTCAAAACTTCTTGGTTGTCTTGAATAATTATCAACCATATATTGTGTTGCAACTGTTTGAACTTCCACCTCTGTGCAAGAAATTACAAGATTTGGATATTTGTTTCGTATTTGAACGGCTGTTATTTGCTCTATTTGATTTTGCACATATGCCCTTGTCGCAATTCCGCTCCCATTGACATTAATGGCATCCACATTTGAGGATGATGACCTCAACGAAATATTGTCGCCTCTTAATGTTATACCATTTTCATCAATTTCAACCTTTGCAAGTGTTCCCTCTGATGTTGTCACATCAAGTGAGAATTTTGACGGAATTGAAACGATTTTGACAGAGTTTCCTTGTCTTGTTGTCAAAAATGTTTGTCGTGGGTCATAGTTTGGGGCAATCTCGTTTGTAATTTCTGAATATGTGTCAGTGCTTACTTTCGCAACTTTATCAACTTTGGTTTGAAGCGCTGCAGTATTTGCCTCAATCATATCAAGCAAATCGTCAAAATCTGACACGGTTGCAATTTTTACATTTCCAGTGAGTATTTCCTTGTTTACATCTGAAATCACATTTATGCCATCAAAACTCAAATTTGTTGCGACAATCGTTCCATCTTTTCGAACTTTAAAGATTGTTGCGGGAATTTCGGCTGTTCCATTTCCGACAACAAAAAGAGCATCGGCATCATTTGTGACATCATTGACAGCACCAAAAACGGTCTGATTTTTTTCGGTCGCCTTTACGCCCTCGCCGTGAGCGAAAGAATTTTCTCCACTTGCGATTGACGAGTCTCCGCCAGCATGAGAGTTATTGCCGCTTGCTGCCGTCTTCTTGCCTTCAGCGTGTGAAAAGTCCCCAGTCGCCGTATTGTTGATATAGTCGTTAAAGGTTTCGCCACTTTTTGCCACAGTTGTACCAACCTCTGTTTTGACCCTATAACCAACACTGCGTCTAATCCAATCAACGGGGCTTGAGTTGTCTTCCGAAATTGACGGCTCTGACATGCCATATGAATTGGTTTTTTGCCAAATATACCCCTTGTGATATACGATGTCGCCTTGCTTATACTTAAATCCGCTATCCCATGGCAAGATTGCGTGACTTTCAAACCAACCGTTGTCAATGTCGTTTTGTATGCTTGCCAGTGCAGCCAAAATTTGGTCGTAGATTGTTTGACTTGGGGTCTCAGGTAAGATTATTTCGTTGCCTTTGTTGATTGGCACCGATACTATTGTTGTGGCTTGCCTTTTAACACTTCCAGCCTTATATGTCACGGATAATGCTGAGCCACTTTGAACTACTCCGCCCGTTAAAGTAATCCCATAGTCATTTAACTCAACAGCAGTGCTATTCAAACGCCACACTTCGCCATTATACCTAAACACGTATTGCCCACTATATTGCACTTTTGTGGCAAATATGGCAGCGTTTACGGTTGCCCCTACAGGAGCAGAGCCTACAGACTCGATAGAAGCCGAAGGCAAAATTTTGCCCGCAGTGACCGCAAAAAACTGAAAATTAACTCTTCCGCTGGATTGAGTGATTACGTCGTCAATGTCTATGTTCCATGCGTTCGCTTTCAAATCTTCTGGCAGTGGCGAAGTGTCGAACTCTGTCATAAGAACTGGCTCGCTATATAACGAGTTTGGCAATTGATAACTCATATATACTTGCGTTCCAGACGCCCAAGGGGCGACAACAACGATTGTATTTGCCTCGTTTGAGCCCTCGTAAACATTTTCTGGTATGCTGTTGCACAAATTGCCTTTTGCATCAAATATAAAAACCATATTTTCACTCCTTAATCAATATCGTGTGTAAATTGAAATATTATTTGTGGTATTGTGTCGCCCTTTTTAATGTTCATATTTTCCCCCAAAATCAATTCATTTGTGCCGTTCTCAACGAGAACATAACTTTTGCCGTTTGCCGTTGAGATTTGTTCGGGGATTTTGACATAGGTCGCTGCGGTTTCCGAATTGCTTCCGCGAATACCTTCAGCAATGTTGCCGTCTTTCGAAAAGTCCTTAATCAAAACGGCGTCTGTTAAATCTAGCGAAGTTTGCCATTTTGTGATTTCGGTCGGCAAGACATACATTTTTAGGAATTTGGTTGCGTCATAATCTTTAACGAGAATGCTATTTCTTGTTAGTGCTTTTCCTAAAATTATATTAGCACTCAAAGTCTGAAAATGCAATTGATATGTCATTGATATTTTCTCGCGGCTATCTTTATTGACCGTCACTCTTGGAGCAGCGAGCGGGTATAACGAGGAGTATGGCACAGCAAAATTTTGATTTCCCGAACTTGTGGAGATTTCTCGATTGCCATTTGGCAACACTTCTCCTTCAAGTTGTCTTTGTGCATGCAATGTGTTATACGGAGACGATAATTCGCTATCAAAGAAAGATTGAGGGAAATAATCGCCTTTTGTTATATAAATCATATACATATTGCTAATGCGCCCAAATTCGTCGCCGTATGGCGTATATGTTTGGGTTTTATCAGCAGGAGTTATGCCTTTGGTTGCCGTTGGTCCAACCGAATAGTTGTCTTCCATGCTCCATGATAGTGCCACAGAGTTGCCGAATGACGCTGCAACACATGGCACAATGAGTGTTTGCGTTAAAACACCTTCAATGTCTATTCCATAGTATCCAATTGGCTCAAAGGCAACTGATGTTATGTTCGTGGTGGCAAATCCGTCTCCCCATTTTATCCAGTATTGCCCCGCTTTTGAATACGTGTGAGTATAACTTGTCAATTTTTGCAAGCCTGAACCATCGCCCCAATCCACGCAATACAAGTCGCCGTCAACAAACGTTCCATAATTCCTTATATCCACGGTTTCGCCAGCGTCAACGCGAACATCTTGCTCGTTTATCAGTGCTTGGTGTAAAACTTGCCCCATGAATGCCTGTGCGAGAAATTTCGGAAACAACGCACCGCCCGAAAGTTGAGAGTTGTCGTTTAATGAATAATCAACATCATGCGAAATAAGGCAAATATCTTCCATTATGATTTGTCGGTCAACCGATTGCTTCTCCGACACTTCATAATATCTTCTATTGCTTAAAAGTCCGATATATTCGCTTATTTTGTTGTAATCTTCACAAAGCGTGCAAGTCACATTCATATATTCTGGCAAATATTCAACCGATACGTCCATGACATAGTATTTGCCCTCAATCAATGCTCCTGTCGGTGGAATATTCGAGAGTTTGTTTGTCGCAAAGGTCAAAGTCTTTTCAATGTTTCCAAGTTTTGCGATTGCACCTTTTATCTTTTCGCCATAATGATTGCCCGACACTGTGTTTTCGGTCTGATTGTATGCTAAAACGGACTTTTTCGTTTTATTCCAAACTGGTTTGCGTTGTTTCAATCTTGCCGAAGTTAAAGGCACATATTCGACCCTAAATAGCATGTTTGTCAAATTGTTGTGATTTGACAATATCTCCGCAGACACTCCGGTTATTGTTGACAAAATATTATATATGGCATAATGCTTGAAAGCCTCAATGACAGTGTCTTGATTTCGCAAATTCAAGCCTTGAATGTTTCTCGTTCCTTGGGTGTAATATAGTGCATAGTTTTTGCTCCATGGATATGAACCGCTATAACTAGAAAGGGCTTGATATTCGGCATTTTCGTATAGATATGGTTTTAGGTCAAACGTTTGATATTCTGGTGTATTTGTAAGACTTACGTTGACGTCACAAATCCACAAGTGATTGACCTCATATATCGGCAAAATTGTCCAAATCAAGCAGTTATCTTCTGTTATCCTATATTCCTCAGTCGTTGCCCTTGTTGTCCTTGCCATTTGAGGGTCAGGGTCGACTATGGATACAATGTTTTCGTCATCATTAAATATCATGTTGTCAACATTTGTGTCGAGCTCTGTGCAATAGTTCTCAATGTCCGCAGCATAATTTTTGATATAATATTTTTCGTTTATCTCGAATTTGTCGTTTTGACCCAATTTATCAAAGTGTATTATTTTGCCTGGCAATAAACGAGGTATTGCATGAATATATCCGCCAACGGTCAACATTGCTTCCCAAAGCGTCATTTTTGTGAATGCAAACTCTGGCGCCTTAACCCCGCTCAACCAATCCCGTTGCGTGTCGTCAAGGGAAAAATCGGGCATCTCTCCCTCGTATAGCGTTCTCACACTTTGACACAAAACATCAACAACGTCAGCGATTGTGTATGCTGGTGGAACTTTGAGAGCCTTTGCGCTTTGAACAACGGAAAATTTATACTGCACAATTGTTCTGTTGTAAAATATGTTTGAAACGCCTTGAATCGCTGGAGTGTCGACATAATATTGAACAACCCATTCTCCCTCGTCAACTGCGAATGTTATGTCCTCGTTGCTAAATTCTGGCGATTGATATTTGAGTTTTGAATTGCGGCCGATTTTCATGTATAGATGTTTTGAATTTCCAATCAACTTATAATCATCTCTAAAAAACGAGACGGGGTTTTTGAATGTGACATTCGTCCCCTCTTGAATTGGAGTCTTATATTGCTCAATTGTTGGCGCGTTTTGAGAGAATGTGCCAATTTTTTTATAATATCTTGAACCTGTCCAAAATGCCCAGTATCTGACTGGTCTATTTTTTATCGTGGAATATAACGTTGTTTGAATGGAACCAGTGACGGGCTTGCTAACGTAATCAAACTCTCTGCCAACATCAAGTGCATTTGTGAATGTTTTTGTGTCGACAAATTCGCGCTCCATGAGTTTTGTCAATTCAATCAAAATAAGCGTGTGCGTCCACGCCTTGCCATTCCCAACAATCACCTCTTCAACCTTATCGTTCGCAATAACTCTATATATTGTTTTTGCTTGCCCATAGTCGTCTTCAATGCTAATTGCGACATCTGCAAGCCTATCGAATGGCATTTCGCGGTCAACAAAAGAAAGCGTCAATGTTGACTGGTCGAGGCTCTCGTCCAGTGTTTCCTTGTCTTTTACTGGATAAATTGCAAATCTTGTGAAATCTATTCCGTCAACTAAAACGCTTTTTAATATCATTATTCTGCCCCCATTCTTGAGCGATTAAAACTATACCCCGCACGACTGCGGATTTGCTCCAACCTTTGATTTTCGATTATTTGATTTATTCTTAATTGCGCTGCTTTTTCGGCGTAATCAATGCCAATCTGAGCAAGGGATAGCGCAACGCCAATAGCGACTCCTGTTCCTGCGCCTAGTCCAAGTCCGACCGCATATGTTTGCGCAGTCGCAATATTGCTGAGCGTTTGGCTTCCATAACTAGCAATTTGCATCGCAACATTGACCCTTTGCTGCATTTCGCTTGAGCCCGTGACAAGTTGCACATTGCTTGCAATAAAACTCATGACCCTTTTAAGTCCCGCATCAATCGTCTTGCTTGCCAGCATATTTGACAGTTTGCCCGCATAATTTGGCTCTCTTTCTTGTGCAGATGGCGTAGGAGAGGCAAGCGCACCATCGCCCGCCCCCTCTCTTATCTTGATAACAATTTCATATCTGTTTTTGTTGCTACCTTTCGCCATGTTTCTCCTTTATTTCCAAGTATCTGGTATGTCTGCGTAGTTTGTCAACGCCGTGCATCCGTTAAATGCTCCCGAATAGCTGGTTATTGTCGAAACTTCCCACAATTTAGGGGCTGTTCCACTTGGTGAGGCTATTGTGTTTTTAAACATGTTTTTAACGACTTTTAATGTTTCCGGAACAACTGAGCCGAACACACTGTCGGTCACGTTGTTATCGCCTACCCAAATAACGTTCTCAAACGCACTCTCTGTGCTATATAGTTTTTGCATATTTCCGAATATGTTCCCCAAACTTGAAAGTTTTGCGCCCTTAAACATATTCTCGGTATTTGTGACACCAACCAAGTTGAGCGGTGTATGAATCTCAATTCCGCCGTCAACCGAAGTTCCGCAGTTTTCGAACATTCCACCAACAAACTGTATATTTGGCGAAAATTCCTGATATATAACTCCAAGGTTTGAACAACCCGAGAACATATTGCCGCAATGAACAACATTTTTGAGTGGCGCGAATATGCCGACAGGAGTCTCTGATATGTTGGTCTCTGCAAACATAAATTGCGTTGAGTCAGCATTTGGAAAGTTTTCAAGCAGTCTCTCACAACTTCCGTCCTCTTCATATGAATATGAAAGTGACGAGCAACCTCTAAATAGACCCAACAAGGCTCGCTGTTCAGCAAGCGGATTGCCAGCAGGTCTTTGATAGTCCGGATTTTTGAATCCAGGCATTGGGCTGCCCCACGGTATGCTTGCAAGTTTTGCGTGATTTTTGAAACTTGCAAAACTGATTTTAATATCGCCCCATCGCTCAATAGAAATTATCGCTGCGTTTTCGTTATAATTCGACCAAAATGAATATAGAGTTCCCCAAACTTTGACTGTATATATTCCCGGTTGCGAATATTGATGCCCACCGGAAACCTCTTCAATTTCGTCACTATCGCCCCAGTTTACATACGCCTTTCCACCACTGCCAAAAACGAATGGGTCGGCATCTACAAAACTAGTGACTTGAACTTTAAAAACCATTGGAGCGCCAATGTTTGGCATTAGTTCAGGTTTGCCCTCAACAAGGTTTAACCCCGATGTTATGTTCTTTGCGGCTTGTAATGACATACTACTTTGCCCAAACACCATGAAATACGAGGCAATATCGTCACCGCCAAACCGCGTGAACTTCTTTCCCCTAATTGTCACTAGGTGACCTTTGTTTTGCTCGTCACACCTCAAAATATCGTTCCAAACCTCACGGCCACTTGTCGATTTCAGCAAAGGAAGCCGCAAATCAATCGAAATTCCGTTTTGTTGAATAACTGTATTGATATGCTTGTCGTCAGAGTATTGGTTTGCTTGTGCCGTCTTAACCCTGGTTATTTCCCCGGAAACAAAATCAACTTCTTCGCCGTCAATCTCAATTGACACATCGTTCGAATTCATTCCGTTTTCAACATAAGTAAAAAAGCAATCAAGACTAATTGGAACCATTTTTCCAATTGGGGCAACTTGCTCGACCGCTCCAACAACCGCACTTCCAAAATATGACGTGACATCAAACGTTGAATCGTCAACAAATGTCATTGTCTGGCCGTTCCAAGCCGAAACAAGTTCATTCAACGTCTCTCTAACATTCTCAACCTCTGAATAACCGCCAGTTTCAACGTCCGTTGCCTGAACATCCATATCAATAGCAATAGTCAAAGTGCAAGATATGACGGCGGATAGCCAGTTTTTAATCGGCGTAATGTCTGTTGAGTTGATTTGCAACATTGCATTTTTATATCGCGTGACGGTATTTCCTTGCCTTGTAGCCTCTTGATAATCTGCAACGTCAGAAAAAACTTTATAAACACCCCTATTCAAAGCGTTTAATTTTTGCTCCAAAAACTCTGCAAATTTTGTCAACTTCATCATATCTTATAATTCTCCAATCGTCTTTTTAGATACAAGTATATAAACTCGGCTGCGTCATTCCACCAACCCTCATTGGGGTTTTGTTTCCCTCTCCAAAACTCTGATATCCATGGCTCGTTCGTGAACGGCATATATGGGGCTTTGCCAGGCATGGGTTTCTTCGTGCTTCCGCTTGTGTCTACCCAGATTACAAACTTTTTTTGAAAGTTTTCCCGCCTATCTATTTGCCACTCGCCACGCAATGCCTTATCCGCCAAGTTTCCAGTGTCTCTTGGAGCATACTTTCTAACCCAAGCCAACGCATCGTAGAACATCGCCGTCACGTCTCTTTGGAACTTTGCATCTTCGTCCGCCGTCATCATGGCTCTAATCCCCACACATTTTTAACTTGAACAAGGCTTAACACATAATCGGTTTCGGGGTTTTTAGCAAGCCAATAGAGCGTTTGCGAGTTGACATTTTGTCGCAATCTTTCAATTTGCTGAATTGTCCACATTTTTCGACTTTTTTTGTCGATTATAAACTCGCCAACCTTAAAATCAATGTCCCAGTTTGTTTTGATAACGTAGGTTGTGTCGTCCGCAATTAAATTGTTGATAACCGTGCCAAATCTCTCATTTTGGTCGTTTAACTCTTCAAAGCGAAAATATGTGCCGTGTTCGTTGTTGTCCTTTGTTTTATATCGCCTTGCTTCCAAATACTGAAAAGATTGCGACGTTAGTGCTCCAATCATAGCCCCTCCTAATAATTCCCCAAGGCGTAATCGCCAATATCTGCACGTCCTATCAATTCGGGATAACCTCCGCTATATAGCAACGATTTGCCAGTTTCTTTGAGGTTTCGTTCCAGTATGCGGCGAGCATTTGGCGACAAAATGCGGTTTGAAAAATCTTGCATCTTTCTGCCCTTTTTAATGTCGACACCGCTATATTGCGACAAATCGCCTCCAAACATAAAATACAAAACTTGTTGCTTCAAAGCGTCCTTGATTATTTTCCTAGCACTTTGAGCCTTTGCTGCCAACCACTCTTGAATGTCATTATCGCAACTCGCGTCATACATTTGCGAATACACGACCTCGCTTATTTGCCTTAATGTCGCATTTGCATTTTCGCCAACGTTTGCCGCTCCCGTAGGATTTAGCGCTTCCTGTAAATTGATGTTTAGTTCTGCCAAAACGCATTGTGGCGTCAAAATATACATATGGCTGTCGTAGTCATATCTCATTGCTTCGTCACTGTATGGGTTAATTATACCTGCCATTTTTACCTCACTGTTGGAATTTGTCGGACCTGACCCGACTTGCTGCCTTTATTCCATAAAAAGCGGAGTTTCCCCCGCTTTTGTTTAACCTCTGTTGCCAGGCGCATAAACTGCAAGTTTCTTTGTTTGAGTTGCAACTGCATCATTTCCAGTGTATGTGACAAAGTCTGACGCTGTCAAACCTGTTGAGTTTGTGATAAGTTGAACCGCACGAGGTGAGAATGTTGTAAATCCGCATCTTACGAGTGGTTGAACTTGAACACCTTGCCCGCCTTGCAAATCAACAACTTTAACCTCTGAACGTCTATCAACACCACCGGCGACGCCAAGTCCGCAAACATAAATTGCATCAAGGTTTTTGAGTGCGCCAGATGTGATTGCTGCAAGTGTTCCGTCAGCAAGTGTTTTTTGTCCGAGCCAGCCTTCAGCCAAGTCAAACAAATTTCCTGCCGAATAAACAAGTGCGCCATTGAGTTCGCCAACATAACCACGAATCATGTTAGGTGTGTATGTTGTGTCGAATGCGTCAAATGAGCCGCTTGCAATCATTTGTTGTCCAATGAAGTTGCCTGTGAATATACCTGCATTGTTCATGAGTTTGTATTGGAATGATGGACGGATAATAACTTCGGTATCTGATGTTGGGAAAATATCATAACCATTGTCAATATCACCTTCTCCAAGGTTTGCTGCTGCTTTGTAAAAAGCGTCCATTGCTCCAGCACTTGTGTCGTCTGCTCTCTTTGTGACTTGTTTGTCAGAGAATGCATATGTGACAACTCCTCCTTCGCTTGTTGCTGAAATACCAGCATTCAAAGCGTCCGCAATAACGCTTGACAAATAGCCAAGGTTGATGAATCTTGAAATTGCTTTTGTGGTATTCATGAGAATGCTTTCAAGTAATCTTCCGCTTCCGTTGAGATTGAGTGCGTTTTGTGGCACGTCTGTTGGAGCGTCATAAACAAGTGTAAGTGGAATTGTTGCCAAATCACTTTCGATGTTGTTTTTCTTTGAGTTAAGGAATCCGCCGTTATTCAATCCAGTTTGGATGATACGTCCTGATTGCTTGCCCATTTTTGTTCTTTGAACTGTAATGTTTTCGCCGTCCAAATCTTCTGCATAGCGGAAGTCAGCGGCTTTTTGTGGAATGACGATAACGTCTTGAACCACGTTTTCACGGATAATGTTAGACGCAATTTGTTTAACTGCTACATTATCAATTGTTGCATATCCTGCCATTGTTTTTTCTCCTTATTTTTTGATTTTACGCCTTGAAATATTTTTTCATTAGGTCTTTTGAGGTCTCTCGCATACCTTCGGTCGCGTCGTATTCGCGGCTTTCTTCGGTCCTGCCAAAGTCTTTGCGCTCTTCGTCGCGTTTTGCGGTCAAAGCGTCAAGTCTGTTCGCAATTGCTGCGATAGTGTCCTCGATTTTTGAAAAGCGGTCATCATATCCAGTGAAGCGGTCTTCATACTTGTCAGGCTCGTCGTGATATTCTTCTTTCTCGACTTCGTCAACTTTCTCTCCGATTTCTTCACTTTCCTCTTTGACCTCTTCGGCTTTTTCGTCGCGTTTCTCAGCATTGTCGGCTTTCGTTCCTTCGATTTTATCGATTTCGCGTTCGTCTTCTGCTTTTTCGGCGTCCATAATGCCTTCGCGAACTTTGCCTTTTTCTTCGTCTGATAATTTGTTATACATTTCCATAACTCTATCAAACGGACTCTTGAAAAGTGCCATTTTCTTCTCCTTTCAACAAGATTTTGCGGGTATGCCTACCCAAACATCCGCCCCGCCGTGCTATTTTGCTACTCATTTACCTCAATTTTCGCGTTTAAGCATCGTTCATAAGGTTTCAGTCCACACATTTATTTTTGAGCGGTTTATGTGCAGTTTTCCGCCTCGGGGGTCATTTGGTCTTTCACGCTTGCACCCCTATAAAACGCACTGTGGCGATTTACTCATTTTTTGCGGCTTGGTTTAGACGCTTTTGCAACTACTCTCTCCATGTTCGCAACTCCAAAAGTATACTCTCCGCCTCTTGGATGTGATTTCGGCATGTATGGTTGCATTTTTCCAGCCCTGTTTAATTTCATTGGCATTTCTATTCACCTCACTCAATTATTTCGAATTTTTCTTCGTTGACGGCGGACTCTGACGCCCGTTCTTCGTCAATTTGTCGCATTTCCTCTTCGACTTGTGCCTCTGTCCAGTTTGGATTTTGTGACTTGATAGCCTCATATCTCGAGATTGTTCCATTTCCGATTTGTGTGTTGACGTTTTGTGTGACAACTGATTGATTTGAACTGCCCGCCTTTGTGAACTGAACGTTGACATTGTCCACATAACCATAAAATTTGAGGATTGTTTTCATCATTCGGTTAAGTTCCGGCAAGAATATGACACGCTTATTGTTGACAAATAACACTGTGTTGCTGTCCTCACTGCTAATTTGAGTCGCCGTCACTGACACTCCGCCATTGGTTATGTCACTAAATATCGAGTTGACACTAATTCCAAGGCTTGAACAAATCATTTTTTCAACATTCTCGCGTGCTTTTGCCAGTTGCTCACTCCTCATGCTTGGAGCAAACACAATCGGCTGTTGTTCTTTGTCGCTCTTATTCGGTATTTGCGTATATACGAAGTCGTCCAACGCATTAAAATACCCTTGATTGTCTTTGCCCATTGTTCTTGGCACGATAACTTTTGAGCGGGTCGCATACACATCACTACATTGCTCACTGAAAATGAGGTCATACAAAGCCAAATAATTGATAATCTTTGCAAGACAACTCTCGCCCATTTTAATGTTTGGCATGGTTGTCAAGTATTCGGTGTATTTTATGTGATAAACGCCCAAATCAAGCAACGGCAAAGGATTTTCCTCGTTTAGCATTATGTTGCCGTAATCCGCCAAAAATTGACGCGACACGCTGCGTGGCAACTGTTCAAACTTCATGCTCGCCATTGTTGTTGGTCTTGTGAATGTATTTCCAACGCTTGCGAGCGGATATATGCAATATCTTGCGTATGGCTTTCTAACTTCATCGCCAAACTCGTTTGTTTCGTCTTTCCAATAACGCTCTTCAACAAGTCCATACGATTGTTTTTGCTTGTCGTTGTTCGCTGATGTCGTGAAAATATTGACAAATGTTGTTGACTTGACGACATTTCCGCGACTGTCTAGGTCTACAAAGAAACGATTGCCCGCCAGTGCTTCCAGCCATAACTTATTTCCTTTGCAGTTGATTTTTAACAGCGAATTGCCAAGTTGGCACGCTTTCAACACGGAGTCCTTAATCGTTCTTTTAATCTGCATTTCGGGCTCAAGCACATTGCTAATAAAGTCAACCGCCTTTCCGTCATCGCCCTTTTTCTCGCCATTAAATATCACGCCGTCGCCGTATATTAGGTCACTAACCTTTTGACATAAGCTCGCCGCGAATTGGCTCGGCAGTATGCCTTTTTGCTCGTTGTGGAAGTTCCGAACATATCCGAGGTTCCATTGGTCCCACACCCAAACATTTTGCATGTAAAAATTAAACAAATACGGACTAGCAAGCGTATAAAACGCCGTGTTGCTGGTCCAGTTGTAATATTGATTGAATGCTCGTCCAATGTGTCGATTGATTGGACAACTTTCCAATACTTCGCCCATGATGCCCCCTTGTTATTTGTTTTCGCTCTCCGCGTGCTTGTCTTGCATCTCTTTGAGCCTTTTAACCTCTTTATTTGCCCACGCCTGCAACTTTTGTGCGTTTGTGACCTTCAAGATGTCCACAACGTCGAGCAAGTTTGTGTTGACGGCGGACAACATATTGAATATCGTTCCGAGCCCTTGTGCCAACACTCGCATATTAAATAACATTTCGTCTGGCGTTTGCTTGATAAAGTCTTCTACAAACGCAACAAGGCGTTTGTTGTATTCGTCCAGGCTTTCCTTGGTTTCGTCAAACGGATTTTCCGCTTGCCAGCGTTTCGCCTGCTCGATTGCTATACGCTCTTGGCTTTCAACAAAGCGCTTGTTATAATCTTCCGCTTTTTCGCCTGCAATCTTCTTGATTTGTTCCAAAATTTCGCTTTCTTCCATGTTTATCTCCTTTATGTTTGTGGCTCCGTGACCATGTCTTCAACGCGGTAGTAATACGCAATCGCATACCTTAACGCATCAAAACTGTCGTTCGGGTCTTCGGGGTCAAGTTCCAAAGTCTCCAAGACCGCATTTTTCTTTTCACGTATCTTGACGCTCTGCAATTCTTCCACCAGTGGATATGTGTCCGTTTGCCTCTGCAACTCGTAATCGTATATCCCTTGCCCATAGTCTACAATATGACATTGGTTTTTTGCAAACAAATTGTTCATTATGTCCAATGTTCGCCTGATTGATTTTTGCGTCATCTTGACGACCAGCCAACCTTGTGGCTCATATTCATAGCACAATTGCAAATACATGTCTGTCGCCGCACAGTCCACCAGCATTATCTTGTCGATATATGGGTTGTTCTTAATTGGTATTGTGTCAGTCGAAAACAACCAGTTCAAATGCTTGCGAATGTGTGCGATTTGCTCCGCATTGGATAATGCACGGCTCGTCTTTGGGTTGTGTGCGAATTGCTTTAATACGAGTGAGTTCCCATCGCCGTCAAACAAAACCGGCACGCCCGCCGTCATATCGTTAGCATTGGCTGGGTCGACTGCGAAAATAAGCGTTTGTGCGTTCCTAACCCATGCAGCCGTGTCTATGTCTTGAATTGGCACATAATGCACCGCACTATCAAAAGCAAAGCAAGCAAGCCCGTCCGTATTGACCCACTCGCCAAGAATAAAACGCTTGTAAAATGTTATGTTGTTCTTAAAACTCAATTTGAGGTTCTCAACAACTGACGGCGGTAAACGCGGATTGTCGTCTATGGTCCAGTGGATAACCGCCTTATTGCCCGCAGACTTGTCGTCAATAAACTTCTTCGCAAAGTGGTTCGGACTGCTTGGGTTCATGCTATATACCGCCTGATAGTTCTCTTGGTCCAAACGCGTGAGCAGCATCAAATGAAAACTCTCAGGAGCAAGCGTCAACTCGTCCACAATCGCCAATCCTAAACTCATGCCCTGTAATCTTCCAGCCGCCGAATTATCATTGAATGCCACAAGCCAGCATACTTTGCCAAACAACGTGACCTCTTTCTTATTCTTGACCTGACCCACATATTTTGCCCCGTATATTTGCCTCAAAGGTCCAAGTATGTTTCGCTCAATGTTCGCCAGCGTCTTGGCACTGATTAGAATGTTTTGATTTCGATGTTCGTGAATTAACAGCGGAGTTGCAAACAATATCGACCACGTTTTGCCACTACGCACCGCACCAGTTAGGCAAGTAATGTGGTTCTCCATAATCGTGTCGATTGCGTCCCATTGCTTGGCGGTGGGGTTTAGCACCTTCAATGATTCAGCCACGCTTTCGCTCCCTGAATGCTTGTGCCATCTTTGCTGCGAACTCGTCGCCGTCTTTATCCTCAACAACAAAGTCCTTTTGTCCAAGCCATTGGCGTCCGAGCCATATCAACATCGTGACATTGCCCTTTTGTGCGACCTTCCACTGTTCCCGCCTTAAACTTTGCCGTCCTTGGCTCTGTCCTTTTTTTATTGCCTGTCGAAAGTTTTCGGCATTATCTTCGGTATAAAACAAATCACGGCTACACCCCAGTATATCCGCGATTTCCTCGTCCGTGCACATAATTCGAGCCAAATTCTCAATCAAAGACACAGCCTCGGGGGTGAGGACTTTCTTTCTACTTCCTCTCTTTCCCGTTGGCTTTTTCTCGAAAAATACATTGACCTTAATCTTCTTGCCTTCAGTGTCTTCGACTTCTGCCATTTCCACCACCTCTACAAGTCGATTATAACTCCATTTGTGGGCATCTGCAACCGTTTTGCCTATATCTCGAATATTCGTCACGCTCCTCGTTCTTAATCGATTCAGCTTTTCGTCTTGACAGGTGATATTTTGCTGCAACTTGTTTGGTAGTCATTGCTCTATGTTTAACGACTTTTCGGACAAACTCCTCATCTTCAAAAGCGAAGCAGTCCTTTTCCCGTGCCGGAAATATGTCGATTAGATATACGTTAAAGTTCCCAATACGCACCATTCCCTCCGCCTCAATGTTCTTGCGGGACGGCGACATTTGCCACACATAACGCTGCTTTAACTTGTGCTTTGTTAATGCCGCCAACTCTTTTGCGTTGTCACAAACGTCAACTATGACGTCATTATCGTCATATATCGCGAACATACATCTATTCTTGAAAAATCTATCAAACTCCATAACGACCACCCTTTGACTGTTTTAGCCGAGCCTTATTTGCTCGACCGCCGTCTTAACAAAATTCAACGGTGTATCTTTGCAACCAGCGGACTTTAATGCATATCTGACGTTTTGCTCAACACAACGTATTGTCGTGCTGTCAGCCTTTGCTAACGGCGTAAAAACATCCGCCTTCAATCTTACACGATGACCTTTGACCTTATCTGCAATCAATATCCCATCAACCAAAAGACGAAAGCCGTCCAATTTTGGCGAGATATGTCGCGACAAGACATATTTGATTGTTTTTTTTCTTTTTTGAACTTTTGTATTCATAGACTCTCCTTTTTTATCATTTCGAAAATATTCATTTGTGCTTTTTCTTTTTCCAACCGCAATAACCCTTTATTGAAATATTCCTTATCAATTTCTGAGCCGATAAAATGGCGCTGCAGTTTGTGACAGGCGACCGCTGTCGTAAACGACCCCATAAAAGGGTCAAATATAATTTCGCCTTCTTTTGTAAATTGATTTATGCAATACTCTATGACTTGAAGCGGTTTTTGTGTTGGATGAAATCTTTTTTCACTTCCTACATTTGGAAAGCAAGTAATAATTTTTGATGAGCGTTCACTGCTCGTCCATGCCATTTCAATCTGTGCAAAACTCATTTTGTCACTGATTTTTTTATCCCACACAATCCAACATGGACTTGGGTTTAAATAATCTGTATAATAATTTCCTCCCCAAATGATTTGATTTTTGCTGACTTGAAACATAAGGTCAAAATATTCTTTTGAAATACGAGATTTATCCCAATTGGCTTTCTTGTAATCACTTGGAGCGCAGCCTTTTCTTCGCCCCATATTGTTATTGACGCTTATTCCATAGGGGGGGTCAGTTATAAGCCAATCAACACATATTTTTTGTTTAACCATTTCACGCATCAATTCAATGCAATCAACATTATAAACAGCGTCTAATTGTATGTTCATAACCCCTCCTTATTTCTTTTCAGCAAACCACGTCAAAATGTTAATTAACTTTTCGCCTACATTCTCGCGAGTACAAAATCGAAAGTAAACCGCAAACCCTTCGCCATATCTTCCAGGCGTCGACATCGTTTGCAATATCTTTTTCAAAACTCGACCCTCGACCTTGACATAAGGCTCTCCCGCATGATGATATATCTCTTTTAGTGGTTCGCCATTCGCTCCAATCACAGGATTGCCTTGCTTATCCAAAATGGGGCGATATATGTCATTTTTGTAGACGGGCGACTTCCACTTATCCAAATCCTCAATGCTTTTTATGTCGTCATATGGCGACACTATCAAAAAGCAAATTTCGCCGCCAAATTGTGCACAGTGCTTGATTTCGTCTGTAAAGCGTTCATGCTCTTTCTTATTGCCCCACACATTGCCGGCAATTTCGGTTATGCCGTCACCGCTGCTTTTAACGTCCACCGCACACAAAATGTTATCACTAAAAGCAAAATCGCCCCATGCAAGTTTATAGCAATTCTTCTTATCCCTTACGACCTCATATCCCAACGCACGAATTTGGTCGCAAACGAAGTCGTCAATCTGATTGCGGGTGTCAGGAATGATTTTTCGTGGCTTCATTGAGCCCCCTGAAGATCCGAGAACGTCATTTGTTGTGGAATGTTAGATAGCATTTTCTCGACCGCTGCTTTGTAAAAATTTTTTTTGATTTCAAACCCATAACAATTTCTATTTAGTTCGGCGCATGCCCTTAATGTTGACCCACTGCCCGCGCAAGGGTCTATTACAACATCTCCCTCATCTGTGAATATCTTAATTATGGTTTTGAGCAAATTAACTGGCTTTTGCGTTGGATGGATTTTTGGATATTCTTTTGAATTGTCGCGCTTCCACTCAAACCAGTTAAATATCATCCTCCCTCTTCCGAACTCGTCAACATTCCTAAACTTTGGAAGCTTGTCGCGATATAAAACAACCGCATATTCAGTCGCGCCCACAATTTTCATATTCGCTTTCAACACTTGCGCAGAATAGTTTTTGACAAACACGAGAGGATAGTTGTGCAACAAACCGTGCTTCCTGCCCTCTTCAACAACAAGAGGAATTTGCTCAAAGGCACAAAAGACAATCATGGCTGGAGCACTCCCGCTTTTGCCTCGCTCAATCTTCTCTGTAGGCTCCTTTTTTAGGTATCTTGTGCAAAAATCAAAGAAGTTATTTATTTTGAAGTCGTTATCGGTGTCAAAGAAGCTTTTCCCTGCAAGTTTACTTTCGCCATTTCTATTATCTCCATCGACATACCATGACGGATTGCTTGCATATGCGTTGTTTCCAAGATTATACGGAATATCTGCAATTATTAATTGTGCGTGTGGGATTCCGTATCTTTTTGCATTTTCAAAATGGTCATTATATAATTCAACTTTGCTCATTTTGCCGTCCTCCATAGTGATTTCATTTCCGCAAGTTGTTGCGGCGTTTTAGTCTCAATTCCCAACTGCTTGGCGTCTTGCACGGTTCCGTCAATCAATCGTGCCATTTCCTTGCTGTTAAGTGTGTGCGTGTGCTTGTATAACAAATACTTGTCCTTCTTAACCCCATTGTCTTCAATCGTGCCATACCACTTGGCATACGGGTAGAACTGCGTTATGTCTTCGCCCTCTGGAATTTGGACGGCAAACTTCTTTCCGTCACTCATTTCGGCAACCGCTCCAAATTCCAAAACAAGGCTTTTCTTGACCTCTTCGTTTCCGAGGTTGAGTTTTGCTGCAATCTTATTCACTAGAACGTGGAAGTATGCGTTTGCGTCAAGGCTCCTGGTTTCACGATGTTGCTTGATTTCACAGTCAAACGTTTTGCCGTCTTTGATTTTTTGCGAAACTTCAAGCAACCATGATTGCACTTTCAAAATATCTTGATTGGTTTTGATTAACGTCTCCATTCAGCCCTCCCATTCTTCAAATGCTTGGTCCTTAAAATAATCTTTAAGCATGTCGTTATAATCCATGCCTTCCTCTACTGCGTCCCACAAATCAAGTTCGTCGATAAAATTCTCGACAAGTGCTTTTTTCGATTCTTCGGTTTTTTTGTCATCATTTTTGTCTTTGAAAAATTCATTATACGCAATGTCTATAATCGCGTTTTGCTTTGCCTTCCATGACGGCTCAAAGTCAAAAGACTCACAACTATATTCTCCTGATTCATATTCATAAGTGTATTGATTTGCCATTTTTTCATTTCTCCCTTTCTTTAATTTCTTAATCATGATAGCATAACAAAAAGCGTATGTCAACACTTTTTATGTGTTTTTTCTAGTTTTTTTTCAAAACCTTGTCTAAAATTTCATTAAAATCACTTTTTGTCAAAACAACATCGTCATGGACATCTTCGCCACAACAAGTGCAAGTGTCAAAATCAAAGTCTTTTTCCGCGAGATTTCTAATTTTCTCCACGATTTCTGCTGGCTGTGAGTGGAGTTGTTGTCTCAATTTAACATTTTCAGTTAATATTTCTCCAATATCATATCTTTTAATATTTTGTTGCATTTGAATTATTTTCTCTTTTTCTTCCATACCTACTCTCCTTTTAGTTCTCTCTCGGCTTGTTCTTTGTATTTTTTAACCACATCACTTGGCTTGTTTGGATTATCAATCAAACACCAATCGATTGCCATTTCATTCAGCGCTTTCTCTGCCACTTCTAGTTTGTGTTGTAGGTCGGCAATAGTTTGATTCTTAATAAACCAACAAAAGTCAATTGCACATTTTTTCGCAAATTCTTTTCCATTAAGCCTTGCATAGTGCATATATGCCTGATTATTATTTAGCCAACAATCAACTAAATTCAAAGTCATTTCTTTCGTTTGTAAAGTCATATCTTGATAAACTGGTTGTTTATTAACCCATTCAAAAAATTGCTCTCTATAATTACTCATCTTTTCCCTCCAAATATTTTTCTTGTTTTGCATTTAATTTTCTTATTGCGGATAATCCTTTATACCATCTGAGGACTGATTCCAGAATGTCAATCGATATTGAAATTTCCTTGTCGTTCAATTTATTTTGATTTTTCATTTTTTGAGCCTCCACGCCTTATCGCGCTCCATTCTTCGCAATTCCGATTGTTTGCGTCTTTCGTCACGTTCTGTCAAGTCGTATATATCCCAACATTTACCCTTGTTCATGTTATTCTCCTTTTAACAAAACTTTTGTTTCTTTCGATTTTTCAATCATTTCAATTTTCGCCAAAGCCTGCTCGCCCACGCTTTCACGCGTTTTTTGGTCATCTAACTGCTTTCGGATGCTTCTTTTAATATTTGAGGCAATCACAGTGTTATATTCTGTCACATCGCTCAAAGCCCATTGTGCAAGTTGCGAAGGCGTTCCGACAACTTTTTTTGCCACGTCGGATAATCTTTCAAAATGCTCGTTCTGATTATACCAACTCACAGCCCTATCAATTTCTCGAAATATCTTGTCTTCGTCAAGTTCATTCTTCGACAGATTGCAAATCGTTTGGCAACCCTTTGCCACCTTTCCGATATTGCAAAAGTCACTAACCTTGCACAACTCTCGCATACTGGCAAATATAACTTGTAAATCATAGCCCCGCAGAAAATCAAACCATATTTGTGCTTGTAAAATCGCTTTTGCCTTGTCCGTTGGTGGCTTAAATGTGTCCCATAATATGCTCGCATAAGCATAAACCTGTTTCAACTCTTCCCTTTCCATAATCTCCTCACTTTATTTCATCGATAATGCCATCAATTCGATTTGCCATATCCAAAAGGCTTTCGGATTGCTTCCCTGTCGACTTGTGCTCCATGTCTTCCTCATATGCCTTTGCAACCCATTTCAAAATCGCCAAGTAGTGCGAGTTATATTTGTATTTCTTCATTTCAAAGCGCTCGCTGCAATATTCAATAATCGCCTCCGCCTTTTCTTTTCCATACTTCTTGACAAGTGAATTAACCTCACTATCTTTCAAAAGGACATTAGAATATTTACCATACTTATGTTTAACCTCTTTATTTTCTTTTAAAACCTTATCTTCTTCTAAACTAATAGTATTCTCAGGGTTAGTATTAGATTCAGAGAGAGTATATTCTTGGTATACCACTGGTATACCAGCCACATACCGCCCATTTTCGTCTATTAACAATGACTTTTTTTCTTCGGTGTAAACTGTGTCGCTATGCCTATCTGCTCTCAAATAATTGTTTATTCTCCAATCAGTTATGACGCAAACGCCACTATCAAACGGGATAATAAACTTTTTGGCAATTAAAAGCTTGTAATCATCATCAGAAGCCCCCACAAGCCTGATTATGCGCTTAGGACTTGCCACAAACCCATCATCGTCCGCTCTCATTGATAAATGAAAATACAAATTTTGTGTGCTAGCAGGCATGTCCATGAACCAATCAGTATCTATAATTTTTTTGCTGAACATTCTTTTTTCCGCCATATTTTCTCCTTTTAATGTAAAAGCCACCAAACTACTTTGCTTATTGTGGTTGACAGCATTTCATTTGATGGCTTCCTTGCCCGGTATTCAGTTGTTTTCCTTGCATTTGAGCAACCACTCCCAAATACCAGGCGTTATCCTTTACAAGACGCTATTATGATAACATAATCAAAACGAACCTGTCAACTGATTTTGTTGATTTTTTTTTCGTCTAGCAATAATCTTCCCATATAAGCCACATTCTTCAAGAGGCAACTCTCTCAAAACTTTGATTTGACATGTTCGGACTTTGCCGTCACTTTCGACTGGTAGAACAATATCGCTTATTTTACTCTCCACTTCTAATATTGCCAAATTTTCCCAAGCTTTGCCAAAATTCAATGCCCAATTCAAGTGAGCGATGTGTATTCCTCTTGAACAAACATCAAAAACATTATCATCGCAAATTTCTTTTTTGATTTTTCCTATTTCATAGCAAAAAGAGTTGTTATAATCACTCACATATCCAGTCTCCGTTTTTCTTACCGCCTTATACATAATGGCTTTTGTCTTTGTATGTCTTATGCCGTAAAAATCAAGAAATTCAATTATTGATTTAGGCATCTCTACAATACGAGAATTTCCCGAAATTTTTAATTTCGTAAATGACGACCTTTTGACAATTTGAACATTTCCCCTTGCTTCTACGCTTGAGTTTTCCCATGCTACTACGCTTGAGTTTTCCCTTGCTACTACGCTTGAGTTTCCCCATGCTTCTACGCT
>ERZ1034873.324-NODE-324-length-28224-cov-5.148710_pt1 | contig 28224 bp, 26 predicted proteins | sample MGYA00520689_ERZ1034873 | MGnify/ENA primary metagenome ERZ1034873 (study PRJEB33766, sample SAMN09781722) | gut metagenome | biome: gut microbiome | host: Homo sapiens | place: Madagascar | study: EMG produced TPA metagenomics assembly of the PRJNA485056 data set...
ATATACTATACACGATTGTAATGTATGCTGATTTTCTTACTACCTAGCCGATAATAAAAACAAAAATAAAGTGTGCAATTGCTGCACACTCTTGCACTATTACAGATGCGTCGCATAATCTTCCACTCTGCGAGTGTGCATCTTGCAAAAAAGAACCGATAGCATCACAAATGTGACTACTGTCGGTTCTTATAGATTCTCTTCGATAGATTTTTAACAGATCTTATTCTTCCGGTAATACGAACTTGCTGACAAGATCATCTAAGGAAGTTGCCTGTGCAGATAATTCCTGACTGGTTGCGGAAGACTCTTCTGCTGCTGCTGAGTTATTCTGGATAACCTCTGAGATCTGGTTTACACCCGCCTCAGCCTGATCCATTGCATCTGCCTGTCCGCTTGCTACTTCGCTGATACCCTTTGAAGATTCTGCAATCTTCTGGATTCCGTCTACTACATCTGCAATAGACTGTGCGGCACGGTCTGCGGCTTTATTACCATCCTCGATCTCCTGTAATGCACCTTCAATCAGATCTCTGGTATTTACAGCAGACTTTGTAGTCTGTTCTGCAAGCTGACGGATCTGATCAGCTACTACTGCAAATCCTCTTCCGGCTTCACCGGCTCTTGCAGCCTCGATAGAAGCATTTAAGGAAAGCAGATTCGTCTGGGATGCGATATCCTCGATCTCAGAGATAATATCCCCGATCTTCTTGGAGGTCTCATCAATACGTGTCATAGCATCTACCATGGCCTTCATTTCATCACTGCTCTTGCCGGCTTCTTCTGCATATTTCTTTGCCTGCTCATATGCTTCCTGTGCATCTTCTGCAGCATGGTCAATATTATCTGTAATACTTGTAATTGTAGCTTGTAACTCTTCTACTGCGCCTGCCTGATCGGTTGCTCCTTCAGCCATGCTCTGGGAAGATTCCGCCAGATTTGTTGCGCCTGCGGATACCTGCGCGGATGCCTCGCTGATCGACTGGATCGTACCAACCATATGATCACGCATCACACGCATTGCAACAAGAAGTTTTTCAAAATCGCCAACATATTTTTCATGGTAATCGGATGAAACTGCATAATTGCCGTTTGCCATCTGATCCATCAGAACACCGGCATCATTTATAACGGTATTTAAGGTATCTGCCATTTCAGTTGCAGTTGTAATCATAGCTGCAACCTCATCGTTTGACTGAATCTCCGGAAACGGATCATGGAGATTACCCTGTGCAAATGTCTTCAAACGTGCTTCTAACGCACGGATCGGACCTGCGATACCCTTTGCGATTGATGTACTCATTCTTGTAGAAACTACAATACCGATGATAATAAGAGCAATGATTACGATGATAAAGACAATAGATACAACTTCCAGACGGAGTGCAAGAATATCCCCCTGCGTAACGTTAGCATCCATTAAAGCTGCTAACTGATTGTAAATCTCATCATATAACGGTCCAACATCATCACGCATCATTTCCTGTGCATTGATACTTGCTTCATTATCGGTTGTTTTTCCGACTGCGATCGTCTTCTGCTCTGCATTCCAGTAAGCCTCTAACTTTGTTTCGATGTCATCATAGATCTCACGCTCACTCTTCGAAGAGACTGTATCATTTACATCCGACCAGTACTTTTCAAAGGCATCTTTTTTCGCATTACGTGTATCATTCATCTGATTGATAAGATCAGCATCATTATAACCGATGATTGCACGGGATGCAGATCTTGTCTCCGCAAAGGTTACCATTGCCTTACCGATATCACCCTGTGAAAATCCATAATTGACCAGTGCATTCTTATACTGTATCATTACGATTGCAAGCATGATCACACCTAAGACTGCAGCTACAGTTCCAATCAATGAAACCATACGGAACGATTTGGTCAAACGTCCCTGAATCTTTTCGTTTTGAAACATACATTTCCTCCTTTGTTTTTAGAAATTCTCCGATAAACTGTATTTCGTTTGCATGTCCGAAAAACATACTTTGACTATAGTATAGCACGATTTCGTAAAATATCAAAGTATTAGAGCTTTTTTAGCAGCCTTTGAAAATACTCCGGTAAAGGTGCACTGACCTCCATATATGCATGCGTTGCAGGATGGATAAAACCGATCGTCATTGCATGCAGGGTCTGTCCCTGTAAATGATAGGGATTCTTCTGCGAACCATAGACGGTATCACCAAGCAGTGGATGCCCAATACTTGCCATATGCACACGGATCTGGTGTGTCCGTCCGGTTTCTAACTCAAATTCCATATAGGTTGCATTGGCAAAGTGCTCTAATACCTTATAATGTGTCACCGCCGGCTTGCCGTTTTTCTCGTTGATTGCCATTTTCTTGCGCTCGGTCGGATGCCTGCCGATCGCACCTTCGATCCTGCCACTCTCCTGCTTTACGGCTCCGCTTACGATACCACGGTATCTGCGCGTGACCGAGTGCTCCTTGATCTGCCCGGCAATAAAACGGTGGCATTCATCATTCTTACAGACGATCAATGATCCGGTTGTATCCTTATCGATCCGGTGTACGATACCCGGACGGATCTCACCATTGATACCGGAGAGCTGATCCTTGCAGTGGTACATAATGGCATTGACCAGTGTCCCTGTATAGTGTCCCGGACATGGATGTACCACCATTCCCTTTGGCTTATTAACGATCAGAAGGTCTTCATCTTCATACAGGATATCAAGCGGTATGTCCTCCGGTAAGATTGCAACCGGCACTGCAGGCGGGATCTCAACTTCGATCAGATCCTCGGCATGTACACGGTAATTCGATTTTTCTGTCTTTTCATTCACTTTCACATGATCTTCTTTGATCAGCTTCTGAAAAAAAGTCCGTGACTGTCCGGGATAAATCTCTGCAAGAATCTTATCGAGACGTTCGCCCTCCTGTTCCTCACTTATCTCAAAATGTTCTGTCTGCATATCAATCTCCATCCTTATTTTTCGATGGGAAGATCTGATTTAAGTCCTCTTCCTTATAACAGAACAAAAGAAGAAGGATCAGACCGATCGCACCTACGGTAACATAGATGTCTGCAACATTAAAAATTGGAAAGTTGATCAGCTTAAAATAAAAGAAATCAACGACGTAATTGTTTGCTGCCCGGTCGATCATGTTTCCGACTGCCCCGGCGGCAAGAACGACGGTTATGATACGCAGTGGCAGGAATCTGCGGTTCAGTGGCAGCTTACTGTAAAACCATACAGCAATCAGCAAAAAGACTACCGTGATTACCAGAAAAAAACCCCGTCTGCCCTGAAAGATGCCAAATGCTGCACCGCGGTTCTCTAAATACTGCAATTCAAACACTCCGGAGATCAACGGAACCGGACTCTGCCCCTTCAGATGGTGCACTACCAGATATTTACTCCATTGATCAAATAGAATCAGAAGAACAGCAGCGATCAGACCGATTACTGCATGTAAGAGCCTACCTGACGGAATATGCGCTTCATTTTTTGTACTCATGTTCAAGAATCCTTTCTCTTCTTTCATTCCAATCCTTATTTCAGGATAAAACGGATTGCTTCTAAAAGCTGTTCGTCAGCCAGTTCACGGGTCATATACGCTTCTCCAACCTGTTTTAAGAGAATAAAATTGATCTTACCCGCCTGCATCTTCTTATCAGACTTTGTCGTCTTAAGGATCTGCGCATCCTCTAATCCTGTCGTAGAAACCGGAAGAGCGAAGTGACTAAACGTCTCTATGATATGATCGCATACTTCCTTAGAAAGATTCCCTTCCCGATAAGATAAAAAGGAAGCTGCGACACAGCCGATCGCAACACATTCTCCATGATATAACCGGAAATCGGACAGCTTTTCTACTGCATGACCGATTGTATGTCCGAAGTTTAAAAGTGCGCGTTCACCCTTTTCCTTTGGATCGTTTTCTACGACTTCGCGCTTAATCTGACAACTGCGATAAACCATCTCTTCCATAACCGGAAGATCTAATGCCATAATTGCAGCGTAGTTGTCCTTCATCCACTGGAAATAGGCGGCATCTTTGATCAGTCCATGCTTTAAGATCTCCGCAATGCCGGAAGAAAGCTGACGCCTTGGCAGTGTATTTAATACAGACAGGTTCATGTATACCAGTGCCGGCTGATGAAACGCACCGACCATATTTTTGTACTGCTTAAAGTCGACTCCGGTTTTTCCGCCAATGCTGCTGTCTACCTGTGCTAAAAGCGATGTCGGAATCTGTACAAAACGGATACCGCGTAAGTAGGTTGCGGCTGCAAAGCCGGTCAGATCACCGACCACACCACCTCCTAGTGCGATCAGCATATCGTGACGGTCGAAACCCTTTAAGATCAGATGTTCATATAAGGCTTCCACCGTATCCATATTCTTCGATGCTTCTCCGGCTTCAAACACGAAGGAATGCACCTGTGAAAAAGCAGTCTGTAAGCAGTCTGCTACCTGATCTAAATAGATCTTCGCAACCTGTGAATCAGAAACGATGCAAAGCTTCTGTCCACCGGTGCAGCCGATCGCCTTTAATGCATCGGTTAAGTCTGAAAAATCCTCACGGATCAAAATCTCATACGCAAGGCTTCCTTCATAAGATACCGGTATTGTTTTTGCCATATTACCTCTCACTCCATTTCTAAATATATTTTTTATATAAAATCTTCATACGGTCTTTTTTCGTTACGCCCAAAGCTCCCGCAAATAAGAACTTTCCATAACCACGGATGGAAATGACATCATTTTCCTTACACAGATAGGTATTATGCAGACATTCGCTGCCCATTACTGCTACTTTTCCGCTTTGGATCAGATCTACCGCATTGCTCCTGGACTTATGGATCATTGCAGCTACAACATTATCGATCCGGTTTGAGGAGATAACCGCCTCATATTCCTGCATCTTAGGCCGGATATCCAGACTGCACGCATCAACCGGTGCAAGCTGTACGATCGTATGTCTGATCTGTGTGATTTCTGAAAGCAGATAGTCTGCAATCTCCCTTTTGCAGAAGAGATATGCACCATCCTCTGCAACTGGAATATCTCCGATCTTCGCACGTTCTATGCCAAGACTCATCACTGCACCGAGAATATCACGGTGTGAAAGCTCTTCTGCAAACTTTGGATAGGCAGGTGACAGCTTTAGGCAGATAATAGGATAATCCCAGGCATAAGAAAGAGCATCAGGAACAAAAGCTGCTATCTGACGCTCTGCATATGCATATCCACCAAACACTTCGTAATGCACAGAATACTTTCCGGAATTCTGGTGGAGAATATTCAGTTCACTGAGTGTTAAAAAATCACTGAAAGTAACAATATCTCTCTTATATGCCTGATTCGAAAGATCGATAAACCGTTTTCCGGTCAGTAAATTCTCACTCATAGCCAGTCCTATCTGATGTCAGTCTGTATTCCGGATGTGTCAAAAGAATCTAAGATATTCTGAAAATCGCCGGAAATATCAACTGCCTCCGGTGTAATAATGAATATGTACTTAGAGATCTTCTGAAGATTGCCACGGATCGCATAACAGGAACCGGATGCAAAGTCAATGATCCGCTGTGCAACTTCTACATCAAGGCCTTCCACATTCAGTACAACGGTACGGTTCTGTAACAGGGTATCGGTAATCTCGATCGCATCATCAAAAGAAGTCGGCTTGATGACACAGACAGACATACCATTGCCGCTGCGCTTGCTGCTGCGCATCGGAGTGATCTTCGACACATTCTTCGTGGTTTCCCGGACATCCGCTATATCGGTTGTTTTCTCCTCCTTACGGAACATCTTCTTCTTCGGAGTATCGTCTTCTTCCTCTTCGTAGTAATCATCCTCGTAGAACTCATCGTCATCATCCGGACTCAGACGCATCACATCCATAAATTTATCAAATAATCCCATGATATAAATCTCCTAATCTATTTATTATAATTACGTGCACCAAAAATTCCGGTACCGACACGGACAATCGTTGCACCTTCTTCGATTGCAACCATATAGTCGCCGGTCATACCCATTGATAGCACATTCATAGATACATTATCAATGTTTTTCGATGCGATGTCAACAGATAATTGCTTGATGCCACGAAAATAAGTCCGGTTCTCTTCCGGATCTTCTACGAAAGGCGCAATCGTCATAAGTCCCTGAATGCGTAGATTCTCTAATTCCGATATCTGCTTTACTAACTCCATGGCATCTTCCTTGCTGATGCCAAACTTGCTCTCTTCGTCAGCAATATTGACTTCTACAAGGATTGGAACCACAAGGTTCTTTTTCTTTGCCTGGATATTGATCTCTTCTGCTAAGCGGTAAGAATCTACGGAATGGATTAGACATGCCTTGTCGATCACATGCTTTACCTTATTACGCTGTAAATGTCCGATCATATGCCAGCGGATATCCTTTGGCAGCTCTGGATACTTTGCTTCGATCTCCTGTACTTTATTCTCTCCAAAGTCACGGATTCCTTCGTCATAGATCTCCTGAAGCATGGAAACCGGCTTGGTCTTACTTACTGCAACTAATGTTACTTCGCTTCTGTCACGTCCTGCCTTTTTGCAGGCAGCCTCAATATTTTTTTCAACCTGTGCAAGATTTTCTTTTAACATGTTCTCATACCTTTCTGTCTTATTATTCTACTGAAGTACATCATCTTCCTGTATGGAATCACCCTTTAAGGCAATGTGATCATAGAGCGAGATCCCATACGCAGTGCCCGAACGGACAATGGAATATTCTTCATTCTGAAACAGGATATCGACCTGTTTGAAAATGGCATAACCCTTGTTGACATTGTAAACACCTAGCAGCTTATCTGCTGTGCCTACGGTGTAAGTCTTTGAAGAATCCGGCATCTTGATAACCGTTCCATCTGCGATGGTATCTTCATCAATATAATAAAAATCTTCGGATTCATAGAACAGTTCTGTTTCTACGAATGTCGTTGTTTCTGTCCCATTTTTATCGGTTTTGCTGACAAGCAGTCCCTTTGCATTCGAGTCGCCGCCCTTGGTAAAATATCCCTTCGGGATCGTAAAGAACTCCTTTTTCGTGATCGCGGAATTCGGGATCTTAAGACCGGACTTTTCATCCAACAAAAGCTCGACTTCCACATATCGCTCATTCGCAAAACGGATCATATTGTTATTCAGGTCTAAGACCATATAATAGCTGTCCCCGATCTGCTTCCAGGTGAAGTTCACCCAGCAGGTGGTGTCGTCCTTACGGAACTTGATCTGCACAACGCTCGAATCCTTCAGCCGTTCATACAGCTTGTCCGAAACACCAAGCACGATCTGCCAGTTTTCACTGGTGATCAGCTTATAGACCGCATCGCCCGACTGGACGGAAGTGTTCTGTTTCAGATTATTTTTCGTATAATCTAACGGCTGTAACATCCCGGGATCAAAGGAATCCACGGTTACCGATTCATAGCCGTCGGTATAATACGTTACAATGCCGTCTTCCGGTGTTGTGACGAAATGAAAGGTCTGATTATTCTGTGCGTTTGCGACATAATCCCCGAGAGAATCCAACGCATTCTCATTAACTGCCTGCATCAGCCGTGAAGAAAGATCTTCCTTAAAAGAGTATACCGTTGAAAAATCATTCGCCTGATAACTGCCGGCAAAGGATGAAATCGTATTCCGGAGAGTACTGTAATCATCATTCGACAGATCGATTGCATCATTGTCTGCATCCTGCATTTTCTTTGTAACATCCCCGTTTTCATCCACGGAATAGATCAGGTTCCCTGCACCGGCCTTTGCATCATCACTCAGATAATAATCCACATAACCGGAATAGTCGGAATTACAGACCTTTTCTGATCGGATGATGAAGCCGTGGTAATTGTTATTCTCTGCGATCGTACCCTGTGAAACCTCATATACGGAGATATGCTCCGAGGTAAAGTAGGTATATACATTAAAAACAATATATATAAAAATAATGCAAAAAAATACCACACCGATATTCAGATTCAATGGTCTGCGGTATTTTACAATCTTCTTTTTCTCAGCCATCCTTAAGCACCTTTCCAAATATGATCATTTTAACACTTTTTCGTATGAGATACAATCTTTCTTCCGGGATTCTATAAGAATAGAATGAAAAAAAACGTTCATACTAAAGAAAAAGGAGGTTTGACATGAAATCAAAAGGTTTAGATTATACAATTTTGACACTCGTCATCATTGGCGCAATCAACTGGGGACTGGTCGGCTTTTTCCGCTTTGACCTTGTAGCATTTCTGTTTGGCGATATGAGCTGGTTATCAAGGATCATCTATGCCGTCATCGGAATCTGTGGTCTGTATATGGTCAGTACCTATGGACGGATCCGATCCATGGATGAGGTTTAAAGCTCAAAAAGGTGTCCTAAGCCTCCGCTTAAGACACCTTATCTTTTTTCTGAATGTAAAGCTAAACCTATAAAGCTAAAATAATTTTAGCCTTTGCACATTCCGGTAAATCGTCCTTCGCCCTGGAAACGCTTAAAACGAATCTTACCTTGTACTTCTCACTGATAATATCAAGCTTCTCGATCGCATGACAGATTTCATCATCCTTCATGTTCGAAATCGTTAAGAAGCTGTCTAAATACATCTCCTGTAAATCATTATCCTGTGATACGATTCCGCAGATAAAGCCTAAGAATTCATCACAATTCTCTACCGGATAATCCATTACATTGATCAGACGGATCTTTTTATCCAGTTCATACATATGCTTCTGGCTCTTATCCAGATATACAATGCTTCCGGCTGCATCCTTCACCGATGCATTCACCTTCTCTAAGAGGTGCTTTGTCTTTCCTTTTCCCTTTTCACCAGCAATAATCTCTACCATAGAATGTCCTCCTGTCTATCTCCTGAATCCGATAACTTACATTCGATCTTAGTATCATTATAGTATAACTGTACTGAGAACACAACCGCTAATTCCCATATCCGGTCAGGATCTGGTTCATCAGCAGATACAGATTGATCCTGCAATCCGCCTTTAACACGATTGAAATAATCTCCTGTCCGGCTGCATTCCGGGATAAGAGAACCAGACAATAGCCGGCATCCCCGGTTGTTCCGGTCTTTCCGCCTAAGATGGTAAAGCCCTCCGGTGCTGTTTCATCTCCGGTAAAGTACTGATTCGTGCTCGTCCACTCCTGCGTCTTTGCTTCTCCTGCCGCACTGGTATAATTTGATGTATAGGTAGTCGTCTGGATGATATTGCGGAAATCATCATTCGTGAGTGCAGCCTGAAAAAGCAGATACAGATCGTAAACACTCGTATAGTGATTCTCATCCGGCAGACCATTCGGATTCACAAAATGTGAAGTTGTTGCTCCTAACTTTGCTGCCTCTTCATTCATCTTAGCTGCAAAGGTGGCAACATCCCCGCTGATATGCTCCGCAATCGCGATCGCAGCGTCGTTCCCACTCTTCATCATCATACCATATAATAGATCACGCAGTGTCATCTGATCGCCCACCTGTAATCCGCAGGTAGAAGAACTCGGATCAATGTCTAAGGCATTGGCACTGATCGTAACCACATCATCTAAATTCCCATACTTCAATGCAATATAAGCCGTCAGAATCTTCGTGGTACTGGCAGGATACAGCTTCTCATAGATATTCTGTGCATATGGGATCTCTTTCGTTGCAGTATTAAACACACCCGCACCTTCTGCAACCTGCGAATCTGTCGTATCCGTACCGACATTCTCATAACCGCCGGTACAAAGGGAAGCAGAAAAAAACGGATCAGATTCCGTCTGGGTCTCTGCACTCTGCATGGCACTCTCATAAACCGGATATGGATTCTTCCATGCTTCCGGCTTGCTACCGCAGCCGGTCAGTGTACCGGATACCAGAGCAAGTGCCAGAACCCCCGCTGTTATTCTATTTATACATTTCACGCCACTCTAAATCTCCTCTATCTAAGGATTTGATCAGCAATTCGGCTGTTGCCAGATTGGTTGCCAACGGAATATTATGTGTATCACATAAACGTACCACACTATCGACGTCCGGCTCATGTGACTTCGGAGTCAGTGGATCACGTAAAAAGATCACAAGGTCGATCTCATTATGCTCGATCTGGGCGCCTAACTGCTGTGCACCGCCAAGGTGACCGGCAAGATATTTGTGGATGGAAAGATTTGCAACCTCTTCGATCAGACGACCTGTTGTTCCTGTTGCAAACAATTCGTTTTTGCATAAAATACCGCGGTAAGCGATACAAAAGTTCTGCATTAATTTCTTTTTGGAGTCATGTGCAATTAAACCGATATTCATGTTGTTTCCCCCTATCCATATTTTTTCGGCTGAAGCCCGACATTTAAGACAAGTCCAATTCCGATAAAACACGAAACCAACGATGTCAGTCCATAACTTACAAATGGTAATGGAAGTCCAGTATTCGGCATCAAGCCTGTAACTACACATATATTAACAAATCCCTGAAAACCCAGTAATGCTGCAACACCACAGCAGATCAGCTTCCCGGATAAGTCTTTTGCTTTTCTGGCAATCAAAATACACTCGATCGTGATCAGTAACAGTAACAGAATAATCATGGCTGCACCAACGAAACCAAGCTCCTCTCCAGCTACCGCAAAGATAAAGTCGGTCTGCGGCTCGGAGATAAAGTTACCATTCTTAACAGAATCAATGTTCGTATTATTCAGCCCTTTGCCCCATAACTGCCCGGAACCGATCGCCATAATGGCATTCTGCTGCTGGTAAGCACTGTCTACATACTTATCCGGCTGAAGCCACGCCATGATACGCCGCTTCTGGTATGGGTCTAATAAGGTCTGGTTATCCTGCAGGATGATACTGATAAAGATCAGTGCAGATGGTACGGTAACCGCCAGAACACTCAGTATTATTTTATAACTTAATCCTGCAATAAACAAGAGGGCAATAAAAATAAGTGCTGTAATTATTGTCGTGGATAAGTCGGGCTGCTGCTTTATCAAGATAAGCGGAATGCCGATCAGCACAAAAGCTGCTGCCAGAACTCCGATTGTATTCAAACGTTCCTGATATTTTGCAAAAAAGTATGCAAAAAACAGTATAATCAATATTTTTGACAACTCAGACGGCTGAAAACGGATACCTGCAATAGAAATCCATCTCGTTGCACCACCTGCATCATCACCGATCATATAAATCAGTCCCAAGAGTGCAAGATTTAACAGATAGATCAGCCAGCTGAACTTCAGAATAAAGGAATAATCGACCAAAGATACAATTACCATTGCAGTCAGTCCAAGGATCAGTCCGAAAATCTGCATTTTCTGGACTGAATGCTTGGCACTTCCAATCACTGCTATCCCGATCATAGATAGCAGTGTCACATATATGATCAGCCGAATCCGGTAATTTTTAAACTTATATTGTTTCAACATAATCCTGTCCAATCATTGTTCGTTTCTTCACATTATTTTGCTGAATGCTTCAAATCCTTAATCGGGATATTTGCAAAAAGAGCCGGTACGGTTCCGTTATTGGTGTCGGACTCCGTCTGTGTGATCTGGATATCCAGTCCTTCCGCGTCAATCTCCATATACTTTGATATTACCTGGATAATATCATTCTTAATCTGTTCCATAACATCCGGCGAACAGTCTGCACGGTCAGAAATCAATAATAATTTCAGTCTGTCTTTTGCTACATCACCGGAATTTTTCTTCTTAAAAAAATCCATGAATCCCATTTTCTGATTTCCTCCCTAGTTCTTCTTAAACAGGCCTGCTAATTTTGACCAGATACCATTCTTAGAATCTAAGTCTAACAAAGGTACTTCCTCTCCTAAAATACGATGACAGATATTCATATAAGCCTGTCCTGCCAGTGTATCAGAACCTACGAGTGGTTCGCCCTGGTTTGTTGAGATTACGATCTGTTCGTCATCCGGTACGGCACCGATCAGATCAACGGCAAGGATCTCATGGACATCATCGATGGACATCATATCGCCACGCTTTACCATATCCATTCTTAGACGGTTTACGATCAGACGTGTGTTATGGATCTCGTTTGCCTCGAGTAATCCGATGATACGGTCTGCATCACGGATTGCAGATACTTCCGGAGTTGTAACAACCAGTGCACGGTCAGCAGCAGCGATCGCATTCTGGAATCCCTGTTCGATACCGGCCGGGCAGTCCAGAAGTATGTAATCGAATTCATCTCTTAATTCATCTACTAACTTTACCATCTGTTCCGGTGTTACGGAAGTCTTATCTCTTGTCTGTGCAGATGGAAGCAGGCAGAGGTTTGGATATTTCTTATCCTTGATCAGCGCCTGTTTGATCCGGCAGTTACCCTCAACAACATCTACCAGATTGTATACAATACGGTTCTCTAATCCCATAACCACATCCAGATTACGAAGTCCTATATCTGTGTCGATCAAAACTACCTTTTTATCCAACTGTGCAAGACCAGTACCAACATTTGCAGTAGTGGTCGTCTTACCTACTCCGCCTTTTCCGGATGTAATTACAATTACTTCACTCATTTTTTGTCCTCCATATAACACATAAAATTATGCAAGCTTTATTTAAATAAACCTTTGGTAATCGGTTCAATTAAAATACCATCTTCTGAAACGATCGCAATCTGTGGCTCCATGACCTTCTTGCGGTTCTTGATCGCTGATAACGGTCCCTTGTCAGCACTTCTGCCGATCGCATCTCCGATACGGATCTGAACCGGATCCATGTCGAGGGCTGCCACAAAAGCACTTTCATCTCCTGCGGCACCGGCATATGCGTTGCCTTTTAAGGAACCAAGGATCACGATATTGCCGCGGGCAATGATCTTTGCCCCAGGATTGACATCGCCTAAAATTACAATACTGCTCTCACATTCAATGACCTGGCCGGAACGAAGCGTTCCCTTATAGAACTCTCCGGTTCTTCCTGCCTGTGCATCCTCAAATGCTTTGATCTTTTCTGCATAATAGGCATCAATACGCTCATCGTTTTCAATAATACATACCACATGGATGGTTGTATTTTTTTCAATCAGATCCAGTATTTCATATTCCTGCTCCTGTGACAATACCCTTCCTTCAAAAGAAAGTCCGATTTTTGCATTTTTGAAAAAACGGTCTGATTCTTCAAACTTTTTAAGAATCTCCTTTTTCAGTTCCGTAAACGGCATGTCCGGATCAAGAATCAGATTGATTCCATGCGGGTTGCTCTTTAATACAACGGGTTGCGACATCTAATCCCTCCTTACTAATCGTTAAATGAATTCGTTGAAACCCCAACATCTTCTGCGGTATGGTCTAACAACGTTGCTGTATCTTCTAACTTGAAATAATATTTTAACACATTTGCGGAAAAAGAGGTAGCATTTGCTGAATCATATCCATATGCAATTCGGGCCGCAATGGAGATCTGTGGATCTTCATATGGTGCATAACCTACAAATAATGCATGGTTCGGACGTGTTTTTACCTGCTGTGCCGTACCGGTCTTACCGGCAACGTTCACTCCAAATCCATCAAACTGATGGTGTGTTTCTACTACCATCCGCATACCGGAATGTACGGCATCCCAGGTTGTGCTGCTGATCGAATCCATGGTATTTCGTACGGTAGGTTCATAATTCTCGATCACTTTTCCCTCTGCATCGGTCACCTTGTTCAATAATGTATAATTATATACCGTTCCGCTGTTTGCAACTGCCGTTACATAACGGGAAAGCTGCACAGTGGTATAACTGTTATCACTCTGTCCGATCGCTGCAGTAAGCGGGAATTCCGTTGCAACATGTGGTTCGCTTTCCGGGATCTCGATTCCGGTTGTATCGGTCAGTCCAAACAGATCTGCGTATTTTTTGATCACAGAGATGCCCTGATCCGCATTGTAATTGCCGTTTACCGTACTCATCCGGTAGCCGACTTCATAGAAGAAGTAGTTACACGAATCACGGATCGCTTCGGAAACATTGATCGAGCCATGGGTGCTTGGGAAGATCCAGCACTTTGGTCCGTCCTCTACCTTTTCAAACTGTCCCTTATCTTCGATCGTCTCATTCGGAGAAATATATCCTTCGGTCAGTCCGGCAGTTGAAGTCAGCATCTTAAAGGTAGATCCCGGTGCAGTTTTCTGCTGCGTTGCATAGTCATAAAGTGGAAGTGCAAGATCTTCATTTAAAAGTGCAAAATAGTCTGCATCGACACTGTTTGCCAGCCGGTTATTATCATAGCCCGGATAGCTGACGCAGGCAAGCACATCACCGGTTTTGGTATCGGTAATCACGCAGGAACCGGAACACGGATCAAGTGCAAGCTGAGCCGGTGTAATATCAAGACTCCTGATCTTCTCACGTAAGAAGTCAAACGCATTGGTCGTTCCATTCGAAAGTGCTGCCACAGCTTCGTTATCCGGCTTTAAGATTCCCTGATCATAGAGGATCACACAAAGCTGATTGCCACTGATGCGGTCTTCTAAGATCAGATATTTATAGATCTTTTTCGAAAAGCCGCGGTCACTCTGTAATTCTTCGGTAATATAATCCACCAGTGCCTGATAAATCTCAGAGGAATCGGAATACTTCTCATCTACGGAAAAACGTGTGATATCGATCCAGTTCTGTGCAACTGCATGATTTAAGTATTCGGCAAGACTGATCTTATCATTTTTCCAGTTCTGATAGACTTCATCCGTGGTATCAATAGAATCTTTCATAAGAATGTTCTTATCGGTCAGCATTGATACAATATAGGTCATATATACCTGCTGTTCTTCGGTCAGATTCTCATATGCCGCCGGTTCAGATGCAGTAAGCTGTGATGCCACATCCCGGATCACTTCCTGCTGTTTGACCATAAATGCCTGATACACCGCCTGCTCAGTTGCAGATGCATCGTCCTTATCAAAATGACGCATATCAATGACATTGTTATTGATCAGTGCATAATAGACATCATAAATCGGGATTCTGACATCAGATGCACTGCTTCCGGAAGATGCGCTGTATTCTTTGATATTTTCAATCTTTGAATATACAATACCTGCGATCTCCTGTTCAAGCAGATCATAAACCGCTTCCTGTAAGTCCTTTTCGATCGACAGATAGACATCATTACCGGCTGTCGGTTCCGTCCGGTCCGTTGTCTCGATCACGCGGCCGACACTGTCGACATAAACAGTCTCTGTTCCCTTATTGCCCTGAAGCTGCTTATCCATCACCTGTTCGATACCGGACTTACCGATCACATCGGTCAGGGAATAATTTTCATCATCCTTTGACAGTTCATCATATTCGCTCTGTGAGATCTTACCGGTATAACCGATCAGATGTGCAAAATACTTGCTGTCTACATACTTACGTACCGTATCCTCCGTAATCTGGATACCGGTCAGTGTTGCTGCATTTTCTTCTACATATGCAACCGTCTGATCCGAAACATTGGATGCAATTGTTGTCGGAATATACTTCTGATAGCTGTTTTCAGACATTGCATAACGGATCACTACGATCCGGTACAGATCCCTGACACTATAATCCTTAGTCTCTAAGCCATAACCGATCTTATCACGCTTTGTAGCGAGATATTCCATCACCTGCTGCGGAGTAGCTTCTGCTTCCACATAACCGAGGTTGTTATTCTTTTTCAGGAACTTCTCATCATCGGTCTTTTTATAGCCGTAGACATCGGCAAGGAAACGAAGCAGTGTCTTACCGGATACATTATAAGAATAACTTCCATCGTCCTCTAAGGAGATTTCAAAGTTATTATCAATGGAATCTCCGTTTTCATCCATGACATGCAGCAGTTCCGTCAAGGCTGCGTTCAGCTTGCTGTTTTTATCTTTTCCACTGTCATAGCTTCCGCTGTCTTCGATCGTAATACTATAGGCAAGTTCGTTGTAAGCTAAAAGTTCGCCATTGCGATCGTAAATATTTCCACGCGTACTGTTTAAGGTTCTCGTTTTCTGGATCTTAAGACTGTAATTTTCCTGATAATCCGATCCCTTGATGATCTGAAGCGTAAAAATACGCTGTATCAGAATTGCAAAAAGAAGAACCAGCACAACCGCGAGTACAAGCAATCTGGATTTGAATATATTTTTTAGAAAATCTTTTACCGAATCAAACAAACTTTTTGGCACTCCTTTTTTCCATCCGTTCAAGATGCTGATTGATCTTTAAGATAATAAAATATAAAACAATAGTTACAAGTAATGTATATACCAGCTCCGGAATCACAATATGGAGCATAAAATATCCAATCTGGAACTTTCCCCGGAAAAAGAACCGCAGAACATAAACCCCAAGATTGTATAAAATATCACTGACTCCGATCAGGATCAGCGGAAGTTTAATATCATCCGGGAAAAACTGTTTGCGGAAAAATCCATTGAAATAACCGATATACATATATTCTAAAGCATAAAATCCTAAGATGCTTCCAAAAAAGATATCCATTAACATGCCACTGAAAAAGCCAATGAACATTCCTTCCTTTTTACCACGCATAAAACCAAAAGCAGCTGTTACCACAACGAGCAGATTCGGAGAAATAGATGCAAAGGACAGTGCTTTAAATAATGTGCTCTGTAACAGGAAACACACAATAATGATGATTGCAACACTTATCTTTCTTCTCATATCCTACTCCGTTTCCGACCAGCTCTTTTTCGTATCAAGAATTACAAGCACTTCCTGCAGATGTTCAAAATCAACCGCCGGCGTAACACTTCCGGACTTGGTCAGATTGTTTGCATCTGTTTTTAACTCTGAGATATAGCCAACTAAGATTCCCTGAAGAAACTTGCTGCTGACATTCGAAGTGACGATCTGATCGCCAACCTTGACCTTGTCATCATGATCCTGTAAGTTCTTTAATTTGATTGTCTGACTTTCCGTCATCATCTGAAGATCTCCGTTGACGGTGCAGTTATCAGAGGTAGAAAGAACCTGGCCGTAAACACTGCTGATATCATCAATGATCGAACGCACCTTGGCATAATGCGGTCCGACATCGATCACGATTCCGACAAGTCCACTGCCGGCAATGACATTCGCATCCTTTTTAATGCCATCCTTGCTTCCCTTATCAATGATAAAAGTAGAAAACCAGTTACCGGTATCCTTGCCAATTACATTGGCAGCTACCTTATCATAATCCGGGTACTGCTTATCAAGGTCTAACAATTCTCTTAAGTTGTCAAGCTCATACTGTTCGAGCTTGATCGTATTTAATTCAGAGGTAAGCTCATTGACCTGCTTTTTTAATTCTTTATTCTCTGCCGTAACATCCTTTAAATTTTTCAGATTGTCCGCTTTATCGGTGATCCAGCTTCCTACCTGGTTAATTCCCCGCTGCATCGGTCCGAACACGGTGCCTGCAACGGTATTGAGTGGTCCACCGCCAAGATTCATCGTAAAGCTTACATACATAATGCCCACGCAAAGCACCGTCAGGACAAGCAGTATGTATTTGCTTGGAATTTTGAACTTTGATTTACGCTTCATACTCTGCCTCTATTTAAAAAATCTGGTCTGCAAACTAAAACAAAGATGTTTATACTTTGCATCGGATACTATTTTTATCAGTCCGCGGGCTGCACTCTCTTCCGGGTTGTCGCAACGGTTCACACGGATGTTTGTGATCTGTGTAAACAGGGTATCTAAGTTATGGATGGCAGATGCACCGCCGGTAATATAGATACCGGAATGAATGATATCTTTTGCAAGCTCCGGCGGAGTCTTCTCTAAGATCATCTTGATCGAATTGCAGATCGCATTCAGATTATCCTTGATTGCATCATACACAACCTGTGCCGTAATTTCCATCTCGATCGGGAGTCCGCTTACCACGTCACGTCCGACAACTACCATGGAATCCTCTAAGTTCTCCCCGATGCCGGAGCCTAACTGTTCTTTTAACATTTTAGCTGTCTTTTGTCCGATCAGAAGATTGAAATTGCGCTTGATATAATTGATGATCGATTCATCAATGCGGTTACCGCCAAAGTGTAACAGATCACTTAATACCAGTCCGCCAAGAGAGATAACGGAGATCTCTGTTGTATCTGCACCGATGTCAACGATCATGGTTCCGGTCGGTTCATTAACATCAAGTCCAAGTCCGACTGCATCTGCGATCGGCTTTTCACATAGCAGAACCGAACGTGGCTTCATCTTGCTCTGCGCAAAAATGTCATAAAAAGCCTTTTTCTCCACTTCGGTAATATCGGTTGGTACAGCAACCACGAACTCTGCGCCACGTACCTTTCCCTTTGCATGTGTCTCTAAAAAGTCATTGATCATCGTCTGCATATTTGCGAAGTCTGCGATCACACCATTGATGATCGGGAAAGTAACATGAATACTTTCCGGTGCCTTTTCATACATTGCATAAGCAGCATCTCCATATGCATACATCTGGTTTTTATTCACGATCGCAATCGTGTTCTTCTCATTCAGTATTTTCCCGGTTGCTTTACAATATACTTTTAAGTTTGAAGTTCCTAAATCAATTCCATATACATTGTTTGACATTGTTTTCTCCCTTGTTCTTACTACGGACTTATAACAGTCCATGTTCCCGGAAGCTGTAATACTCATTATCACCAATGATGATATGATCCGACAGGTCGATTCCGATTAACGCTCCTGCCTGACTTACCTGCTCCGTTACATTTTTATCCGACTGGCTGGGAACTGCCATTCCACTTGGATGATTGTGCAGCAGGATAATCCGTACCGCCCGGTGCTCCATTGCCTTTAAAAAAATCTCACGCGGTGAGATCAATGAAGCATTCACTGTACCGATCGAAACAACTTCATCGCCAAGCAGCCTGCACTTTGCATCAAACATGCAGACAATCAGGCGTTCCTGCTGTTCATGGCGCAGCTGCTCCATGTAATAGACCGCCACCGATCTTGCATCCTGAAGGGCAATCCTGCGGAAACGCTCCGTACATGCAATCCGTTTCGACAGTTCACCGATACATTTTAACTGGATCGCTTTTACCCGGCCAATCCCGGCAAACTGCTGTAATTCCGTAAGGGACAGTGAATAAATATTCAAAAGCTGTCCGCAGTCTGCTTCTAAAATATCTGTTGCAAGTTCTACGGCTGTTTTACCGTTTGTTCCGGTACGCAAAATGACCGCCAAAAGTTCAGAATCCGTCAGAAATTCTGCACCCTTTGCTAAGCATTTTTCATACGGAAGTTCAGTTCCAGTCATGTTTTTCGAATTCTTATACATAATATTCCCCTTCTACTCTCACACATCGGGCATCTATTATGCAGTAGTGTGTTTTGATCACACACAAGAATAATATTAACACAAGCCATCCATATTAACAAGTTTCTGTTCATAAAGTTTTTGTAATGACATCAGGATTCCGAGTTTTGCATGATACCAGGTAATTCCACCCTGAAAATAAACGGCATATGGCGGCTTTAATGGGCCGTCTGCACTCAGTTCGATCGAAGATCCCTGTACAAAAGCTCCGGCGGCCATGATCACTTCGCTGTCATAACCCGGCATTGCCCAAGGCTCCGGCTTTACATAGCTGTCGACCGGTGCTGCTGCCTGGATGCCTTCACAGAATGCGATCAGCCCTTCTGCGGAATTCAATGTGACTGCCTGAATAATATCGTGGCGGCTTTCGGTTCCGTTAGGAATGACCGGAAAGCCCAGACGTTCATAGATATTGGCTGCAAAAATCGCTCCCTTAAGTGCACCGCTTACGACAACCGGTGCCTGAAACAGTCCCTGATAAAAGGACTGGATTACATTTAAGGATGCACCGACTTCTTTCCCGAGTCCCGGTGAAGTCAGACGGTATGCTGCATTCTCCACACATTCCTTTTTACCGACAATATAGCCACCGATCGGTGCAAGTCCACCGCCGGCATTCTTGATCAGGGAACCGACGATCATATCTGCACCGACCTCTAACGGTTCCTTTTCTTCTACAAATTCTCCATAGCAGTTATCTACCATACAGATGACATCCGGCTTGATCTCTTTGATAAAGGCGATCAGCTCACCGATCCTTGCTACAGACAGGGTCGGCCTGGTCTGATACCCCTTCGAACGCTGGATCGTTACCAGCTTTGTCTTTTCATTGACCGCCTTTTTGATGTTTTCATAGTCAAAGCTGCCATCCTCTAACAGATCGACCTGACGGTAAGAGATCCCGTACTCTGCAAGTGAGCCCTTCGACGGACGGATTCCGATTACTTCCTCTAAGGTATCATATGGCTTTCCGACCGGAGAAAGCAGTTCATCCCCCGGCCGCAGATTCGACATCAGGGCGAGTGCAAGCGCATGGGTGCCACAGGTGATCTGTGGTCTTACGAGAGCATCCTCCCCATGAAAACAGCTTGCATAGACCTTCTCAAGTGTATCTCTTCCAAGATCGTTATAGCCGTAACCGTTTGACTGTGAAAAGCACTCGGCACTGACTTTATTCTCCTGCATGGCATGGATGACCTTCATCTGGTTAAATTCTGCCATTGCATCGATTGCTTCAAAGCGTTCCTTTAATTCCTGTTCGATTTTTTCACCGAATGCATAGACTTCCTTTGAAATTCCCAGTGTTTCGTATTGTTCTTCGATTAACTTCTGATTCATTTTTATCCTCGTTTTCTATTTGTTTGTCTGCGGACAGATTCCTCTGTCTGCCAGATCCTGTAACATTTTCGTTAAGATAGCGTTATCATCGTAAGCAAAATCCGGTTTATTGACCCAGATCACATCCCGTTCTCTTTTAAACCATGTGATCTGCCGCTTTGCGAAATGTCTGGTATCGCGTTTTAAGATCCTTATCGCTTCTTCATACGAGATCGCTCCATCCAGATAATCTAACAGTTCCTTATAGCCAAGTCCCTGCATGGAAACCATGTCCCTTGTATAGCCCTGATCCCGTAAGGACTTTACTTCCTCTAACAGCCCCTGTTCTAGCATAAGATCCACGCGCTGATCGATCCGCTCATAGAGATGGCTCCGCTCATCGTTTAAGACAAAATATGCGAAGTTATACGGGGATTCTTTTGCACGCTCCGCCTCGTTATGCTCGGATATGCGTTCACCGGATTCATGGTGAAATTCCAGTGCACGGATCACTCTTTTTACATTGTTCGGATGGATCTCTGCGGCTGCCTTCGGGTCACAGGACTCTAACATCTGATGAAGATATTCATTCCCCTTCTGCCCGGCAAGCACTTCTAATTCCTTCCGGTAGGTGCTGTCGCATTCCTGAGAGGAAAAGTCAATGTCATAAAGAAGTGCCTGTATATAAAAGCCGGTTCCCCCGACAATAACCGGGATCTGTCCGTTTGCATAGATCTCTTTTAAATATTTTTTGGCATATTCCTGAAACCGTACCACATGAAATTCCTCATCCGGCTCAAATTCATCCACCAGATAATGTCTTACCCCCTGCATTTCCTTTGGTGTGATCTTTGCAGAACCAATATCCATCTGCTTATAAACCTGCATGGAATCCGCAGAGATCACTGCTCCGTTCACTGCCTTGGCGAGCCGGATGGACAGCGCTGTTTTTCCTACCGCAGTCGGTCCGGTCAGAATGATCATTGGAGGCTTTTTTATTATTTGTTTGTTCATACTGCTCCTTAGTGTTATACATCTTTTCTATACAATCCGCTTGAACTTCCGTTCAAGTTCATATTTGCTCATGGAAATAATCGTCGGCCTGCCATGTGGACAGTTGTAGGGATTCTCCAAGGTCAGAAGTTCTTCGATCAGTTCTTCGATTTCCTGCAGTGACAGCTTATGGTTGCCTTTGACTGCCGCCTTGCAGGACATGGACGCAACCTTTTCTAAGATCAGATCCGGTGTTCCCTGTTCCAATACTTCGCTGACCTCATCGATCATCTGTAAGATCAGATCCTTGGCATTGATCTGGAACATATTGCCCGGAACCGCACTCACGGCATATTCATTGCCGCCAAAGTGCTCGATCTCATATCCGATCATCTCAAACTGTGTCCGGTATTTTTTCAAGGTCTGTTCCTCTAGCATGGACAGCGTAAGAATGATTGGCGGACTGATCCGCTGGGACGTATATTCCTTGTTCTTTAGATTCTTCATCGTGCGTTCGTACAAGACCTTTTCATGCGCCGCATGCTGATCGATGATATAGAGCTTATCACCAAACTGCACCAGCCAGTAGGTATCAAAGACCTGTCCAATGATCCGGTGCTCCTTCATCGCCTCCGGTGTTAAAAAGCTCTGCTGTTCGTATTTTATATTCTCTACCGGTCTGCCAGCCTGCTGTTCCGTGCTTGTTTTCGATGATACCGGCGATGCTTTTTTGTTTGCCTGTGCTGTGACGTTGCCTTTTATATCTTCTGTAGTCTTCTGCATTGACGTACCCGTTCCATCCAGAGACAGCTTTGGGGCTGCCGGTACAATACCTTGCTGTATTGCAGTTACATCTGATTGTATCACAGGTGCGGATATTTGTGTGACAGGCTTTGGCATCTCAGTATGTGCATGATAAGTAATGTCCTCACGCACAGCTTCTGACTGAAACGTTTTTTTCTCCGCTTCGATACGACTGCGTTCAAACGGCTCCGGCATAACCTGATGGATCTTTGGAACCTGCGGCTTTTTCTTTTCTTCTACCACCGGAACCTGCGGAATCAGTTCTCTTTGCCGTAACCGCTCCTGAATGATCGTAACCAGTTTCTGATAGATCTGCTGCTGGTTCGAAAAACGCAGTTCCATCTTCGTCGGATGTACATTGATGTCTAGCAGGTCACTGTCGATCTTAAAATAAAGCACAGTAAATGGATACTGATGCTGCATCAGAAACGGCTTATAGGCTTCCTCGATCGCACGGGAAAGCAGGCTGCTCTTGATATATCTTCCATTGATAAAATACGTCTCATAAGTACGGTTTCCACGGGAAATCTGTGGCTTCCCGATAAAGCCTTCGATGGTAAACAGCTCGTTTTCGGCGGATAACGGCAATAGACCTCCGGTGATGTCCCTGCCATAGATATGATAGATGATCTCCTTTTGATTGCCGTTTCCGGACGATTGCAGTTTCACCTGTCCGTTCATGATGAACTTAAATGCAATATCCGGGTGTGACAACACCATCCGCTGCATCAGATCACTGATATAGCCACCCTCTGTCTGCGGGGACTTTAAGAACTTCCGGCGTGCCGGCGTATTGTAGAAAAGATTTCGGACAAGAAAGGTGGTTCCATCCGGTGCTCCGACATCTTCGACGGACTGCTCCTTTGATCCCTCGATTACGTAGCGGACACCACTGAATTCTTCTGCGGTCTTTGTGATCAGTTCCACCTGTGCGACCGCTGCGATACTTGATAATGCCTCACCACGGAAGCCTAGTGACTTTACGGTTAAAAGATCTTCGACGGAATGGATCTTACTGGTCGAATGGCGCAGAAAGGCAAGCGGGATCTGCTCCTTTTCGATTCCGCATCCGTTATCTGTAATCCGGATAAAGGAGATTCCGCCCTCCTTGATCTCGACGGTGACCGCGGTTGCTTTCGCATCGATCGCATTTTCAACCAGCTCCTTTACCACAGAGCTTGGACGTTCGATGACTTCTCCTGCTGCGATCTGATTAATGGTTTCCTGGCTTAACAGTTCAATCTGTGGCATTGTCTCATCCTTTCTACAGTCTTACTATCTTACACTTACCAGCGGTTTTTTACCTTGTTCTGTAATTCGTATAATTTATTCATGGCTTCCATCGGTGTAAGGTGCGTAATATCAATTTCACGCAGTTCGTTGACGATCGTTTCATCTCCTAAGGTATCAAGCAGTGACATCTGTTCCATGTCCACTTCATCTAACTTCTTCTTTTTGGATGAACTCTCCTGAGTTGCACTGCTTCGTGCCGAAATCGTAATATCATTCTCACTTAATTCGTTTACGATCTCCTTCGCGCGCTCAATGACGTTTGCAGGTACGCCGGCAAGCTTTGCGACCTGGATACCATAGCTCTTATCCGCACCGCCCGGAACAATTTTCCGTAAAAATACGATGTCATCACCTTTTTCCTTTACCGCGATACAATAATTGTTAACTCCGGAGATCTTGCCCTCTAATTCCGTCAGCTCGTGATAGTGTGTTGCAAACAGTGTCTTTGCACCAAGCAGCTTCGGATTACTGATATGCTCCACGACTGCCCAGGCAATGCTCAGTCCATCAAAGGTACTTGTACCTCTTCCAATCTCATCAAGGATCAGCAGACTGTTTGCGGTCGCATTTCTTAAGATATTCGCCACTTCCGACATCTCGACCATAAACGTACTCTGACCGCTTGCAAGATCATCAGATGCACCTACTCTGGTAAAAATACGATCCACTAAGCCGATCTTTGCTGACTTTGCCGGAACGAAGCTTCCGATCTGTGCCATTAAAACGATCAGCGCACTCTGGCGCATATAAGTGGACTTACCTGCCATATTTGGTCCGGTGATGATGGAAATACGTTTGCTTCCATTATCTAAAAAAGTATCGTTTGCGATAAACATCTCATTCTGCGTCATCTTTTCAACGACCGGATGTCTGCCTTCCTTGATGTCAATGATGCCTTTTTCATTTAACTTCGGGCGACAGTAATTGTTCTGTTCCGCAACAAGTGCAAGAGATGCGAATACATCGACCTGGGCAACCGCCTTTGCAGTTGTCTGGATGCGGATAACCTCAGCTGCGATCTTATCACGCACTTCCTTAAACAGTTCATATTCTAAGGAGATCAGCTTGTCCTCTGCGCCTAAGATCACATCCTCTAATTCCTTTAACTCCGGTGTGATGTAACGCTCTGCATTGGCAAGTGTCTGCTTTCTCGTAAAATACTCCGGCACCAGATCCTTGTAGGAGTTGGTGACTTCCAGATAATAACCGAATACTTTGTTGTATTTGATCTTCAAATTCTTGATTCCTGTTTTTTCCCGTTCCTTCGACTCAAGGTCTGCCAACCAGCTCTTTCCTTCTGTTTTTGCCTTTTTCAGACGATCCACTTCCTCAAAATAACCATCCTTGATGATACCGCCATCGTGAACGGTGATCGGTGGTTCATCCGAAATCGACTGTTCGATCAGGGTATACAGATCTTCTAAGGTATCCATCTGATCGTAGATCTCCGTTAAAAGTGCACAGTGAAAATCGTTTAGTAACAGCTTGATGGAAGGCAGCATATGAATCGAATTCTTAAAGGCGATCAGATCCCTTGGACTTGCAGTCTGATACGTCACCCGTGCAACCAGACGCTCTAAGTCATAGACCGGATTTAAGTATTCCCGGATCTCTTCTCTTGTGATCGCATTTGAATTCAGCTCTGCAACCGCATCATAACGCTTTTCAATCTCTTCCCTGTCAATCAACGGCTGTTCCACGTAGGCACGCAGGGTACGTGCCCCCATCGCTGTTTTGGTCTTATCGAGTACCCAGAGCAGGGAGCCACGTTTTTGTTTTTCACGCAGTGTCTCTACAAGTTCCAGATTCCGTCGTGTGGAACTGTCAATGATCATAAACTTCCCGGTTGTATACGGATGGATCGTATTCATCTGCCCAAGGCTGTTTTTCTGCGTTTCATACAGATATTTCAGCAATGCTCCGGCTGCGATCACCCCTCCGGCGTAATCATCTAACCCAAGCCCGCTTAAGTCACGTACCTTAAAATGCTCCTTTAACGTGTTCTGGGCCGTTTCATCGGAAAAGTACCAGGATTCTAACGAATAAACTGCCATGCCGAGCCGGTTCCGCATATCTTCGATGTCGATGCCACTGATGTAAAAGGCTTCGTTGCAGATGAGCTCCGACGGTGCGTATTTGTTTACCTCATCGATCAGCTTGCGTTCGGTATCTACTTCTGTTACATAGTAATCGCCGGTCGAAATATCCGCGGCTGAAACGCCGTAGTAGTCACCTAAATAGGCAATACACATAATATAATTGTTTTTTGTCTCATCCAATGCCTGCATATTCAGATTCGTACCGGGTGTGACAACTCTTGTCACCTCACGCTTTACCATGCCCTTGGCAAGCTTCGGGTCTTCCACCTGTTCGCAGATTGCGACCTTATAGCCGCGCTGTACGAGCTTGTTAAGATATGTATCGACTGCATGATAAGGAACACCGCACATCGGTGCACGTTCTTCCATACCACAGCTTTTTCCTGTCAATGTCAGTTCTAATTCCCTTGACACCGTGACTGCATCATCAAAAAACATCTCATAAAAATCCCCGAGACGGTAAAACAGGATACATCCCGGATATTCCTCCTTCGTTTTCAGATAATGCTGCATCATTGGTGTATATTCTGCCACTTTTTTTCTTCCTTTCTGCTGTTTCTATCTAAAGTCTGCTTTTATAACGATCATATCGGACGGCAACTGCTTCTGCCACCTTAAGTCCGTCCATTGCGGCGGACATAATGCCTCCTGCATAGCCGGCGCCCTCTCCACATGGATAAAGTCCTTCTACATTGCTGACAAATGCTTCATCCCGTGTGATCCGCACCGGAGAAGACGTTCTGCTCTCAACTCCGGAAAGGATCGCATCCGAACGGTCATATTTTGGAATATAGCCTGCAAAATGATGCATGCCCTGTATAAACGATTCTGCAATACTCTCCGGGAAAATGTCCCTTAGATTTGCAAATGCATGTGCTCCCTTTGTCTCACTCTCATATGCACCATAAGCTGTTGAGATACGGTCTGCTTCAAAATCTCCGAAAAGCTGCTGTGGGATCTTTCCACCCGCCGCCTGAAATGCTCTTTCTTCTAATTCCCGCTGGAATGCCACGCCGCCTAGTGCACTCTGATCCGGGAAATCCTCCGGTGTTACCGATACAATGATCGCACTGTTGGCATTTTTGCCTGCACGGCTGTGATAGCTCATGCCGTTTACCGCAAGCCGTCCTTCTTCTGAGGACGCATTGACCACGTAGCCACCCGGACACATGCAGAAGGAATACACGCCTCTGCCGTTTTCTAAGTTTGCCGTTACCTTATAGGACGCCGCCGGAAGTTCGCTCATATCCGCGCCATGATACTGTCTTTCATTGATCATAGTCTGTGGATGCTCCACACGCATACCGACAGCAAAGGACTTCGCTTCCATTGCAAGGCAGGTCTGATCTAACATTGCAAACGTATCTCTTGCACTGTGTCCGATTGCAAGTACAAGCACCGAAACCGGCATCCATTCTGTATGATTTAGTTCGATTTCACAAAGTTTACCATCCTGAATCTTCAGATTGGTAAGCTGCGTTTCAAACCGGAACTCCCCGCCCATTGCACAGATTTCATTTCGTAAGTTCTTTACGACATGTTTTAAAATATCGGTTCCGATATGCGGCTTATTCGTATATAAGATATCTTCCGGTGCCCCCGCTTTTACAAACAGCTCTAAGACCTCACGGTTTCTGCCCACCGGGTCTTTTACCAGTGTATTTAGCTTTCCATCCGAAAATGTTCCGGCACCGCCTTCGCCAAACTGCACATTCGACTGTGGTTTTAACGGGCCGCCATTCCAGAACGCTTCGACATCCTTTGTACGTGTGTCCACATCACATCCACGTTCGATCACAAGTGGTGCATAACCATGGACAGCCAGTTCATAGGCGCAGAAAAGTCCGGCAGGACCGCTTCCGACGATCACCGGACGTTCTTTCAGTTCTTCCGCTCCCGGTTTTGGGAAATGATACTCCACGACCTTTGCGGATGAAACGTTTGGGATTTTTTTTGCAAGAATACGCTTTTCCTCAGAGGCAGAAAGTAAAAGATCCACTGCATAGACAAACCCCGGTTCCATTTTCTTTCTCGCATCCACTGATTTTTTTACAATCTTATATGCTAAGATGGATGATTCTTTGATGTGCAGTTTTTTGCATACCTTTGCACGTACATCTTCTGCTGTATGTTTTAACGGTACTTTTACCTGTTGTATTCTTAACATGTTTCTTCTCCTGATAAGGCCATTGCGGCATGAAGTCCGGCAACATATCCGCTCGACCATGCCCACTGCAGATTATAACCACCACACTTGCCATCGATGTCTATGACTTCTCCGGCAAAATAAAGTCCCGGTTCAAGCTTCGATTCTAAAGATTCGTTGTTGATTTCCGAGGTATCCACACCACCGGCTGTCGTCTGTGCAAAGTCAAACTTCTTCGTTCCGGTGACCGTAACCGGGAATTCCTTAATGACCTCTGTAA
>ERZ1034873.325-NODE-325-length-28208-cov-115.898448_pt1 | contig 28208 bp, 43 predicted proteins | sample MGYA00520689_ERZ1034873 | MGnify/ENA primary metagenome ERZ1034873 (study PRJEB33766, sample SAMN09781722) | gut metagenome | biome: gut microbiome | host: Homo sapiens | place: Madagascar | study: EMG produced TPA metagenomics assembly of the PRJNA485056 data...
TATTAAAAACTACTTGACTTTTTTTAAAAAATAGTTTATATTATAAGCATAAGGATGAGAGAAATGGAGGTAGAATAAAAATGAAGTTCGACAAAAATAGAGTTTATACAGTTTTAACCGCGAACGATGTAAAAATCGGAAGCAAGGGATTCTTCGCAGACACTCTCAGTGACTTGCGTGATGATGTGGATGGTATATTTGGCGATGCATCTTATGGAGAGGTAGATGATATTCTCGATGAAACCAATAGCCGTAGGTTTTGCATGGAAGAAAATGGCTTCTGTTACAATCTCTTTTATCTTATAGAAGAATCTATGTAATTTTCACTTGATAATGAAAATCCCGCCTTTGGGCGGGTAAGGAGTATAAAATGAAAAAAGCCGTAAATAAAAAGCTTATCGGATATGATAAAAGCGGATATGCAAAGGTCATAAAAAATGGCTCAGCGTATGAACTATATATGGATGGAAACTTGTATGATGTAACAATGAGTTATTCCATTATGGAACAATGGCTTGTTCAATATGGTATTGAACGATATTGAATGGTATTTGAAAAGATTGGAAAGAATAGTGAAAATATTTTCACTACGTTCCTATAATATAAAGAGGAATAGAAAATGCTTATACAGTTGGAACCATTGCTAGCAAAATGTGATTGTTGCGGAAACTACTATGATAGTGTAGATACAGAAGATCATTTTAGTGTACAAGAAGCAATCGAAAAAATGGTAGCAGATGGATGAGCAGACATAGACGGAAAACTATATTGCCCTGATTGCTACACATATAACACAGGTATAAAAATGGAGGTGTAAAAATGTATGCAGATTTAATGAAAAAAAGTGATGACTGTTGCTCAAAAGCAATATTTTATTTTCATCTTGGTGAAATTGAACTGGCAAAGTTTTATAAAAATGCTAGTGTTGGATTCAAAAATAAAGCACTGAATCTGAGAATGGAATGAAAACTATAAATCCCCAATCATTACTGACTGAAAAAGTCAGCAATGTAAATATGTCTGGTACCATTAGTGAGTTATTTTCCATTTGGATTAACCTTTGTGATGAAAAAAAAGTTAATCCAAATGAATTTGATGCTTTTGTTGCTGGATATTTTCTTGGCACAAATTTTTCTTTAAGAACCGAGTTTTTGAAGAAAAATAAAAAAATAAAATATGATAAAAGAATTTGGAGGTCGGTTATTAAATGAACAAAGTTGAAAATGTCATTGATGGTGCTGAACATTATAACGGTTGGGAATGTTATAATGCTATTAAGCAGTCAATGACAAAAGAGTCATTTCTTGGTGCGTTGAAGTTTAACATCATGAAATATTTGTGGCGTTACGAGAAAAAGCAGAAACCTGTTGAAGACTTGAAAAAAGCAAGACAGTATTTGGATAAACTTATTGAAGAGGTAGAAAAATGAAATTTATACAAAATTCTTTTGGAACAACAATAATGAAAATTGGTGAAATCATAGCAAGTGCTGGCGTCAAAAACGCAAAGGATTTCGACTATGGTTCATTGCTTAAAATAGCAAAACATAAGTCAACAATTGAGGTGGCATGATGAAAATACAAATTAAACTTATTGAGGGTGGCAGACTTCCTGAATTTAAGACTGATGGTGCAGTTTGTGCTGATTGTTATTCTAGGTGTAAAAATCCTATTGAAATCAAGCCAAATAGCCGTGCTTTAATTCCTTTGGGTTTTGCGGTTGAACTTCCAAAGGGCTATGAAATGGTGTTGCGACCAAGAAGCGGAATGAGCAAAAATGGAATTGACTCTGTCATCGGCACTATTGATTTTGATTATCGTGGTGAAGTTATGGCTTGCGTCATCAATAATATTGATAAAGCAATTTCTGTTGAAAATGGTACTAGAATCTGTCAATGTGCAATTAGACAAATTCCTGAAATTGAGTTTGAAGTTGTTTCTGAATTATCTGAAACAGTTCGTGGTAACAATGGATTTGGAAGTACTGGAAGTTGAAGAACAAGGATAAAAAAGAATCCAAAGTGTGTTTGACCTAGAATGTAAAATTCTAGGTTTTTTTTTATAAATTTTATTAAAAACTACTTGACTTTTTTTAAAAAATAGTTTATATTATAAGCATAAGGAAGTTAAATAACTTCAAGGAGTAAATTATGACAGTAGAAGAAGTAAAAGATTTGTATCACTATGATTATTGTGATGTCGAAGTTTATGCTGACAAATGGAATCATCAGGCAGGATTCCATACTGACAGAATCGAGGCAGTAGATGAAGATGAATACTCAGATTCATCTGAAGTTCTTGAATATGAACTAATGGATAAGGAAACATATTCAAGTACAATTTTGGCTAATGTTGGATTGACATGGGAAGATTACGGACTTGATGACAATGATAAAATTCTTGTCATTAAGATTGCGAAGTAATCGGTTTGAATTTGTTATACACCGCGGAAAGTCCACGGTGTATTAGACTATACTGTAATTAAAGTCCTAGAATTTTTATCATTTTCTGTCTAATGGTTTTTAATTCGTTATTAATTACCATTGGACAGACATTTAAATAATCCGCTATAAAATCAATATTTTGCTTTTTTATGTAAAACATATCGAAAATCTGTTTTTGTCTGTCACTCAAGATTATTTCTGATTCAACCTTATCAATATCACTTCTGATTGCAGTTTTAAAAAAATTATTTATCCTTTTGATTATTGCCGACATCTCTGTTAATACTCCATTTTCTATAGCGGACAACTTTATGCTTCATTTGCCCTTGTTCGTCCCTATAGTTATAGAGCGTAACACCAGTTTCTAACTTGTATTTTGAGGGTCTGTTTTTAGATTTAACTGTCTTTCTATAAGTAAGATGAACCATTTATCATTTACCAATAGTTATTGAACCAGAATTCTCACTGTCGTTATCAGTTATAATTTCACTTTATGTAGTGAAGTCTGTACATTCTATGAAATCTACAAACTTGTCCAAATTCTTTTCAGCCAGGTTTTTAAGTGTTCGCTGATTGTAAATTCCTAGTGCAATTATTCCTATAATTAGAATAAATACAATTACAAAAAGGCAGATTGAAATATGCCTCATAAATTTCATCTGTCCTTTAATATCGCTCACAACATCACTTAGAAGTGAAATGTGAGCGTCTTTGTCATTATCCAGTGAATGTTTTAATTCTGTAATCTGTTCACTAGCCTTTTCAGCAACCTTTTCACTCAATTGCATATCAATATTTTTCATACAATCTCCTTTTTGTCATCTAATTTTCTTTTTATGTCCCGCAGTTGTTCCAGACTATTGTTGTCATTAAGTTGATTATCTATCATTGCTGAAATGGCTGAACAAAGTAGATTTACTGCGGTATTTGTTGCTTCAACTTTTTGAAGTAATTCTGTTTTTTGTTCCTTCTGTAGATTTTCAAAATTATCCATACGCTTTTCAAGTTTTTCCTGTTTTTCACCAAGTTGTTTAATTTTGTAAATTTGGCTGAAAAACTTACCAAAGAATCCTGAAATAACTCCAATTGAAGTTATGAATAAAACAATCGTCCCAATAGTTAAATCGTTAAAGTTCAAATGTTACCTCCATTTCTAGCACGCAGTATACCCAGACAATTTTCAAGACTTCTTACTGACATCAATGCTTTGTCTTTACCGTTCTTTGAGAATCCTATTTGTTCAAATACCAGAACTTTATCTGCATCAATTTTATTTATCGCTATGGCTACATGTCCGTATTCATTTGAATCATTTTTATTCCATATAATCACATCACCATATTTTATTCCATAACCGTCTGATATGAATTTGTACTGGTCAAAATACATCATTTCGGTAGGTAGTGAACGATAATTAAGATACAAATCTTTTGCACCGTTCACTGAACCAGTATGAGGAATTTTCAATACATCTTTGCAATATTGCCTGAATAAATCAACACACTGACTTCCAAATGCTTTGTCAAAATCAACCTGTGTATTTACATATTTGTTTATAAATTCATACAGTCTCATTTTTTGCACCCTCTTTATAATTATACTATATTTTTCAATATATTAATACATATAAAACAGTAAATCTAAATATTTTATTGTTTTAAGACTAGAATAAGTATAAAAAGATGCACTGATAAGTACCCCGTATTCAGCACTAGAACCAGGATTGTAGTTTTTTATTAAAAATTTTGCTTTGCTATCACTACTATACGGACGGTACTCAGGAATTATGCACAGATACTCTTTATTATTTTTAATTTCAAGACTAGATAACTCAGCATCCCAATGGCTGTCCTTAAAGAAATAGTCATATTGTGATGAAACTCCATTGTATATTGCTGGCCTTCCTTTTGGAATTTCATAGTTTTTAAAATCAGCCTTATATAAATCTATAGTCTGATTATCATATCCGTTCGCCCACGCATTTTGAATGATGAAATATAAACTACAATGTGCTTCAACTATTTTATCAACCGTAAATTCATATGTCCACTTTACTATTTTCCCACGTTCTTCATACGCTTGTTTTGAACTGTGAATATACTGACGTAAAAATTTCCAATCATCCGTATGGGCAATAAATCCTACTGATGAACATTTATTAGGAGTTGAATCTCCATCACCTCTAGTTCTGAACGTAACTGAAACTCTATATTTTTCATCAGGTTTCAGTGTCCAATTCCCTAGATTAATAGTATGAGGACTATCAACTTTAAATGTATATGCTGGAATACCTACCTTGTCTGGTCTATCATATATTGTATATTCTGATAATGCTTGTTTATATTCTGTATCTTCTGAACTATCAGAAATTTTAATATTTTTAATCTTGAAATCATTACCTTCATATTGTCTAAAGGTAGCGTGGCATTGTGTAATATCAGTTTGTGTCTGAGTTCCAGAGATGTGAAAATTCTTAATAACTCCATCTACTTCTATTTGAGTAGTGCTTATGAATTTAATTTTTACTGAATATCTTTTCCAAATGGAAGTGCTTAGATTTGCTGTTCTAGCATTCCACAAGAAATCAAGCCAAGTTCTAGTTGCTCCAGTATTTTGTAAATCTATATGAATAAATGAATAAGCATGAGAATCCCAAGTTGTCCCTACTCTTATTGCGTCAAACGAAATTGTTAATTCTTTATTCACATACTTTTTTATGAAATCTTTATTTAAAGTTGGAAAATTATATGAAACAACATCTTTTGTTCCTGTTAATAAATTCCATTTATAATCTTCAAAATATCTGTACCAAATTCGTGAATAATAACTTTTTCCATTTTTAGTTGCTTTAAGAAAAGGCATATTTTACTCCACTATTTCAAATGTAATACCATTGGTGATGTTAGTTTCAATTTTACCTTTGATGTAATTCCACAATAAACTTAAAGGTCTTTTTACTAGATTTGTAGGATTTGTTCCAGCACTACTATTTATGGCTGAAAAAGTGCTTGTATCCGATAGAACGGCTGAATTGTCATTAACCACAGTTATTTTATCATTTTTTGCAGATACAAGAGCATTAACTTGGGCTTTGGAGTAAACATCAGACAAATCTAAATCAACAGTTGCTTTTCCAACCTGTTCATATCTATCACCCAACCAAACATATTCATTATATCTATTCTGTCCTGTTGTTACTTCACTGTTCAACACAAAATAGATTGTACCTTTGACGCCAGTAGTTGGTAGACTTGAAACAATTGAAAAATTAAACTGTGTTACACCCTCAATTGCTTTTTTTATCTTGTAATCTACTGAACCTGTAGTATTTGAATTTGCATTGAGTTTAGTTATTGCAGATTCAGTTGCCGTTATTCTACTTTTTATGCTTGTATCATCATAATTTTTTAATTCAGCAAGTTTATTTTTTTCAGTTAAAGTATAATTTTGTTGACTTAATCCATAACCAGCAACCTTATCAACTTTATTGGCAAGTTGAGTATATACTGCCCCAGACTGAACATTGTTTTTTGAATCTTTTGTAACTGCGGTATCAGTTGTAACATTCTGAACATTTCCCAATCCAACTTGTTCTTTTGTTACATTGTGAGGATTGGAAACATTTGCAACGTGTGAATCATAAGTATCACAACGGTCTGAAAGTATATTATCACCATTTGTTCTGTCATTTATTTCTGTAGACAATTTTGAATTAACAGTATCAATATTTTTCTGTAAGGTAGCGTCAAGTTTCTGTCTGTTTACTATTTCAGAATTGAGATTTTGATTTACATTATCTACATTTATTTGAACATTGTTTATATTATTCTGTAAAATATTATCAGACTGCTTTCTGTTGCTTGTTTCTACATTTACTGCGGAATCTATAGCAGTTTTTGTTTCTGATTTTGTATAATAATTTGATAAATCAACATAAGTATTTCCAATTAATTCCCAAGTTCCATCAACATAAATATATTCATCATATACATCAGTTTTATACTGCGATTGTTCAGTCATGTCTAATGGTCTTTTGAGAAAATAAATAGTTGAAGTAGATATATCACTGGTTGGAAGTTTTGTAACAACTTTAATCTGAAATTTCGTTGAAAGAAGTTTTTGAATTTCGTCTTTCGTATAAATTTCAGATTTTTTATAATAATTGATTAGATTTTCAACGGCTCTAGTAATATATCCAGAATCATTGTTAAAGTATGAAACATTGTGTGGTAAGTCTGAAATATTAAGTTTCTCATCACGTGCTTTTTTATCCTTTACATCATACTGAATATTTTTACTGGTGATATATGCTACTGAATCCATATTTTTATTCCTCTTTTTTTCCGTTCTTTATTTCGTTTATCTTATCAAGCCATGTTGAGATATAAATAGGACAGAATGGAATTGACGGTGAACAACCTATGATTATAAGTCCAAGTGCTTGCTCTGTATTGAGTGTGAAATCTTTAAAATAAAATTTCAATAAGCATACAATGAATGTTATAACAAGTCCAATTGCTCCAATAATCATACCAATCTGTGATGTAGTTTTTGCTTTCATTCTTTCACCTCAACTGAATTATTGCGTATAGTTTCAGCCATAGACTGTTCCTGTATTTTTTTCAACTCATTCTGTACCTTTTCTGATTTGAATGTTATATGCTTGTATATTGTTGAGAAAGGTCTTTTACGTTTTTCCAGTAGAGTTCCATTTTCTGAATACACATGAACAGAAAGTATCATCGGGTGAAAATCAATACTTCTGCTTATTTTGTAAGTTTTGGTGTGAAACATTTCTGTTGTTCCGTCTGCCAATTTAGTTTCAATTATCATATTTTACTCCTTATGTAATTATAATATATAATAACTTAAAAATTAAGTACCTTCACTGGTACGAGCCATAGCCATACTTTCACACCAAGTGGAACTGTTTCAGGCGGTGCTTATGAGTTCACTGGAACTAAAGGAACTACAAGTCTTGACGGTCAGCACTCGCATACCTATACTGCACCCAATACCCCTGAAAATAAACTCAACCCAGATAGAGGTTCATATGTAGTGCGAGGAACGTCAAATTTATCCACCTCTTATGATGGTAAGCACGCTCATTCTTTCACTCCCGCAGGCTCAATCTCAGTTACAACTAACCCAAGTTTTTCAGGAACTGCAGGAACTACTGGCTCAACAACTCAAGGTGGAACTGTATCAAGTTCATTCACTGGGAACTCAGGGAATACTGGAGTGGTTGGTTCAGGTTCAAGCATAAGCATTATGCCTCCTTATGTAGTTAAATACTGTTGGGAAAGAACTGCATGATTAAGCCGTGCGTTCCCAACAATACTTTACAATATACGGCGGAAGTATATTTATTGCGGTCGCACTACCTACTGAACTAGTTGATGATGAAGTGCCTGTAAATGTAGAAGCAACTGTTCCACCTTGAGTTGCTTTTATAGTTTGTTCGGTACCTGCGAACGTATGACTGTGTGGAGAACCATGAAACTGATGAGTATGACTACCTGCACTATCCATGGTAATTCCTGTTGTGACTACATTGGTTGTGAGAGAACCAATGCCTGCTTCATGCAGAACATTATAACTACCTCCTGCAAAGGATGACCAATATCCAGGAATATTATGTTTATGTCCAGGGTCATTAAGGGTATGCTTATGTACACCGTTTGAAATAATACTACCACCTGCGGTTGTATTCGATATACTTCCACTTGGTGTGAAAGTATGGCTATGGCTCGTACCAGTGAAGGTACTCTTTACTGTTCCGCTCGGTGTGAAAGTATGATTATGACTTGGTAGATTTGCAACTGTTAATTTTATACTTGCGTTACCACCAGTTGCTCCTGTAGTAGGATAGGTATCACCGCAAGCCAATACAAACTTATCTTTGATTTGCGTCCAAGTTCCACCAAATAAAGTGCTTGGATTTGTATTTTTTGAACTCCAATAAAGACTTCCTACTGGATAAATTGCTTTCATAAGTTTATACAACTGTGACGAAGTGTTTGCTATATCTGTTGCCTTGTTTGATGCGGTAACACACCTTTCAAGTGCAGTTGCTCTATTTGCATTATCAACACTTTTATTCTCATTGGCTTTCATAGTTGTATCAATTGCTTTGGTATTTGCGTTCCAGTGGTCAAGGTTGAATTGCTCATTTCTTTCAGGCATATTCAAGTTGTAGTTTGTGCTATAATTCATTTGTTACTCCTTCTATTTTGCATATTTTGACAATTCAGCGTATGTCATTACACTTAGATTATTATAATTTAAATTCCGATACAAATAAAGATATGTATATTGAACTGCGAAAATAACATACATATTCGCAGGAATTAGACTGCGGATATAATTTTGAAATTTCAGATAAACTTCAGGATAATTAGTGTGAATATCAATTATCAGACTGAAATAATCACGCTTACCTGTAGTTTCATTAATTGGATATAATTCAAAAGTGTAGTTTCCTTCACCCCAAACTGATTTCAAAATTCTGTATAAATTCTGCCGTGTGAATGGTGGTCTGAAACGTCTTTTGGTCAATATCAATTCTTGACGCGTATTTATATCCAATTCCGCATTACTTTCTAGGTGAAATATTTTTTCCCATTTCTGAATACCACTTAGATTCAATGATTGTATATAAGTATTGTCAATGTTGATTTTTATTTCATCATGTACTGCTTGAATTTCTTCTTGTTCTACATCATACAGATTCTGCATAGTGTCGTTGTTCTCTAATATCTTTGGCGCAAATCTTTTCACATAATTTGCACCATTTTCAAGTACAAGTGTTTCATTAGGTTCATCAACATAAGAATCATAAACAATAGTGAGATTTTGATTTGCGACATAACTACTTTTGACTTTAAGATTTACATCACTCAATTGTTACTTCTCCCATATACGGTAAATACTGATATCCAATATGTCCTTCATCAATAAATGTAAGTCTTTCATCATAAACACTTCCATTATACACGAAACTTACATTTGAACAATCAATAATTCCATCAAGATTTTTAACGGCTATAATTATGTCTGAAACGTAAAGTGTTATATTCACGTCTTGACCAAATGTTTTTCTGCATTTTAGAAAATATTCATTTATTGCATTTTTAATTCTTTCAGTTAAAGTTTCAATTGTATATCCTTCACGGAATCGAATTTGTAAATTTACATTGACTGTTTTCTTCACTGGTGTTGTAATGGTGACATAATGTCCTATGGGTGCAATACCAATTCCCTGTCCTGATGTATCATCTTTCAGTACCGTTCCATACTGGTCAATAACATCGTCTGGGTCAATTTGTTCTTTGAGGTTTTTCTTGAATTCTTCAGTTATAGGGTCATACTGAGGGTCAACAATTGAAAGAAGTACAGAACCATTATATTGCCATGCTGGAAATACTTTTGTTTCACCAACACCGTCAATAGCATCTGTTCTTTCAATATAATCCTGAATGTTACCGCCAAATGACGCATAATTCAATGCGTTTACGGCTCTTGTTCTTAACTGTGCATCAGTTTCTTCATCTTCTGCTGGCTTATATGTAGATATGATTTTTGCTTCAATCATATCTGTAACCTGCGTCAGTGGAAGTATCTGACCTAAATGTTCATTCCCACTTGTTCCTAGTTGTTCACATTCTACTATGTTATAATTATCTATCTTGCCAATGTATTCAAATGTAGTTGATGAATTAGGAACTGCAAAACGAATTCCAACATCAATATTCATATCAATTAGAATTTTGTTTCCTTTATTATCCAGAACTAGATTGCCATCAGCATCTCTTTTATATTTTTTGAATTCGGCAATTCTCATTGCTTTAGTTGCACCACTTCTTGAAATACCATAATCATACACACGCTTATCGAGATTGTTTCCAGTTGCAGTCATTAGATAGGTCTGATTTTCAAGAATATCCATTTTGACATACGCTTCCGCAAGTTCAAGACAAATTGGTGCTACTGCGTCATATATTATACTGCCAACTCTTTTATCAACATTAATTAATAAATCATTTCCAAGAACACGGTTGAGAATTTTTTCAAAAGAATTATCATCACTGTATGACATTTATATTTTCCTCCATATTTCCATATATAGTAGATACTGTAAATTCAATTATACAAGCGTTTTGTTGAATTGTACTTTTTTTAACGTTATTTACAACAACGTCTGTTATTCTATCATCTTGAAGAAGTGCTTCACGTAAGGTGTTTTCAATTCCAGCCGTAATTGTTCCAATATCTTTACCAACATATTGTTCAAGTTCAATACCATAATCATCATCATATATCGGATTGGAATAACGTTCTGTCGAAAGTATATGATATATTGCTTGCTGAACTGATTCAATTTTTGAAATTTTACCAGCAACAGTTTTTTCACCCAGTTTATAAGTTAAACTTGGTTCTCTATATGAATAAGTTTCTAGATCATCTAATCCGTCTGAAATTTGAGGTATCATTCTTTTTCAATCCTTTCCGCTACATAATATTTCTGATAATTGTTGAAAGCAAACATCAGAACTATATCGCCATTCTGCAATTTTGGTTCAATTTCAATTGAAACGCTTTTCTCGTAATCTGTTCCGCATCCCTCTTTATGAACATCATCTGTTTCTTTATCTTTGATGTTGTGTTTATGCCCATTGACTTCAATTACAGTAGTTGTTGCTTGACCTACAGTTGTTATAGACAAATCGCCTTTGTATGTGCCAACCGCAGTTGCATTTGATGTTGCACCCGCATTTTCAGTATCAACATTAATCTTATGCGTATGTGGTATTGTTACTTTATGTGGCCGACACATCTGCCCTAGAAACAGAAATTCTTCAGTAAGTATAATGTTATTTCCAATATCAATTTTCAATGGATTAACTGATTTTACAGTTCCAAAAACCATTGTATCTGGTTTATTGGAAGTATCATTTATTTTTCTGATAACATTAACTAATTTATTCATCGCCATATCGTTCATAATACCTCTCTCAGATTAGACGGAGTACAGACATCTAATGTCATTGTATGTTTGTCCGCATCATAATTATGAGTTGCCGATATTACATACATCATCTGTCTAATTCCTAATTTTTTCAATTCAAGCAAAAATCCGTCACCAGCATTCACACCGTTAAATCCCAGTGCTTCAAGTTTCAATGATTTTGAAATTGTTGCTCCTTCCAATAGACACAATTTGGCGTAATCTTCAAGTTTCATTTTTCTTCTTGTAGGGTCAGGTTCGTTTTTCAAATTAACTTTTTTGATTCTACGCAATAATCCCCATTTCTTTATTGTATCTTCACTTTGTTTAGCCATAACTGCGTCAACATTAGTTTTGTCTTTACTTGAATCATTTTCATCAATAAGAATGATTTCATTGAATGTATTCTCATCAATGTCAAGTTCATATTTATAATCTGTAAGAAGTGATTCATCTCCAATAATTAGAGGTTCAAGTTCAGGCGGTGATGATGGGTCATATTTATAATATACACCGTTTGCTTTATACTCAATGTCAGTAGTATTTGACATTATCCCTGTACGTCTATGGTCTACATTGTTTTCAATATCATTAAGTGTTAATTTTCCAAATTCATCGCGAATAAAATATCTGAAATAGTTATTTGTTCCGCTTGCCGTTTTTTCAGCAACTGAAACTTTTGGCGTATTTCTTGAAAGGTATAAAATCTGTCCTGCATAGATTAAATCTGCATTTTCAATATTGTTTATACTCATTAGATATTCAATGGGCTTACTGAACATTAATGATATTGATGAAAGTGTATCACCTGTTTTTACAGTATATTTATTTTGAACAGTTGATGTATCTATTGTCTGCTTTATCTGATTGGTGTTACTTTCATTGATGGCAAAATTAAGCATATCAAAATATGATTTATCTGCAAAATAATGTTTTTCAAGTTTATGTGTATCAGTCAATGCTTTACCGAGTATTTGATATTTTATTTTATTTGAATTGCAGATTTTTCTAAATAAATCTGCAACAGTCATATCTTCCATAATGAAAAAATCATGGTTTTGTAAATATCTCATCTGGTCATAAGCGGTTATTTGATATATTTCACTTCTATCTGTTCCCATAGTGAAAACATAACCATAGAATGTTGGTACTTCATCACACCAGAATTGAACTAAATCACCGATTTCAATTTTAAGTATTCCGTTTGGATCACGCTCAAGTTGAAAGGTTAATTTTCCTGGTTGTCCAGCCAATGACGTTGTATAAGTTATATTATGTACCAATTCAGAAACGTCAAAAATACCATTAAAACTAGCGTCTTTATAGGTTTGAATAAAATAATCTGAAAGTCCTGATGTATTTTTCCGTATATGCATTGTATAACTCATATCATACACCCATTTCAATACTTAATGTCTTAATATTATATGACGTATTATCAACCCATTTTTTAGGTAACGTGAGCAAAGTTCCTGCTGGTATTTCACTTTTTTCCGCATATATATCGCCTAATTTATCACTATTCTGCTCATACAATAATTCCCATTCATCAGTTTGACCAGTTATTTTTTTGGTGATACTTGAAATAGTTTCATTTTCCAATACTGTATATGGATTATTAATTTCACTCTTATTCGTATTGCTTCTTGTAGGTCTAGGAATTTCAACAAGAACTGGTGATGTCAGTATATCTTTGGCAACTTTTAATCCGTCAAGTAAATTTTGATTTTTGATGACATTTAATTTTTTTGCTCCGTATGGTCTATATTCCTGCAACTGCAATTCAAAATAAACGTCATCTTCTTCACCTGCATTTATCCAGTGTTTGAAACTTTCACAAGTAACTTGCATTGAATAATTGAAACGTGTAACAATTAATAATGCTGGTTTCTTGCTTTTCTGCCATTTCTCTAGCCATGCTACATACATTGCTGGCGGGACATAATTTATTTGTTTCCAAAATAATGAATTTATTGATATTCTAGCAAGTTTTGGTGTGGTAGGAATTCCAATCTGTCCTATTCCTTCAATATCTACGGTTTCAGATTCACTGGAAATTTCCTTCGTTAGATTATCTGGATTAATTGGAAATTTCAATACATTTATTCCGTACTGTAGAGTTATGAATATCGGAATGTCATTGTCTTGTATAAGTGTTGAATTAATTAAACTTGCCAATTTTTAACTCCTTGACAATGATGATTGACTTGCCTGTGCTACACCATCAATTAATCTTTCCGCTACTGCATCAACATCAACATTATTGCTAACATTAATATCACCAAATTGAACTTGTGGTGTAATCTGTGAGAACTGCAAGTCAAATAATCTTGTTGCACGTTTGGATAACAATTCTCTATAATCATCGGCTATATCAACAAGATTCTTATCAGTAACAACTATCGCTCCTGAACTATCTGTTTTTAATTTTTCACCATTTGGAGTTTCAGGCATCTGAAAATTAGTTTCAGGCATCTGAAAATTAAATGAACGGTCAAGCAACCTTCCCATTTCTTCACCAGTTATTGCACCTGCTTGCATACCAGATAATATACTTGATACATCTTTCATATCAAGTTGATTATATTTATTATCAACATTTCCAAAATATTTTTCTTTGAACACTTGCAATTTTCTGTCTGCATCATTAAGAGTTCCAGAAATGTTACTTCCAAATATATCTATTATTCCACCCAATGTACTTAATATTTCAAGAATTATACTTGCTAAATCGATAAACAATCTAGCGATTGCGTTTATTGGGTGAGTGAATATGTTCAATATAAATTCAGAAACTCTAACTAAAGCATTGTAGATTGTTGCTATAACGTTGTAGAGAATATTCATAAGTCCATCAACTAATGAAGTGAAAAATCCAATAACACTTCCAAGAGTTCTGCCTGCTCCTTCACATGCTCCTGCAAATCCAGTCATCGCTACATTTGCTTTATTTGCTTCAACACTAGCATCAAATAATATTCTACCTATAGTTATAATTGATGCAATCAATAATGTTATTGGCCAGTTAGCAATAGCAAATGCAGTGGCTATCGTACCAGCAACTGTAACTACAACTGTTGAAAGATTAATTAATAATCCAATTAATGAGTTTAATTTTATTTTTATATCTTTATCTGTAACACCCCAAGATTTTTTCAAGTCGTTTATTCTCTTTGAAATATAATCAAATGCTTGTGAAAATCCTCTGACTAAATCTTTACTGGCTTCCAGAAATGTTTTTCCAATTTCAACTTTCAAATCAACTATAGCATCACCCATAGTTGAAACAAGTCCATTGAATGTTCTACTACCTTGAATCATACCATTGTAGAATTGTCCACCAGCAGAAGTCATTTGTTTGAACATTTCAGTAACCTGTTCTGCCGTTGCCTGTCCTTCAACACCCATATCTTTCATCATAGACATGACAGGCAATCCCATTGACGCAAATTGTCGCATATCCATTGCAGACGCTTTACCAACAGAAAGTATTTGCGCATAGTTTTGTACAATTCTTTGCATTTTCACGGAATCACCCATTGCGGAATCACCAAGCATAGTTAATACTTTTTTAACTTCATCACCTTTTATTCCTACTGCCTGTAACTGAGTAGCATATGAAACAAGTCCAGCGGTATCAAAAGGTGTTTCCGATGCCATTTTCTTTAATTCTTCAAATTCTTTTTTTGCCTCTTCGGCACTTCCTGTTATAACTGCAAGATTAGTTTCCAACATTTCATAAGATGCTGATGCAGATATTGTTTGCATTAATGTACTTACAGCTTTTTGTGCAGTAGACATAACTGTTGTGAAAAGTTGTAAGGCTTGATTAACACTAAGTATTTTCATTCCAATATTGCCCAATCCACCAGAAACAGAATCAATAGAATTTTTAACTCTTTTCAGTGGGTTGCTTATATTGTCTGTGAATGAAAATATAGTGTTAATTTTAGCCATATTTATTACCTTTTTATTTTGTTTATTTCGTCTTTATTTGCTTGTACCTGATTATTAATACAAGCAATGACAAATGATTTTTCTTTTCTGTTCATATCAGAAAATTGTTTTGGTGTCCAATGGAAATTGAGGACAGCATACTGACAATATGCAGATTCACCATCCTCTGCTATTAGTTTTTTGCGTTTTCAATCTCCATTTCATAAGTTTCAAATCCAGAAAGTTCCTGTATTTTCTGTGCAATATCAGTAAGAATTCCAGCAGGGAATTTCTTGTGAAGGAATTCTACTGCGTCTATGCACTTTGCCTTTTTGAGAAAATCAGCGTTTGAAAAATCAGGTTCAATAATACAATTAGACAGAACAAGGTCATTATATTTTCCGCTATCGAAACTGACTTTATTTTTGTTTATGCTGTTTGAACGTCTTTGGAACTGATTATGTTCATCTTCAGTTAATGGTCTGATTATTAGTTCCAAGTCTTTTCCATTCACATTTACTGAAATAGTCTTACGAATTTCAGATACATCACTCAATCCGAGAAAATCATCAAGTTTACTCATTCTAAGTCCTCCAAGACATATAAATTAATACTTGAAAATAGTATAACTTATTTTCAAGTATTAATAAAGATTTATTCCGTTATAGTTGTAATATCCTTGAACATATCTGCATCAGCCATATCAATATCACTAAACGTGAAATTCATCTGCTCATCCAAGAATTCAGCATCTGTATCAAGTTTTGCAATTTCTGCTTCGTCAAAGTTTACATCAATCAAAGATACTTTCTGCGTTCCAAGTCCAGATGTTGGGTCATGATTTGTAATTTGCAATTTGAAATATGTATCAACACCATTCTTTGCATAATCAATCATCATCTTTGCCCATCGTGATGAAGCATAATGAATAGTTAGTGTTCCTGTACCACTCCATCCAGTTGCTTTCTGCTGAGTTCCACGATAACCAAGTGCCTTGAATTCAGTCTTGTTTTTTGTGATTTTGGCGGTTATGCTTTTACATTCCATGACAGGAATGACTTGATTATTGACAGTTGCGTAAAGTGTACCTTCTTTTCCACTGATACCTTCATGTGCTTTCATGTATTTCCATTCATCAGCCATTCTATTACCTCCTTATTATGAACGCACGTTCACAGTCATATACAATTTTTCCATTGAATCAACTGGCTTTACTGTCCAATTAACTACAACTGAATCCAAATCGTCACCCTGTGAAACTTCAATGTCATCAGCACCCTTGAATTCCTGAATACCATTCAATCTCTGCAATTCTGTACCATAAGCACTCAAATCACTTCTGAAAAGACTTCTACCAGTGTCATTGTTATCAACCTTGCCCATGTAGACATCTTCCCAAGTAATAATTGTTGATGTTCCGATTTCATCAAGAGTTCTCAATACACGATTTTTACTAAAATTGTAATTCCTATCAGAAGCATACGTATGAAGTGAGTTAATATCCTGCTCAACTTTGATTTTACCACTTGCAGAAGTTGAAATGATAAACTTACCTTTTGAAAGTCCATCTTTAATTTCAGCATCTGTCAATTCACCGATGATTTCAGTTGCTCCTGTTATCACCTTTGCCGTATTGCTTTCATTGAAATTAGCACCTGCTGTCATTCCAGCAACTATTGATGTAAATTCTTCTTTAGTAAATTTAACGCCATCTATAATTGCACCGTTCACAGAATTTATAATTCCTTCTGAATCAGCACCGTCATAATCGGCTACAACACCCTGAACATATCTACCTTCATCATTACGCATTGAATCGATGAATGATACTATCTTTGATTTGATTTCAGTATCTATACTGAAACAAGCATAAGTCTGCCAGCGTGCCATTCTCAACGCTTTGAACATTGCAGTATAAGCAGTTGAATCAGTTACTGTTCCATCTGTTCCGCCTTCAAGATTACTTCCAGAATCCACAGTCAAGTCACCTCTACCGCTGAAATCAACATAATCATTGTTTTCAACTTCTGATGCATCTTTAACCGTCTGTGAATCAACTGTAGCACCATCAACATACGTTATGACAGTATAAAGATTGTTTGTAGCATTCTGACTGACGGCAATCATTATTTTGTTTCCAAATGTTCCGTTGTATTTTGCCGTAGCCGTAAGCGTACCAGTAGTTTTAGTTGCTTTTGTTCCGCCTTCATCCATTCTATAGACAAGTGCTTTATATGCATAATTCAATGCTCCAGCAAGAAGTTTAGAAGCATTGTCGAATGCAGTAAATCCAATTTTCTTCTTACTTGAACCATCAAGAAGTTCACTTGAAAGAACTTCAATTAGTTTACCCTGTTCACCCCAATTCAAAGGAAGTCCCATTGCTACAATTCCACGGTCACCCACAGTCATTGAACTTTTGGAAACTGCTTTGAAGTTTATGTATGCTCCAGGTCGTCTTTTATTTTGACTCAACCAAACACCACCCATGTTCTGCTACCTCCATTATTCTTTTGCGATATAAGATTGATTAAATACATCTGGTTTCATGACGCTTATTCCACCATTTGTATCCTTTATAACATAGTCGTCTGTTACTACCAATAACTTCTGACCATTGTTGACTGTTAGTAAGCATTGATAAACACCGTCCTTAGATGACAATTGAAAATTAGTACATTCTGAAAATATTACCAATTCACTCAATGTTGCTATTGAAAATTGAACTGCATCAATCTCAACTGGTATAGATATATACTTCATTCTGTTTTAACCTCCACTTTTATCTTTCCGAATTTCTCCGCTGACTCTTCATCAATCTCTCTACATAACACGGTGAAATTACAGAAAAAATGTAAAACACCATCTTCTTTTTCAATACTTTTATTTAAACATTTAATTTTTGAATTTCTAAAATTAATTATATTAAAATTCTGAAGAAGTTTTAATCCCATATCGTCTAAATTCTTCTGCAATTTTAAGTCTGTGCTAGAATCTGAAGCCCTTCTATATCGTATGTCAAATGAATAATTCAAAAGATGATATTTCGCTCGCTCTAATTCATCAGTAACATTTATCTGGTATACAAAAAAATGAGGAAATATTGGTGAAGTGCTTGCTTCTTTATACACAGTTATTGCGGGTTCAATTTCAAGAAGTTTCTGAATGATTGCCTGCTTTATGTTTTCACCTGTTATCATCATATTAATAAATTATGCTCCATACAGAATGTTTTAAATTCTTTCTCATACCTTAACGGCATTTGTTTTCTAACTTCATCTATTGATATTTTAAGCATAAATCTGCCTTCACACCAACCAACCTCAGAACCATTAACAACGATTCTATGACCATATTCAACATATGTAGCGTATTCCATTCCATTTAGAATTTCTACTGAAATATTTTGACCTTCACCCTGTACCTCACCTAGTTCCCAACTGCGTCTAAGTTCGCCTGTGTCAACTGGCGTTCTACCTTTTTGCTTTACTTTTGCTAAAATTCTTTCAGCCATTTCCAATAAGAACTTTTTCAAAAACTCATTAAATTCTTTCTGCATAGAAGTGATTGATACCAGATAACTACTCAATTCTTTGTAGTTGATACAGAATCCCATTAGTCATACCACCCTGTAATGTATGCATTTTTTTCATCTTCAGTTGGTACAAATTCCTTTGCAATGAAAGTAACTTTATTATTTTCAATACCAAGAATTTTTGTAACTTCTACAAAAATGTTTCTAGGAATTAAAACAATTTTTGCTCCAACTGAAATTGTGAATGTTTTTCCGTTATCATCGTGAACTTGTTTCACATTATCACTAGTTATGGTGAAAACACCCTCTGCTTCAGATATTGAATCAATATCAACCTTTCTATAAAGGTGATAACCATTTGCTAGACTTCCATCATCTTTTGTATATAGTCCGTTAACCAAAAATCTCATCATATTTGGCATTTCTGACACCGTATAGACAAAATCAATAGTGTGCTCAACATCTTTTACATCTGCAATGTAAACCATCGCAGATTCTTGTTTTTCACCGTCTACAATGCAATATTCAGCAGAATAACCCTCAATCACTGGGGCAGTTATGCTAAATGAACTTCCAACTTCAACTGTTTTTTCAATAGAATCCTGAATTGGGATTCCATTTGAAAGATAATTGATTTTAATTATCGCAGGATTTTTTGGCGGAACAGGTGTTGGGTCAGCAGGCTCAGTTGCAGACATAGTCATTAAGACTTTCTGCCTGCCCTCTGACACTATTGGATTTCCACACCTGCCACTGTAAGTTTTAAGCAAGTTGCCCTCGCTGTCCATTCTTTTCGCAACAATAAAATCGTTGTTTTGAATATCCACCCATAGTGGCATATGAACATTTATGCTTTGAATTATTGGCTTGATATCAACCGTTGTTGGGTCAGGATTATCAGTTGAGGCAAAGGCAATATGACAAGGTATATTTGAATACAATTCCTGCAAATTGCTCCCAACATCTCTTTTAATGTCTAGGAAGTCTGAATCAAATAATTCAGACATTATATTGCCAATCTGCCCAAAATTGAATCCACTCATATCCTGTAAAGTTTCCTATAACGATTCAACTCATGTGTTCTTGTTATTCTATCTTCAATTGAGGCAAGAATTTCAGTAGCATTTGAAAATGATACTGTTCTGCCGTCTTCAGATATACTCGAAACACTACCAACCACAGAACCAACTTTATTTTTACTGATGTTTTCTCGATAAGCATCAGCCGTCATCTGACACAAAGTAAAATTCAAAGCAGATGGCAACTCTTTAATGTTGCAGTAATTCAAAATAGAATTTTTTGTTATAGACAGGTAGACATGGAGAATGATGTCAACCGATTCATCTGAAATACCAAGCAATATTTTAACTGTAGACAAATAATCAAACTCATCTTCAGTATTGTTGTCATCTGCCATTTTCCACTATTCCTTTTTCTTCAGTTTTTCAGCATCAGTCTTTTTCTTCTGAAAGTTGTACTTCTTTTCAGCTGTCTCCGATGTTTCAGCCTCGGTATTTTCCTCAGAAGTTTCAACTGGTGCTTTTATTTCCTGAACTTTAATTGTGCTGGCAGAGTTTTTTGCATCAGCCTCAGCCTTTGCCTTTTCTCTTGCCCGCATAGCATTGAATGCACTCAATCCCATATTCCACCCCTTGCACACTAGAGTGTATGCACAAGTTTTACAACGCCAATCTTCTTAACATCAGCAACCCTTGACCAGTTGTTGCGTGTTTTCTTTTCCTCACTAACCATGTAACTTTCATTTGCAAGTTCATCATCGCTTGGAGTAGCGTCAGCAATCTGTCCTGCACCAACCCAAGAAATTCCCTTTGGATGAAGGACTTTTGCCTGGCGGTTAATAAGGATGTCTGTTGAGCCAAGTGAATCACGGTCAGTTTCAACAGGTGTAAGAGTTGAAGGCGTTCCCTGACCACGCTGGATACATCCACGGCTGAGTAAGTAAGTGGTGTATTTTGTTTTATCGCCAGTTGCATCAACTGGTGCAGAATCATCGCAGATAACCCGATAGCCAAGGTATGTTGGAATCTGAATCTTTGATTCAGCAACAGGAATAAACTGAATAACATTCTGTTTCTGAAGTTCAGTAAATGTAGCAGAGTGCATATAAATCATAGTGAGCAGGTCGCTTGCATCGCCAAGTTTCTGTTTTGCATCAAGAACTGCACTTGCTGAAATAGCAGTTGAACTTCCACCTGTAATATCAAGTACAAGGTCTGAAAGGTCATTGTGGCTAGAATCCTTAGTGATGTTAAAGATTCCCTTGAGGATTGACATAATGTTAGACTTTTCATCACGCACCCACCAATCAGCAACTCTTTCAGCAATTGCTTTCATTGGGTCATCACCTGCAAGACAGCCTGCAAGTTCATGAGCACCCCAAGCATTTGCGCGAATGAGAAGTGTAGCAAGTTCTGCTTTTGATGTAATATTATTTACATCAATAGCCTTTTGGTCAGAAAGCACCTGTGATTTTCCACCAAGGTCATTCCATTTTGGCATAGTGAGAACTGTGCCACCACCTGTAATAAGTCGATTCAGTTCAGGATTGTTCTCAACTGCGCCAGCATACATAATTTCACTTTTCTCAGTTGTCTTGTCAATAACATACTGAGCAAAAAGTTCAGGCTGAATTACATCAGCAATTTTTGTTACTGCCATTTTATACTCCTTTTAGCAATAAAATTAACTACCACGCTGGGCCAACGCCATGAACTGCCATATACAGCGCTCGTGCTTTTTCACGGTCTGTTCTAATCAGTTCACCCTGTTTTGTCATGTTACCTGTCTTGAACGGATTTTCATCAGTTACAACAGGTGCAGGATTGCTCAATGGCTTACCCGCAGGAACAGGATTGGTTTTTGGCTCTTCAATTTTCATAAAACTAAGCACCTGTTCAAGTGCTTGGTCAATTGTCGTATTTTCATCAACAAGTCCTTTTGCCATCTTAACATATTTGCTAACATCAGCAGAAGTCTTGCCAGTCAGTTTACCAAGTGTAGCAATAATTGCGTCTTTTTCAGCAATCTGACTTTTGAGTGAATTTACTTCTGAAGTAAGATTTTCAAGATTTTTTGCCTGCTTTTCAGATTCTGACAAAGTAGCATCATATGCTTCTTTGAACTTTGCCAACTTGTCCTTTTCATCAGGTTTCAATCCTAGCATTGCCAATAATTCCTTTTCAGCCTTATTTTTTGCTGAATTAAGAATACCCGCAGAATGCTTGTCAAAATCTTCTTTGGAAATAAATGTTTTATATGGTTCAGTTGTTTTTGTTTCTGCACCATTTCCGTTTTCCACCTTTGTTTCAGTTGAAGGTGTTTCAACTTTTGTTTCCACCGTCTTTTCAGTTATAGGTGTTTCAACTACCTGTGTTTCAACAGTTTCCATTTGTTTGCCCCTTTTAGAGTTTATTATGAATAAAAAGGTCAGCAGGAATAAACCTAACTGACCTTTTAGATTCCAAGTTTATTTATTTTTTATCATTTCTTCATTCTTAATTATTCTGCCCTCGACAATCTCAACCTGAAAAGAAGTTTTACAACATCGGCAAAATATCTCATTTATCACCACAGATTTTTCCGTGAGTTTTAGCAATGGCTTATTGCATTTTTTGCACCTAAACCAATTTATATTTTCATTCATGAATTAGATTATATTTACAAATATATAAAAAGTAAAGAGTTCATTTTTTATATATTAACATTTTCTGATTCAGAACAACATATTCACCAAATCCAGCCTCAATAGCATCATAACCTTTTAGCTTAGCATAACTTCCAATATCCATATTTCTTAATTTAATAATTTTATCTTTAAGTTCATTCTGTTCTTTTTCAGTGCTTAAATCCCAAATCTTTTCTGACATTTCTGCAACTTCTTTTGATTTTTGAGAATAAAGTTCATTGAGAATATCATGAGTTGCAAATTTAGCAGTTTTTTTCAAAGTAGCAATTATCACATTTGAAAATTTTCTACCTCCTTCATTCATTCTTTGCTTGGCATATCCTTTTGCGTCATCTTTATTTTTAGTAAAATATAAACCTTTTCCTGAAGCAGATTTATTGTCTTTAGACAATCTTGCTATACCATTAAGCATAGATTCAGTTTGAGATTTTAATTCCTCTTCTGATGTGGCTGAATAACCTCTATACCAAACTTCAGTTTTATTATTTTTAACATAATTTTCAAATTCTTTTTCAGAATAAACTGTTGTTTTATCTTCACTAGCATTGTCTAAATTTACATTTTTTATGACTTGACTGATACTCATAGTTGATTTTTTATTCATAGTTTCCTGCCACTGTTTATAACTCATGGATTCTGGAACATAATACAATTCACCATTTTCATCTCTTGCTACCCTCTGAGCCTCATCAAACATTTTGTCTATATCATCAGGCTCAAAATAAGGAACAGTTGTTGAACGGCAATTTGGGTGCATTGGTGGATAATTTACACCTTCTTGAGCCTCTCTAAGTTTAAACACTTGACCGTTTAAGGATTGGCAAATATCGCTTGTCCTATTGTCAAGAGTTGCTTCAAATTTGTATTTTTCCGTGCCTCTGTCTTTATATCCTTGTAAGGTTGCTTCACCCATAATATGAGCACTTTCTGTCCTGCAAAGTCTTTCACAATTATAATAAGCCGTGCTCATATTCTTGGACATTGTTTCTGCTATCTTACGTGGGTTTTGACCCTGAGCAACACCCTGTAAAAAAGTTGTATTTATTTGGTCAAGCAATTTTCCTTTGTTATTCCAAATACGGTCTGAGAAGTTCATTCCAAGCCATTGTTGATGAATAGCGGAATTTAATTTTTTATAGTTTAAACCCTCAAATCCAGCTGAGAATCCAAAAAACTTGTCCATATCATAACTAGTCTTTTTGTAAGTGTCAGTATATATTTTAGACAGTGTCCGATAATAGGCTTTGGATTCTTCAACGCCTAGATTAACTGTAATATTTTTCAGATTCAATTTTAGTTCTTCAAGTCGGCTCATATATGCTTTTGCAGATTGTAACCGCAGTTCATTTTTATATTGATGAAGCAAGTTTACATCTACAGTCCCATCTTTATTTCTAGCCAATTTATCTACAGTATCATAATATTTTTTTATTTCTTCTTTTGCGGATTTTAATTGTTTTGGGTCAAGTCTTTTATTTACTTCAGCAATTGTAAGTTGATTATTTTCAGCATATCTGCCATAAAATGCTTCAATCTCTTTATTTATATTAGCAAGACAATTCTTGTATACAGGTTTCATGGTCTGAAGCAATTCATCAGCCGTTTTTTCGCCCATTAAAAATCTTTGTTCTGCTCTTTCATTCCAATAATCTTTATTGTTCATAATTTAATTTTAACGCTAAATTGTAAAAATAAAAAGAGTGGGTTGAACCTGCTCCAACCCACTCAGCGAAATTCCTTGCCGTGTAGTTTCCTGCACGGTTATTCCCTATTCTTCTGCCTCCATTTTATTTTCCTCAGGCTGGTATTCTCCACCATTTTCAATATTTGTTCTTTGAGCAAAATTAAAAAGGTCATTTTCAGAACTTGCTTTTTGCTCTTCATCAATTCTTTCAAGTTCCAACTCAACATCTTGAACAACTGGATTGAATTCAAGTTGAGTCTTTTTAGATATTCCAGTTCCGGCAAGTTTCACTGTATCATCAATAAGCGCAGACTGATTTATCATCATGCTACGGTCAAGTTCAATAAGGATTTTATATTTTTGGCATTCTTCAAAACTACCTTTGTTAGTAAGTTCATACCACTTGTCAAAAAAATATTTTAAGTCATTTACAAAATCCTGAAAATGTCTTTCAAGTCCATCTGTATATGTGTCCATATTCTGATAAAGTGATTTTATAACCAACTGATTTGGATTTCCGCTAAACCTAGAATCTTCATAATCAACCCCATAGCCAAACTTGATTATATCTCTACGCAATTCCTGCAATTCTTTAAGATGAGCATCAATTGCGGTCTGAGCCTGAATATAACCTGCGTCACCATCAGTATCAAGTGAAATAGTGCGTGTCATTTTCGCAAGTTCTCTTGCCTCAATTAAGTCTGCAACATCAGGTGAAATTCCCTTAATTACAAGCAATGGGTCTAGGTCATCTACAAGTCCATCAATTGATTTGCTTGACAACATATCGAATGAATCAACTTGCTCTTTTATGAAAGACAAAAGTGTTTTTTCATCGTCTGTTGCCTTAAAACAAATAAAAGGAATCTTGCCCCAATTTACTTCTTCATTATCTCCTGCAATCATATGAGAATGAATTGCCCTGCCTGTGTCGTCTTGTATTAGTGGAATCTCTCCATAACCCTCTGTCACATCAAATAATATGCGTTCATTGTCGCTCCAATATTCAGCATATTCCTCAAGAGTAGGATTGAGTGAGCCTTTGTATTTTTCAATAATGTAATTGTAAACAAGTCTATCCAACTTTGTATGTTGTCTATCTTGCCATATGGGATAAATTAAAGTTGACGGAACATCTTTAATCTGCAATTTACCATTTTCATCAATCCAAATATAGCACCAGGCAATTCCGTGATTTACAGCCTGCCCTGCAATAATATAAGACAATTTGAATAAGGAATCATCAAGAAATTTTTTCCATGCTTTTCCGTATTCATCTTTAGTCAGGTCTACTTCCTGCTGTTCTTCAGTCGATAATTTCAAAATAAAACTTTTAGCAAATGCATAATCTTGCTTCTGCTGAACTAACATTCTGAGAAACATACTTTTAATTTTAGCATTGTGCGCATTTGGGTTATCAATAGGTTTTCTATCCTTATCGAAATACACACGCTTTTTTCCATCAATTTTTTCATTATGTCCGTCAAAGTATTTATCAGCAGAGTACATGTCACAAATTGCAGGTGAGTTTTTATTTTTATTAACAATTATCTGCGCAATTAAGGCAGGTGACAAATCTTCACTGAATATAGTATTTATGTTTTTATCCATTTCCATAATAACCTCATTATAGATTATGTTAACAAAAAAAATAAAGCCTATTCTTTTTGCAGGTATTTCAATTGCTTGTCCACAATCTCTTTTAATTCATCATCATTCAAATACTTCTTGGAAGTACTGATGATATACATCTCACCATTTTCCTTTCTGATGATTACATTTCCGTTTTTAGACTGTTTCACAGTCATCCCTTTGTATTCCATTTCTGCCCCCAAAATAAATATATTTATTCTATACCCTCTAAACACGAATTCCGAACTTCTGCAAATCCTCACAACCATATCGAATTGCATCAGGAATATGAGAAAAATCATGCTCAGGAACATTAGTGATTTTATCGGTCATTCTATCCTTTGCCCAAGCATAATTAGATAATGCCTCAATTGTATGAATACATCTAGGGTGGACAATCATTTCATAGTCCTGAAGTTTTTGGATTCCACCAAGAACGCTTCCTACCCCTTTTTTTGCTCCACGAATTCCATTGAGCCCAAGCAACCTTAATTCATTGATTGTTCGTGGGTCTTCAGAATCTGCTTTGATTATACTTTTGCCAAATCCTGCAGTGATGATTTTTCCTGCAATTTTTCTATTCTCCATTGTTGTTTCACAAAACTCAAAATAAATATAAATTTTATATATTTTCTTGTCTGCATAAGCACCAATGAAAGCAGTTGGGTCATTGTATCCAAAGTCCATTCCGTTGCAAGATACAAAATTGGGCAACCCTCTGCTATCTTTTTCACCATAATGTTCCTGAAGAAGTTTATCTACATCAAATTCTTCAACTTTCCAATTGGTATATATCAAGCCTTCAGAAATTCCCCATTCACCCTCACCTTCAATTTTGTATCGTCTTGGATTCTGTTCTTTCATCTTCTCATAGATGGCAATATCATCTTCACCCAAAAACTCATTTATTCTATATGTGGTTGTAATTGCCATTGTATCATCGTCAGGGTGGTCAAAGAACCGCTTCTTGAGCCAACTCTTATCGCTCCATGGATTAAAGGTCAAAGTAAACTGCTTAAATAGATGGGGTGGGAGATTACCGCGGATTGACATATCAATTTTATTAAAATCATCTTCAGAAGTTATTTGAAATGCCTCTTCAAACCATACCCAGCACAAATAACCCTCTTCAACAGTGATAGAAGTTATTGATTGTGGGTCATCTAGTCCACGAAACAATATTTGCTGGCCACTAGGAATATAGGTGAGCGTGTTATCACTCTTTGGAATTTTCCAAAGATGTCTCACCCCTAGTTTATTGATTGTCCAAACAAGTTGTGCTCTAGTCGAATTCTTATGAGTGTTGTAGAATCGTCTTATAACAAGCACATTTGGCTTTAGTCCATACATTTCATAATACTTCATCATATTGAAGATGTACCAAAATGATGTTGTAACACTTTTCTTGCTTCCACGGCTTCCTTTTACAACTCTATATCTTTTCTTGCAGTGCCAAAATTTATTGTATCCTTTTCCAATAAGTTTCTGCATATCAACTGTCATTTTCTATTCCTTATCATCTTCAGGAATATTATCAACAAATGACACCTGAGCCTGCAACTGTATTTTTTCATCAGGTTTTTTATTGTATCCCAACATTTCATTCAATTGTTGGATAGAACTCAAGATTGCCTCATTTACATTCCGATTGCTCTGATGTCGTCTATTACACTGAATTCTAGCCAGTTTTAGGTTGTCAATATCATCCTGCAATTCAGCCTTTTTTTTCTTTGACATGTATCCCTTGGGATTTTCCAACTCCAAGGTTTTCTCTTCAATCTGTCTAGTTAGCATTTCCATCTCATCATCATATGCTTGCTCATATCTATCTGACTCAATTCTATTCTTGCGCAACAGTTCTTTCAATTCATTTATGGCTTGTTCCCTAGTCCATATGGCTCTCTCTTGCCATTCTTTTTCCATCATTTCACGCAGTTCCATATATCTGTTATGGATTGCAGGCTCATTGAATAGTTTTGAGGCATTATCGTATACATATTTCAGGTTTTGTTTTTCTCTGTATTCAGGAAAACATTTCAAGTATGAGGTTTTCAATGAATACCCCTCTAGCACCAGATTTATAAACTTTTCCTGTTTAGCAGTCAATTTTCCATTATTATTCATATGAGAATCTCCACAGGAATTTATTATAATTATTTTATCAATTTTTACTAGATTTTTTATTTATTTTTTGGGAATTTATGGCTATTTTATCAAAAATTTTAAGATTTTTAATAAATTTTTGATTTTTTTTCTAAGTTATTA
>ERZ1034873.326-NODE-326-length-28154-cov-23.161287_pt1 | contig 28154 bp, 43 predicted proteins | sample MGYA00520689_ERZ1034873 | MGnify/ENA primary metagenome ERZ1034873 (study PRJEB33766, sample SAMN09781722) | gut metagenome | biome: gut microbiome | host: Homo sapiens | place: Madagascar | study: EMG produced TPA metagenomics assembly of the PRJNA485056 data...
TAATCTACAAAAATAATGAAGAAAATAAAGGCATATATACTATTAATATGGTTTATATTATCAATTCCAATAGGTATTTTAATTTGTTTTAAATATAAAGATTTTGAAGTACTAGCATTAATTAATATAGTGTTTCCATTACTATTTATAATATCTGATAAAGAAATATGTTATATGAATTTAGGAGGCAAAAAATGAAATTAGAAGTTGGGCAATTTGCTAGGTTAAAAAGTGGTTATATATGTAAGATAATAAATATCAATGATTTTCGAGAACCAAATATGAAATATGGAGTTGAAGCAAATTATTTAAAAGATGTTGTGTTTATTGGTAATGATGATGTAGTTAAAGCCGGTTATAACATAGTTGACTTAATAAAATCAAAAGATATTATTTTAGGCAGAGATGGTAAAATATATCAATGTTGGAAAATATATAAAGATTATGTATTTACTTATTCTAAAAATAAACAAGGGCAAACTATTACATTGGTTGATTATCAAATAGACAAAGTATTAACAAAAGAGCAATTTGAAAAAATGGCTTATAAGGTGGGTGAGTAAAATGATAGATGAAAAAGATAAAAAAATACAAGAATTAAATGATAAAATAAATAAAGCAATAGATTTTTATGAAACATATAAACAAGAATGTGTTATAGGTAGAACTAAAGATGAAAAACTAATAAAAGATTATTATTTACCAGCACAATTAAGCAAGAAATTAATTAATATATTAAAAGGAGAGTATAATGTTAAATGAAGAACTACAAGAAAAGTTGTTAAGCGTATTTGACAAAAGATTTCAAGATTACAACACAAAAGTATTAGAAGAATTAGGAAATGTTATCAAGCAATTTAAAGATTTAACTCCATCACAGGCTTACGAATTAGGGCAACAACTAAAATATAATACAACTATCAAGGACTTATTAGATGAGTTATCTAAAATCAGTGGATTATCTGTTAAAGACTTAAAAACAATACTAGAAAAGGTCGCAAAAGAGAACATTGGCTTTGCTGATATTTATTACAAAAGCCGTGGACTTGAAACACCCATTTATAGCGAGAATAAAGCACTTCAGAGGCTTGTTTCTAGTGTTTATAGTATAAGTGGTGCAGAATTTAAAAACATTGCTAAAAGCACAGGATTTAGGCTTTTAGGAGATAATGGAGAACCTTTATTACTAGACATCGATAAAACATACAAATATGTAATAGATAAATGTGTTGTTGCTATTAGTCAAGGCAAGGAAACATATCAACAAAGTATGAGAAGTACTTTAAAGCAATTATCATCATCAGGAGTTCGTAAAATAGAATATGAGAGTGGCTATTCAAGAAGGTTAGACACTTCTATTAGGCAAAATATACTTGATAGTATGAGGCAAGTATCAAACGAAAGTCAACAACTATTTGGTAAAGAATTTGATAGTGATGGTGTAGAAATATCAGTGCATTTAAATCCAGCACCAGACCATGAGTTGGTACAAGGAAGACAATTTAGTAATAAAGAATTTGATAATTTCCAAAATGACAGAAAAGCAGTTGATTATACTGGTATGGTATTTGAACCAGAATTTGAGGGACATGATAGAAGAAGTATAAGTGAATATAATTGCTATCATTACATATTTAGCATAGTTTTAGGAGTATCTAAACCACAATATAGTAATAAACAATTGCAAGAAATAATTAATAATGCTAACAAAAAAACAACATTTGATGGCAAAGAATATACTCAATATGAACTAACGCAACTTCAACGAAAAATCGAAACTGCTATTCGTGAAGCAAAAGATACACAAATATTGGCACGAGCAAGTGAAGATAATGAATTAATATTACAAAGCCAAACGAGAATCACACAATTAACTACTAAATATAAGCAATTATGCAATGTAAGTGGTTTACCTAACAAATTATCTACTAGGGCTAGTGTTCCAAATTATAGAAGAATATCTAAAAAGAAATTAGGAGGTTAATATGAAAGAATATGAAATATTAGAAGAAAACGAAGAATATGACAAATTATATGGCGATTATACAATTGAAATTACAAAAGAAGATATTGAAGAACTTTTAAAAGGTAAAAAGTTATACATACCAGTAAATGATGAATACGCATTAACTATAAAAATAAAATAAATTTGCAAAAAATAAATTAATGTGATATAATTAATATACAGAAGCGAGGGCACAATTATTATAATAATAGGTCGGAAATATGATTTACAAATTCCTTGCATGCTATCTTTATAGGTAGTGTACTGATGATATATAAGATGTAATAGTTTAAGTGCTAAAACACCATAGTAGTAAAAGGATGCTATGGAGATTAGGTTGAATGCCTATGAGATAATATCAAAGTCACTATATCATTAGTACAGTATCTATTAAAGATACTAAACAAATATATATGTTCAATAGGCTAGAACAGAGAGTTAGTCAACCCCTCCGAAATTTGTGTTTTAACAAGGGTGGACAATCAAATGACACGATTGTCTAGTAAGGTTCAAGTCCTTTATATTTGTTTGCAACAACCTTAAATGGTTGTTTTTGTATTTTTGACAAGATTTTAAAAATGTAGTATAATTTTTTTAGGCAAAATATAAATTGCTATACATAGTGCTTTACACGAGCGTTATCGTGTTAAAATTCAAACTTTCTACGTGGCCATCGCACGATAAAATGATGTAAGGAGGAATGAATATGAAAAGAGAATTTTTGAAAAGTTTAGAATTAGAAGATGAGACAATTGATAAGATTATGGCTGAATACGGGAAACTTATTACCGAGGCGAAGGAAAAGACGCAAGTTTTAGAAAATAAAGTGAAAAACTATGAAAGCAAGATTGGAGAATTGAGTTCTAAAGCTGAAACTAACACAAAAGTTCAAGAAGAGTTAGATAACTTAAAAAAATCAATAGCAGAAAATGAAGCGAAAGCAAAGGCAAAGGCAGAAGATGAAATATTAACAAAAAATATTACAAGTGCATTTGGAGATAAAAAGTTTGTAAATGACTATACAAAAAATGCAATTGTAAATGATATCAAAACTGCTTTAAAGGACAGCAATAATGCTGGAAAGTCTGCAAAAGATTTATTTGAAGAACTAACAAAAGACAAGGAAGGTATATTTGACAATCCTAACAAAGGGGTTTCTACTCCACCAACAGGAGATGTTAATACTGGACTTGCAAAAGAAAATCACGATAGAGAACTATTGGGATTAGATTTAAAAAAATAAAGAAGAGAGGACTGATTTAAATGGCTAATACAATCGCATTAGCAAAAAAATACACTCGTCTTGTTGATGAAAAATATCAAAAAGAGAGTGTAACAAATGATTTAACTAGCCCAGCTTCACTTGCTAGAGAAGGAGCAAATGCAAAAGAAATCCTTTATAGACAAGTAGGAGTTAGTGGATTAGGAGATTATTCAAGAAATAGTGGTTATACAAACAATAGTGTAACTGTTGAATGGAAAACTGCTACATTTAATTATGATAGAGGAACAAAAATTACTCTAGACACGATAAACTTAGTTTGTGCTTAATCTGTCGTGTATAAATCCCTGAATTAAGCTGGAAAGCTAAGTTCAATATATGGTATAATATATATAGGTGATAATATGAAATGTATTTGTTCAATTTGTAAAAAAGAATTTGATAGAAAACCTACTTTAATTAAAAGAGCAAAATATCCTGTTTGTTCTAGAGAATGCCAAACAGAATTAAAAAAGAAAAGAAAAACAGTACATTGTGTTATATGTGGAAAAGAATTATTAAGAAGTGATAACAGATTAGCAATAAGACCTAATCCAATATGTTCAAAAGAATGTAGAGCAAAATTCCAACATGAAAAATTTTTTAATCCAAATATAACTGATGAAGAAAGAGAACAAACAAGAAAAAATCAAAAAAATTATGATTTTATTAAAAAAGTTTTACAAAGAGATGATTATACTTGTCAATTGTGTGGTGAATACGGGCAAAAGCTAGTTGTTCATCATTTAAATGGATATAATTGGGATAAAGAGAACAGATATAATGTAGACAATGGAATAACATTATGTGAAAAATGCCATAAAGCATTTCACAAAATATATAGAAATGGAAATAATACCAAAGAACAATATATTGAATATGCTAATCAGAACCGAAGGCTAGATTAAGTCTAGTCAGGGGCAACGCATAGGTAGTGAAAAGATATAATCTACCCACGAGGCAGGGACATCTTAATTGATGAAAAGATATGCTGAACTTATAGGAAACTATAAGAAGTAAAGGATAAAAAATCTTTACGGTAACAAAAATGGGATAATGAAGAAACAATGGGAGATACTTATTTAATCGCTCAAAATTCATTACAAACTTACCAAGTAGCACCAGAAGGAGATGCATTTACATTTGCTACAATCGCTAGCAAAGCTGGAATTTCTGTATCAGCAGAAGATGGTGAAACATTCGCAGATGGTGAAGCGTTCTTAACTGCATTATTAAAAGGTGTTACAAAAATGGACGAAGACCAAGTTCCAGCAGAAAATAGAATTTTATATGCTACACCAACATTATTAAATAGTGTTATGGCATTAGATACTACTAAATCAAGAGAAGTATTAGGAAAATTTGCGAAGACTGTTGCAGTTCCACAAACTCGTTTCTATACTAAAATTGATTTAAAAGATGGTTCAAGTTCTGGAGAAGAAATGGGTGGATATGTTAAAGACGTTGCTGGTAAAGATATTAACTTTATGATTATTCATAAACCAGCTGTTATCAAATTTGATAAACATGTTGTATCGGACGCAATTCCACCAGAATTAAATGCAGACGCTGACGCTTATATTTCTAAATATAGAAAATATGGTTTAGTTGATGTATTTAATAACAAAACTGCTGGTATTTATATTTCATATAAAGCAGCATAAGGAGGTGTTAAGATGAGAGTAGTAGGAATGGAACACAAACCTACAAAAAAGGTTGAAACACCTAAAAAAGAAGAAATAAAAGAAACAAAAAAGGTTGAAAAAACCGAAGAACCTAAAAAAACTTTTAGGAAAGAAGATTAAAGATAAGGAGGCGTTTTATGGATTTCGAAGGGCAATACTTAACTTATGAAGAATATCAAAGTTTAGGTGGCAACCTAGACCAAACGCCTTTTAATTTATTAGAATATAATGCAAGAAAAAAAATTGACGAAAGAACTTTCGGAAGATTAATTAATAAAGGGCAAGAATATCAAGAAGTTAAATTGTGTATTTATAATATGATTGCAATTTTAAATAGTTATAGCTCATATGACACGCAAAATAAGGCTATTTCAAGTGAAAGCACTGATGGTTATAGTGTTTCATATGGAACACCACAAAAGTCTATTGTAGAGGCTAAAAATAGTGAATTAGAAGATATTATTGATACATATTTATCTAATTTAATTGTTGATGATGTTCCTGTGCTATATAGAGGCGCAGATGTTAGTTAATTCAAGCCTAACAGTCTATCATAAGGTTGAAATAGACCACGATTATAAATGGGTTAGATATTTCTATGAAAATATATGGTGGTTTGGTGGCAAAGGTTCAAGCTTAAATAAAGGTTATGCCGAAGCGAACGATGTTCAAATTAGAATACCTTATGACTTGAACCCAGACCTAGACTACAATAATTTTGGAATAAGTGATATTTTAGTTCAAGGCAAATATGAGGACATTGTTAGTGAAAATGATTTAAAAGATTTAAACATTCCATATTACAATATTACTTCCTTAAATAATAATGTATTTGGCAATAACAAGCATATTCATGTGAGTGGCAAGTAATGTCAGTAAAAATGCAACCTACAAATGTTATAAAAGCAAATTTAGGTATTGAACCGAATGGCAAAGTACAAGCATATTTTACCGAAAGATGTGCTACATACATGGATAGATATGTTCCAAAAGGAGATACACTTTTCTTAAGTGAAAAAACAACCATTGATAGTGATAGTATAACTTATGAAATGCCTTATGCACACTATCAATATATTGGCAAATTATATGTTGACCCAGAAACAGGTAGTTCTTGGGCTAGAAAAGGGGCAAAAAAAGTACCTACTAACATAGATTTAAAACAAAATGGTTATCCATATTGGGATAAAAAAATGTGGTCTATTCATGAAAGAGATATTGTCAAAGAAGTACAAGACTTTATTGATAAAGGAGGCAAATAATGATTACTGATGTTGAAAACACAAGAATTGCTAAACTTGGCAAGTATTTAGAAACTATACTTGAAGAATTAAATAGCAAGTATAAAAAGATAAATGCTGATTTTTTAGGGCTTGAAGTTAATAATTATTCACTTGATAAAATACCAACAGCAAGTACTGTTGAAGAATGGCTCATAGGAACTAGAGTTTGCCGAGATGTATATTCATTTAGAAGTAGAAATCCATATTCTAGCGACCGATTAAACAATCTTAAAAACATAGGTTTTTTTGAAGAATTTGAAAGCATTATAAAAACTAATAATGATAAGGGCATTTTGCCTGAAATTGATAATATAGAAAAGATTGAATGTTTAAATTGTGGGGCTTTTAACAATGCAGATGCAAGTGGAAAAACAGCTACATTTGATATTCAATTACAAATAACATATAGGGAGGATTAAAATGAAACCAATAAAAGCGAAAATATTATTTTCATATAAAGGAATTTGGTATGAAGCTGGAGATGAAGTTAAAGTTGAAACTAAAAATGATTTAATTAAACTTAATGAAAAAGGTTTTATTGAACCTCTTACATTTAAAGAAATTCAAAACTTTGGAAAAAAAGAAGAACCAAAGAAAATTTTTAGAAAAGAGGAGGAATAAAACATGGCATTAGTACCAAGCGGAATTACTAAAGTTGATAGAAGTCAATGGCTAACATATTTAGATACTGCTCCAAGTACAAGTACTCCAGAATGGGCTGTACTTGGTGTTGGTATTACTGAATTTGCTATCGTATATAATCCACAAGTTGATACTGAAAAATGGATTATAGAAGACAATGCAAGAAACGACCATACTTCTAATCAAAAACAAGGTAGTGTATCACAAAAGATTTACAAAGGCGACCCTTGTTTTGAATTTGCTCACAAAGGATGTGACAAGTTAAATTACGTTACACATATTCTTGAAATTGACAGATGGAATAGTACAGACGGAGAAAAATACCCTGCTAAAATGAGTGATGGCGTTATCGTAATTACTCAAAAGGGTGGAGATAATGCAGTATTAGAATATGATTTATATTTTAATGGTGAGCCAACTGAAGGAGAAGTTACATTTGCTGGAGATGTTCCAACATTTGCTCCAAAAGTAGGATAATAAGCCTTTAAGGGTGGGAGGTAAACTCTCACCCTTTATTTATATTTTAAATTAAGAAAGAAAGAGGAATTAAGTATGACAGACAATACAGTTCAAAAAATAGGATTAAAAAATGAAAATATATTAAAATTAGAAATAGTTGATGAAAATGGAAATGGCACAGGGGAATTTTTAGAATTTGACCTTGAAGACATAGAATTGCCTTTCAAATATCAAGAAATCATTGAAAGATTAAAAAAGAGTAGACAAAATCTTAAAAATCAATTTGCAATTATTGAAAAAAAACAGGACCATAAAGGAAAGAAACTATTAAGTTCAAATGAAGAAGCTAAATTAAGAGCATTAAATGAATTTTATAGAGAACAAGAAGAAATTTACAACATATTTTTAGGTAAAAATGGTGTTCAAAAATTATTAAATGGTCGAAATTTAAGATGGACTACATTAACTGAAATTGATGAATTAATTGAAAAACAAATTGCTCCACAATTAAATATTACTATGGATGATATTACTAAAAAGATTAAATCTAAGTATTCAAATAAGAAAGAGGACAATGTACTTGAATAATCCAGAATATGTAAAAATTGGTGACAAGAAATATAAAATTAATACCGATTTCAGAATTGCTATTGATTGCAATAATATAGCTCAAGATAATAACATAGGAGATACCGAAAGACCATTAGCTATTATTTACAAATTGTTCGGTGACGAAGGATTAAATAATCCACAAGATTGGGAAAAATTACTTGAATTAGGAATTAAGTATTTATCTTTAGGTAAAGAAATTAATAACGTAGATAAAGATACTGATATAGACATGGATTTTAACGAAGATATGGATTATATTGAAGCCAGTTTTATGAGTGATTATGGAATTGACCTTGCCAAAACTGAAATGGGCTGGTGGAAATTTTACAAACTTCTAGAAGGATTATCAAATAGTGAAATGGGAAATTGTTGTGTATTAAATAGGGTCAGAAACCTAAGAAATTTTGATTTATCTCAAGTTAAAGATAATAAAGAAAGAGAAAAATTAGCGAAAGCGAAAGAAATGGTTAGTTTGAAGAAGAATAAACGTGAAATTGAATTAACTGAGCAACAAAAAGAAAGCATGAAAAAACTTGATGAAATCATTGGATTTAAAAAATAGGAGGTGATTTTATGAACGGAAAAGTCGTAATTGGTTGTGAATTAACCACAGAACAGTTTGATAAGCAAATATCTAGTGTTGAAAAAAGATTAAAAGAATTAGATGAAAAAGCAAACAAACCCATTGAAGTAAATGGAGTAAAAATAACTGGAGCAACTAATTTAACTAAAGAAGAAGAAAATGAATATAATCAGCTTCAATCAAAATTAAACGAATTGTACAATCAAAAATTAGAGCTTGATAAAGCTGAACAATCAATTACACAAGAATTAAAAAAACAAGAAGCAGTTATTGAACAACAAAACAATGCAACTAAAGAACAAATTTTAAACAATTCTAGTAATGCAAGTAAAATACTTGAATTATCTAGTGATTTGGAAAAAATGGTACACGAATATAACGCAATTCAAAAAGCAGATATCATAAGTACTAAAGATATAAATAGAGCGAAAGAATTAAAAAAAGATATAAGAAAAGCTGTTAAGGAAATTGAAAAACTTGGTGGCGGAAAAATAACTATTCGTGGCATAGATGACGTTTCTAAAAAAACTAATAATATAAATAATGGATTAAATAATATTATAAAAAAAGTTGGCAAGTGGGCTTTGGCAGTGTTTGGTGTTAGGTCAGCATATAGTGCTATAAGAAGTGCAATGAGTACTCTAACACAATATGATGACCAATTAGCTACTAATTTAGAATACATTAGATATGCACTTGCTAGCACTTTAAAACCAGTAATAGAATGGATATTAAATGCCGTAGTTAAATTATTGCAATATATTAACTATATTTGGAAAGCATGGACTAAAAATGATTTATTTAAACCAGCAGAAGCATTTGAAAAAGCTAAAAAAAATGCTCAGGGATTAAACAAAGAATTAAATAAAACAACAACATCGTTTGACGAAATGCAAACCTTATCTGCTCCAAGTTCAACATCAGGTGGCGGAGCTAATACATCAGGTTTTAATTTAACAGCTCCCCCAGAAGGAGAAATTCCCAAATGGGTAGAAGCAATAAAAAATTTTGGAGTTTGGGTAATAAATAATTGGCCAATAGTATTAGGGCTTTTAGGTGCTATTGGAGGAGCTTTAATTATAGGAAAAATTGTTAAATTTATTAAAAGTTTGAAAGAAGCTAAAGATACAACTAAAGGTGTAGGAAATACATTTAAAGGTTTTTTTGATGGGCTTGGAAGAGCTGCATCGGCAATAGCAATTTTAGGTGGAATGGCCTTAGTAATAAAAGAATTAACAAATTTAATAGATGCTTTTGCCGATAGTGGTTTATCATTAGGACAAGTTGCTGGGCTTTTGGGAATAGCATTAGGAAGCGTTGCAATTGCATTTACTGCAATGGCAGCTGCTACAAAATTAATGGATTGGACAGGTATAGCTGGAGCAGTAGTTATACTAGGTGGAATGGCATTAGTTTTAAACCAGATAACTAAATTAATAGATACATTCGCTAATAGTGGCTTAGAATTGACTGATGTCATAGGATTAATGGCAACTGTAGTGGGTTCATTAATTGTTTTGATGGCATCAATAGTTCTTTTAGGGCCAGCCATGACAGCAGGATTAGTGCCTTTTTCGATATTAGTTGCAGAAATATCGGCAGTTTTATTAGTAATGATGGCCACATTGCCTATTATTCTAGATGCAGTTGGAAAATTTATACAACAAGTCGCTCCTAGTTTATGCATTATGCTACGAACAATAGGAGATTTAATAATTAAAATAATATTGGCTCTAGGTGTTACATTACCACCAATAGTTGAAAGTATCGGAAATTTATTTGGAAAAGTATTCAACGGAATAAGTCAAGTAGTTAATTCAGTTGGTATTGTTATGCTTTCAATAATGAGAGAAACAGGAAGATTAGTAGATAGTATTTTAAGCTCATTATTAAGATTTATAAGAGAATTAGGCCCAGCTATAAATTCATTTGTGGATGGTGCAATCCAAGCAGTAACTAAATTAATCAACTTTGTTGTAAGTGGAATTGAATATTTAATAAATACCGTAATAGTTAATCCAATAAATTCTTTGATAGGTACAATTAACAAAATATCTGGCGTTAAAGTAGGATTATTAAGCCCTGCAAATATACCAAGATTTAGACCTAGATTGGCTAGAGGTGCTATATTAAACCAACCAGGAAAAGGAATACCTGTTGGAAATGCAATAGCAGGAGAAGCAGGAAGAGAAGCATATATTCCATTACAAGACCCACAAGCACTAGCTATGGTAGGAGAAGCAATAGGAAAATATGTAACATTAAGTGCCACAATACCAATTTATGTTGGAAATAGACAAATTGCTAGAGAAATAAGACAAATAAATGCAGACAATGATTTTGCATACAATAGGTAGGTGATAAAATGTTCATTAATAAAAATAGCTTAATAGTTAATGGTATAAACATGGGCAAATATATTGTCGATGCAAAATATGGATATAATAAACTTTGGAGTAGTAATTCAGGCAGAAACCTCGCAGGAACTCAAAGTGGAACATTAGTAGGCATATTTCCAAAAATAGTAGTCACATTTAGAAAATTAACAAAAGATGAATTAGAAGAAATAGTGCCAATTTTAGATAGTGCTACTCAAAATGTTACATATTATGACCCAAATAAAAAAGAAAATGTAACTATGAGTACTTATACAGGTGACTATGAAATAACAAATAAATTTATAATAAAAGAACATAAAAACGAAAGTTTTACAATTTCATTCATAGCTAGACAAAGGAGGCAATAATGAAAACACATACCTCTAATTATAAGGCATCAGTTAAAGGGCAAAACCAGATTGATAGTAAAATTACATATACGATAAACGGAGTTACAACTACATTAGGAAAGGAAGACTTAAATAGTGTAACTCCTAATTTTCAAGCTAATATATTAAAATCAGTTATGAAAGAACTAGAAATAGATAGTAATGTAGAAATTCCAATTAATACTGAAATCAATTATAAGTTTGGTGTTTATACAGGAACAGGGTATGAATATGTAAATTATGGAAATTATATAGTCAATAAGGTGGAAAAACAAGAAGATTACGAAAGTTACAAAATAAAATGTTATGATAAAATGCTCTTTTCGATGAAACAAAATGAAGATTTAGGGATTGAATATCCAATAAGCATAAGGGATTATATTAATGCATTATGTGCGAAAATTGGGCTTGAATTTAAAAATAAAAATGAAGAATTTGCTAATTATGATAGAATGATTGACAAAGAATTATATGTAGGACTGGATTATACATATAGAGATATATTTGACGAATTAGCACAAGTTACAGCAAGTACAATTTGTTTAAATGAAAATGATGAAGTAGAAATAAAATATATATCTGATACATTAGTTGATACTATTAATGAAGAATTTTTAAAAGATGTTAATGTAAATTTTGGTGAAAAGTATGGACCTGTAAATTCAATTGTATTAAGTCGTGGTGGTGGAGCCGATAATGTTTATAAAGATGACCCAGAAAGTGTAAAGTTAAATGGGAGAACAGAAATAAAGATACAAGATAATCAAATAATGAATTGGAACGACAGAAGTGATTATCTTCCAGATATCTTAGAAAAACTAGATGGATTAGAATATTATTTAAATGATTTTTCAAGTTACGGAATAACATATTTAGATGTATGCGATAGATATGGAGTTCAAATTAAAGATAAAACATATTCTTGCATATTGTTTAACGATGAAACATTAGTAACTCAGGGATTAGAGGAAAATATACATACTGATTTACCTGATGAAAGTGAAACAGATTATACTAAAGCTGATAAAACTGATAGAAAAATAAATAATGTATCAATAATTGTAGACAAACAGCAAAAAGAGATTGATATTTTAAATGAAAAAACAGTGGATATATCAACGACATTAAGTTCATTTGGCACAGTTAATGTAACTAATGCAGCTGAGGGAAATCCATATAATATAACATTAACTGGCGATATGGATTATCCAATAATTGGCAAGGAACAATATGGTTCTTCGCCTTCTAAAACTGGTACTTTAAAAAGTGGTGTTTCTAAAGTAAGAAAAGCTCAAAACTATATAAAAAATTTGATTGTAGGCACATTTAAAGTTAATAAGCCAATCTTGGAAATATACAAAGATGATAAACTAATAAGCCAATATACCTTGCCAATAAAACATATTTATATGTATGGTTCAGAAAAAGATGAATTACAGATAAATTATAAAAAAGTTACATTTATACAGAAGATTGGGATAAATAATAATGGCAAAAAGTACATATTAAAAGAACCAATAAGCTATGACTTAGGAGAATTAAACATTGTAATTCCAGATGGAGATTGTGTTTTAAAAATAAATGGATTAAATATTTCTATAACATATCTAAATAAAAACCAATATACAAATCAATTTGCAACTAAAGTAGAGGTTTCTAATGATATTAAAGTAGCAAGTGATGAAATTTTAATCGAAAGTAAATCACAAATTTTAGAGAATGGTGACGAATTAATTGCAAGTATCAACACAACTTCTACTGGTAAAGTAAAAATAAAAGCGAGCGATACAATTGCTTTGGAAGGAGCAATTAGTGCTAATGGAAATTTTGAAATAGACACAGAAGGAAATGCAATAATGAATAGTGCCACTATTACCGGTGGAAATATAAATTTACCTGACGGTGGATTAATAATCGGTGGTCAAGGATTAATAACTTCATTAGTTTTCAATGGTAATATCTATTCTAAAAGCTTCGTGGGTGGAACGTCATTATTGCCAATGGGCTATTCACTTTTATATGAATCAAGCGAAGGCACGATAGAAACCACAAAAGATAGTATAATGTTCATATTCAGTGTTCCAAAAGGCTTTACAGTTAAAAGTGCATATGTAACATTGCATCATATTCCAGTTGAATATAGAGAAGCAGGTAGTGTAGTAAACAAAGGACGTTCGGAAAATTTAAGGTTATATAAAAGTTCTTCACTTTCAAATGGCGTATTTGTTTTTGATGGAATGTATGCACAAGCAGAAATATCGAATGTAAATTATGTCGAAGTAGCTAATGCTTTTGGGGCAAATGGTTTCACTGGAGATTTAAACAAATATACTTATATTAATTCTGCTGACATAAAAAATTATATAGAAACCTCAAATGTTGAAAACAAGCTTAATATTTTAAAAATAGAAACAAGTAACAGTTTGCCAACAACATATAACGGCATGTATTCTCAAACGGGAGCATGTCAGGCAGTTTTAACAATACTTGGATATACAAAGTTTGAGTAAACTGAGATATATGGTATAATTAAGGAGATGATAAAATATGGATAAAATAAATTTTGAAGATGCGATGTTAAAAACGCAAGCTTATGTAACAGTAAATGGAGTTAATTACGACGTTGTAGATAGTGAATATGAAGGTGGAACTGATTTAAACGCAGAGACATTAAATTATGCTTTTAAATTAATGCGTCCAGTAGGAAGCATATATACGACTACTGTCGAAACTAATCCAGCTGATATTTTCGGCTTTGGTACATGGGAATTATTGGGAACTGGTAAAGTCCCTGTTGGAGTAGATACAACACAAACGGATTATTATATGTTTAAAAGAACGGCATAAGAAAGGAGAAATAAGAAATGGCTTATACAAAACAAACGTGGGTTAATAATGAAACCCCATGCGATGCAGAACATATGAACCATATTGAAGATGGAATTGGAAACTCTTTAACAAATGAAAATATTAAAACAGGAAAAATAACAAGTGATAATGATGCTTATAGTTGTAATTATGTTAATAATATTATAAACAATGTATCATCTAGAAAAGTTGCAACTGCATTTTTGACAACTAATTTAACAAACATAGAAAGCTCAATTAAAATACCGTTTCAAGGTATTGAAAGTAATACCAATGCTTTAACATTATCATCAGATGGTGGAATAAAAATTGGTGCAGGAATTAGTAAGATTTTAGTAAGTGCAAATTATTTTTCATCTGCAGATACAAGTGATGGGTATTCATGGTCAAAAATATCAAAAAACAATGATGATGTTAGTTTTGCAATAGACCAAAATAATACTTATTTTGCGTCATGTGCACATACACCCAAAATAGTAACAGTAACGGAAGGCGATGTATTGTATTTGTGGAAATGGGATGAAAATAAATGCAATATTAGAGGTGCTAACACGAATACTTGGCTAACTGTGGAAATTGTAGGATAACGTGCAACTTTACATAAAGCAAAAAATATGATATAATGATAAAGAAAGGGAAAAAGTATGGAATTAACAATAGCATTAGCATTGTCGATACTTGGAACAATAATATCCATATGTAGTTTTGTACTGAACAGAAAAGATAAAAGTAATAAAGATATAAAAGAAGAACAAAAGCAATTTGACAAAAACAATTTGATAGAGTACAGACTTACTAAAATAGAACAAAATATTGAAAAGATATTAAACAAGTTAGATGTGTATGAAAAAGAAATTGATGATAGAATAAAAGCTGCAATTGATAATCATATTGCTATTTACCATAATAAAAAAGGAGATTAGTATGGGGCTTAAGGAAGAAGTGTTAGAAATGAAAAAAGAAGTACAAGAAATTCAAGAAGAAAGTTTTGCTACACAAATATTGCATGATTATAAAATCCAAAGTAAAAGATTATTTATAATTTGGATTATAACTTTTGTTACATTAATAGGGGTAAGTTGTTATACATTGTATTTATTAAATGATATTGGTGTTGAAACTACTACCACCGAAGAATTAATTGATATTGACGATGTTGATAATATTGAAAATAGTCATATTCATAATAGGTAATGGGAAGAATTAGAATATATCGAAAAACTACAACAACAAGAAAATATAGAAAATCTAAGCGAAAGAAAAGGAGATAGGCTATGTTCGATTTCAGCAAGTCAGAATATCTAAAAGTAGTAGATGAAGCAATGTTAAACGATGAATACGCTAAACTTCTTGAAATGAAAATAAAAAATTACAGTCGTACAAAAATGGCAATGAAACTTAACGTATCGGAGGCAACTCTAGACGTAATGATTAGAAAACTTAAGAAAAAAATTAAAAAAATCCTATAAAATAATTAGAGAAAGTCAATAATATTGGCTTTCTTTTTTGTTGTAAAATTAAAATAGGAAAGGAAGGAATGACATATTAGTAATAAAACACTTATTTGTCTTCCTTCCTTTTTATTTTTAGGGAGGTAAAGAAAATGTATAATCCTTATTTAAATCAATATTATGGTACACAGCCAATGAATAGGCCACAACCTATGGAAATACCTATGCAACAACAAACAACACCACAAATAGGTTTAAATCGTGCTTTTTTGAATGGTAAACAAGTTGATAGCATTGATACAGTTAAATCTATGGATATTCCATTGGACGGAAGTATAAGCTACTTTCCACTTGCTAATGGTAGTGCTATTGTAACAAAACAGTTACAACAAGACGGGACAAGTAAAATAACTATTTATGAACCTAAAACACAAAAAAATGACATAAAATTTGCAACTATTGAAGATATAGATAAAAGAATTGAAAAAATAGATTTTAGTGAAATTGATGATTTAAAAGACGATTTAGAAGATTTAAAAAAAGAGTTAAAAGATATTAAAAACAAATTAAAAACTAAAAAGGAGGATTAATTTATGAACCCAATTAATATGTTAAAAGGCATGATGGGAATTGGTAATCCAAAAGATATGGCAATGAAAATGCTAAAAAATAATACAAATCCTATATTTGCTAATTTAACACAAATGATGGAAAAAGGTGACGATAAAGGAATAGAACAATTTGCAAGAAATATATGTAAAGAGAAAAATATTGATTTTGATAAGCAATTTGGAGAATTTATGAATAATTTTAAAAAATAAAAAATCATTGATTTAATGATTTCTTATGTTTAATGGGTGGTTTAACAAGCCCTAATTTACAAGCCTCTTTCATATTATGACTATGGGAACACCATTCTAAATTATTTACATTATTATTTTGTTTGTTTCCGTCAATATGATTTACTTCTAATAAATTATACGGATTTGGCAGGAAAGTTTTAGCCACTAATCTATGTATTCTGTGTCTTTTACTTTCCCCTGGTTTACTTAAATCGACTCTACAATAACCTTTTTCATTTAAAATTGGTTTTAATATTTTCTCTCTAGGATAAATTTTGTTGTTTGCGTGATTAAAGTATTGAATGCTTTTAATCCTACCAAAATTGCTTGCTTGATACAAACCTTCATAATTAGGAATATCTTTCCATATTTCTTCCATGACAACTTCCTTTCTTTTAGAAAACAAAAAGACTTATACAAGCACAAGAGTTTATTGTCGAGATAAGTTCTCGTGCTTATATAAATCTTCTTGCTTATCTCGACATATATATTATACCGCGGATTTATATATTAATCAAGTTGATTTAAAAAAGAAAGGAGAAATAAAAATGAGAGGAGACGGAATTGTTCCAGTAATGGATGTTGGAACAAATAACGGAAATAGTGGTTTTGGTAATGGCGATTGGTCAGCATGGATTATCATATTTCTTATATTCGCTTTAGGTGGATGGGGAAATAATAATGGATTTGGTAGAAATAATGGTTCTGTTGCTGATAATTATGTACTAGCTTCTGATTTTGCTACAATTCAAAGACAATTAAGCGATGGTTTTGGTGATTTAACAGCTCAATCAAGATATATTCAAAATGGAATATGTGATGGTTTCTATGCTATGAACACTAGTTTATTAAATGGTTTTGCCGGTGTTAACAATTCAATTATGACAAATGGTTATGAAACAAGAAATGCTATTAATAACTTATCAAGTGATTTAGCAAGTTGTTGTTGTAATTTGAGAAGCGATATTCAAGGAGTTAATTATAATCTAGCAACTAATACATGTGCTTTACAAAACACAATGAACATGAATACTAGAGATGTAGTTGACACTGTTAATGCTAACTATCGTGCTTTACATGATGAAATAGTGGCTAATAGAATCGAGGACAAGAACGCTCAAATTACTGCTCAACAAAATGAAATTAACGCATTAAGGTTGTCTGCTAGTCAATCAGCACAAAATGCTTATTTATTAAGCGAATTAAAACCTTGCCCATCCCCTAGTTACATAGTACCAAACCCTAATTGTTGCTATAATTATCAAGTAACAAGTGGATGCGGATGTGGAAATTTTTAGTAAGACCTGATTACAGGAACTTGATTACAAGTGCTTACTATTTTTAGAGATAGGAAAGCCCTATCTCTTTTTTAAATAATTTATAAGAAAGGAATGATATTATGATACAAAGTTATCAAGAAACACCAGTTTTACTTGCTTCAAATTCTAGCCCTTTAACATTTTCTATGGATTGTATAAGAACAAGATGTGCTAATTGCTATGGTTTTCTTCAACATTCACAAGGTTCACCACTTTATAAAATTTTAAATGGTGGAAACTATGACGTTACTTTTAATGCAAATGTAACGAGTGCTACTGCTGGGCAAGTTGCTTTAGGTTTATACATGGACGGAGTTTTATTACCTGGCACAACTGTTATCGCTGATATAGCAACTGCTGGTGATTATGTAAATGTAGCATTTACTAAAACAGTGCCAATTTGTTGCAGAGGTGAAGCCACTTTAACAGTACAATCAGTACCTAGTGTTTTAACTGGTACAACTGCAGCTGGAACACCAACTGCTACACAAATACCTTTATATCAAAATGCTAACTTTAGAATTAGCAAAAGGTCATAATGAATACTGAAAATAATAACGAGTATTTATTCAATTTAATAAATATATTATCTTTTATTGTTGGTATTGAAAATTTAAAATTAAATGATAAACAAATTGAAAAATTAGAAAGTCATTTAAGTAAGCAAGATAAGCAATATGAGAAGATAATACAATTATTAAAGGAAGGAGGTATTTTAGATGGAAGAAGAGAACAAAAGTGAAGAAACCAAAGAAAATGTTTTAATAAAAACAAAATCTGAAGTTGAAAGAATAATAAAACAAATAACTGAAAATGGTTTACAAACTGCAAATGTAGAACTTTTATACAAATTAATAGATATTCATAAAGATATTGAAAATGAAAAATACTGGAAAGAAAAGGAGGAAGAAAGTATGTATAGAGGAAGAGATTATTTTATGGACGATAGCTATAATGGTGGACGTTCAAGAGATAGCCGTGGAAGATATATGGATGGTTCTTATGGAAGAAGAGGTGTGCCTGGAACTGGAAGAGGTCGCTATCGTGGATATGACATGATTGAAGAAATGGGCGAACACTACGGAGATTATTCAGAAGGTAGAGATACTTATGGAAACGATAGAGAAACTGAAAAATCTTTTGACAAAATGTTACAAAGCCTTGAAGATTTTACTTATTTAATAATGCAAGAAGCCGATAGCCAAGATAAAATCGAAAAGGTTAGAAAAACTGCACGTAAGATAAGTGAATTTTAATGTATAAATTTTATAATAACAATGCTTTAGGCTTATTCGAGAACGATTGTGCAATAAGGGCAATAAGTCTTGCAACAAGTAATAGTTGGGATGATACATACCAATATTTAAGCAACAAAGCAAGATTAAAAGGAACTATGCTAGATGACAGAGATTTTATACTTGATTTTTTAGATGAACGATATGAAAGAGTACCCACATATAATTTATCAGTTGGAGAAGTATCGGCAAAATACAACGACAATGTTATTCTTATAACAATGACTGGGCATATTGTTTGTTCTAAATATGGTGTTATTTATGATAGTTTCGATTGCCGTGAAAGACAAGCCGAGTATTGTTGGATTATTAAATAAGAAGATTAATTTCTTCTTTTATGGGAGTGTAGCCAAGGAGTAAGGCGGGGTTCTGCAACAACCTAAGCGAGATTGCGAAATTCTCCACTCCCTCCAATTGATTTTTAATAATAATTGTGCTACAATAATAATGTCTGGGACACACACTTTTCAGAAAGAAACATTCTTTCTCCCCTCGTCCTAGATAAGAGAATTTTACTATTCTCTTTTTTTATGGTATAATTAGATGAGAAAGTAGGTGTAATCTTGAAACAAGGTAATCAATTTTATTTAGAATTTCAAATTGAAGATGAAAATAGTGAAAAATTAGATATAACAAGTGTTTCGAAAGTACAATTTAATATTGGCAATATAACAAAAACATATGATGGCGAAAATGATGAAGTAACATATGAAAATGATGCGTTTAAAGTCTGGCTTACAGAAGATGAAACATTTGGCTTAGACAAAAAGGTAAAAATGGATGCAAGAGTTATGTTTAAAGGTGACAAAAAAACAATTGGCGGAACATATATTATGGAAGCATACTGGTATGATAGTTTAAAACAGGAGAGATTAGATGTTTAAATTAATGCTTTGCAAAAAAAATACCCCTATGAAATTAAAATGCAACTTTAGTTTTCCAGATATAATTCTAGCTAATTTACAAGAAAAAGAAGTAGTACCTACAAAAGAAAAGCAAGAAATAATTGCTGATGCAAAATACGATGGATTGTCAAAAGTAACAGTAGATAAAATACCTGATAATTACATCATTCCATCTGGAACTATCACCATAGACAAAAATGGTTTTTATAATGTTACTGACAAATCGGCAGCTTATGTAAATATTCCCCAGAAAATGTTAGGAACAAAAAAAGTAACTGAAAATGGTATATATAAAGCAACGGACGACAATTTAGATGGATATAGCCAAGTAGAGGTTGCTACAAGTGGCGTAGATATAACGGAGTATATGGGTAATACAATATCAGAGTCAGGTAGAGAATATGCTCAGCCATGGCTTAAATTAATCAAAAAGGTAAGAGACCCAATATATATAACTACTGCAAGCACGGCATATCTATTCCAAGGTTGTCCATTAAGTAAGCTACCACAATTAATATTTATGACACCTCCAACAAATGGATTAAACATGTTTAGATATTCGGGAATAACAGAAATACCTAATATTAATTACAATGCTATGACAAATATGCAGTATATGCTAGCCGATACACAAATTGAAAATGTTGACACCTTTGACATAAGTTCATCAGCTCCATTATTTGCATCTGGTATGTTTAGAGAATGCACAAAGTTAAAAACATTTAATAAAATTTTAATACCAAATGCAATAACATCATTAGACTATTGGTTTTATGCATGTAGTAATTTACAAAAAGCTCCATCAATAAACACAGGAAATGTATCAAATTTTAGTGCTATGTATAATAATGACAGAAAAATCGAGGAAATACCTAAATATGACATGCACTCAGCTACTAATATATCTGGAATGGTATATGGAATAACTGAATTAGTTACACTAGGCGGGTTTGAAAATTTAGGGCAGGCATATTTAACAACTGTAAGTGCTAATTATTCAAATTATAAATTAGATTTATCTAGGTCAACCAAATTGACACACGACAGTTTAATGAATGTGGCTAATAATTTGTATGACATAGCAACAAAAGGATGCAAAGCTCAACAATTGGTTTTAGGAAATACTAATAAAGCTAAATTAACATCGGAAGAAATATTAAATATAACCACGAAAGGTTGGACTGTAAGTTAAAGAAAGGAGAAAATTATGCAATTTATCGGACATACACAACCCAAATTATTAATAGCAGAGGAAGGCAAACATATTAGAGATATAAATGATATATATGCACCAGAACACATCGACGAAAAAACAGGAGAATTAATTCCTGAACATGTACTTTATTATTCCACAGTAATATTTTTAGCCGAACAGATTAATAATTTAGAAGAATGTAAGGAATTATACATTGAAGAAGAAATCAAATAAAAGGAGGTGGGAGAATGAAAATGAGTAATAAAATTTATGACATAGCAAAATATGGTCTTATGATATTCATACCAGCCGTAATCACTCTTATAGGAACTTTAGGAAAAATATACGGCTTTGAAACAGAAGTAATCGTATTAACAATAAGTGCAATTGCTACATTTATTGGTACTATCACTGGAATATCTAGTGTAAATTATAATAAAAATAAGGAGAAATAATGGAAAAGGTAAGATATTTTTCAAATATAATGGCTATCAGCCAAAATTATAATCAAGGAAATCACAGAACACACAATGGTTCTAATTACAATGATTATCCAATAGACGAAACTTATGGTTCTAGTAAAAGAACAGGATATTTTTTAGCTCCATGTACTATGAAAGTAGTAAAAAAATATGGACCAGCAGTTGGAAATAAATGTGTTACAAATCAAATATGGCTAACTAGTGTTGATGAAGTACAAATGCCTTGTGGAACGGGATATTTATCATGTTTCGTAGGACATATTTCAAACGCAGATATGAACAATATTAGAATTGGTAGTGTATATAATCAGGGTTCAAAAATATGTATGGAGTGGAAAGATGCTAATTCTACTGGCTACCATAATCACGTTGCTTTTGGTCTAGGAACTTTAAAAGGTTCTGGATGGGCTAAAAACAAAAAAGGAGCATGGGTTTTAACTACAACTGGTGGAACAATAAAACCAGAACAAGCCATGTACATTAACGACAATGTAACAATAATAAACAACCAAGGTTTAAGCTTTGAAAAAGAACCAGAAGATAAGAAAGAAGAATACACAGCTGGTTACTACACGTTGCTTTATGCAAAATATTTAAGAAAGACTCCAAGCTTAGGAAATAACTATGTAAAAGTTAAGGAAACAACTCAAGCAATAAGAGGCAAATTATCTAGCAAAAATCCAAATGCTAATGCACAAATTATAAAAGGTACAACAATAACTATTACAGAAATTTACAACGAGAATAATCGTATATGGGGTAAAAATTATAGTGGCTGGGTAGTGTTGCAAAACATAGATGGTACACCACAAGCTACAAAAGTTTCATAAAATGAGCTGATTAGCTCATTTTTTTAATTCTTAGAAGTGTTTTGGCCAAAATAGAGCAATTATACCACAACATATTAAAAACCTCTCAAAAAGTCCGAAATAAGAAATTAATATTTTTGTTAAAAATGTATTGCAAAATGTAATACATTTTGTTATAATTAAACTATGAAAGGAAGAGTGATGAAAATGAAATTGAATATTAGAAGAACAATTTTATTTTTATGTGGGGTTTTGTGCATAGGATTATTCATAGGAGATTGGATTTACGCCATATTACATTGGGGATTTACATGGTATGGATTGTTAATTAATCTTTTGGAATTTATGTTAGGGTGGTTTTTAATTGAGGCTACTGTATGCGAAAAATAACAATATTGCTTTTTATAGTTGTTTGCATATTTTTATGGAATAAAACTAAAGATGAGGAAATCAAAATAAAAGAATGTGTAAGTACTGGAAATACATACATGTATTGTTGGGAGGAAATAAGATGAAAATATATGTTGAAAAAGAAAAGGTGCCATACAAAAAAGTAAGTGAAATAACTGGAATTGAATATTTAGAAGATGATAAATCTTTAATGTTAGAAACAATGCTAACTATGATAAATGATTTGATTTGTGAATATCATAATATGGAAGAAAAATATGAAGATTTGCAAAAAGATATAAAAGAAAATTATATCCAAAAAGAATGTGAAGGAGATGAATACGAAGATTATGTTTTATATCAAAATTAAAAACATTAAAGATGGGGATGCAAATGTAATAGAATTTACCAAATTTGAAAAGGTAGTTAAATTTTTAGGTACAATAAATTGGATAGATGATTTTGTTATAACAATTAAAAACAAGGATAAATTCGAAGAATGCATTGGATGTAAAATGTTAGATAGACAAGAAAAGAAAAATACTGATTTAAAAATGAAAATAAATGATTTAGTAAAAAGTTGTAATAAACATATAAAAGAAATGCCTAGAGAAGTTACATATAGAGTTACGCAATTAGTTCAATTGGCAAAGGAGCAAGAAAAATGAAAAAGCCTGAAAGAAAAGTAAGTGTTTGTTTAAGAATAAAGCCAAATATTAAAAAGAGTTTACAAGAAGAATGTAAAAATTATGGATACAGAACATATACATCACTAGCAAATGCAATTATAGAAGAATGGTTTGAAATAAATGGAAAAATAAATAGTGTGCAGGAAAAAATATTAAAAAAAAGTAAATAATTAGACTTTATTTATACATAACATATATCATTTGTATATTGACTTAATACTACTGATTTGGTATAATTTTAGTAGATAGGAGGTATAAAAATGATACACATAAAGATTGATGAAGAACTGAAAGAAGAACTTGCGCAAGAGGCAAAGTTAAAAGGGCTTTCATTAAATGCATATATTAGAATGCTTTTAATTGAAAGGAAAAAGTAAGATGACACTTGAAGAAGTTAAGCAAGAATTGAAAGTGTTTGATAAGTTTACATTTTTTGAAAAAGACCACCATTATGAATGTAATGGTGAAAAAGTCGGTGTTAGTGTTACAAGATTAATTGAAGAATATAGTAATCCATTTGACCAACAAACAATCGCCGAAAAAGTGGCAACAAGAGATAATAAAAGTGTAAGCGAAGTTCTTGAAGAATGGAAATATAAAAATAAATTATCTTGTGATAAAGGAAGCACTTGCCACGAATATGCACAATTTTTATGGACTGGTGGACTATATAAACAATTATTATTTGATAATAGTAACGAATATTTAATGGCAGTAAACAAAATACAAAATCAAGCAAAAAATTTTCGGAAAGATTTTGAAAATAAATTCATACACATTCAAGATGAACAACTAGTAGGTAGTGAAGAATATAATATCTGTTCAGCAGTTGACCATTTATTTTTAGATAACGATAGTAATGTTTGGTTGATAGATTACAAAACCAATAGTATTCTTAAAGGTTACAATGATGATGAGAAAAATCGAAGATATACTAAAAAAATGTTAATACCATTGCAAAACGTAAAAGATGATGCATTTCATCACTATTATTTACAATTAAGTATTTATAAATATCTTATTGAAAAATATACAAATATTAAAATTTATAAAACAATAATTGTTTATATGAGTGAGAACATTGAAAATTATGAACTTATTGAAACGCCGTATCTTGAAGAAGAAGTTAAAAAAATATTAGAAAATAGGAGAGTGAAAAATATGAATAGTGTACCAGTATTATTAATTGGTAAAAGTGGCTCAGGAAAATCTGCGAGCCTTAGAAACTTCAAAAAAGATGAAATAGCAATTGCCAATGTTTTAGGCAAACCATTGCCTTTTAAAAGCAATTTGGAAGCACCAAAAGTTGACGATTATGCAACTATTTTAAAAGCAATTGAACATACAGATAAAAAAATTATTGTGATAGATGACGCAAATTACCTTATTACAAATGAATTTATGGCAAAATCAAGGGTTAAAGGTTTTGATAAATATAATGAAATGGGTAATAATTTTTTCAATTTAATAAATGGAATAAAGAACGTCAAAGGCGGGAAGACTGTCTATCTAATCATGCATGAGGACACTGATGATGAAGGAAATGTTAAGCCTAAAACAATAGGAAATTTACTTGATGATAAAGTAAATATTCAAGGAATGTTCACAGTATGTATAAGAAGCATGTTTGAAAATGGTAAATATATCTTTAGACTAAAAACAAATGGACAAGATTGTGTAAAAACACCTATTGGTTTATTTGAAGATGAAGAAATGGAAAATGATTTAAAACTAGTTGATGAAAAAATTAGAGAATATTATGAATTAGATAAAGAAGAAAAGAAAGATGAGGAAAATAAATAATGGAAAAAATTGAAAATTGGGACAACATCGAGGCACGCGGAATGGAAGATTTTAAAGCACTTCCAATTGGAGCATACGAATGCAAAATTATTAATGCAGTAGAAAATCACAATGAACAAAGTGGAAAAACAACATTAAAAGTTATGATTGATATTGCGAATGGAGAATACAAAGATTATTTTAAAAAGAGATATGATAGTAATACAGCTATTGATAGGAAATGGGATAACAATGCTACAAAATATTTAGCGTTTGAAGGAGAAAATACTTCCTTCTTTAAAGGCTTTATAACGACAGTCGAGAACTCAAATGTTGGTTATAAATGGAACTGGGATGAAAAAACTTTAAGAGATAAAAAGGTCATTGGAGTATTTCAATATGAAGAATATGAAAAACAAGACGGAACAAAAGGAATTAAGGTTAGATTAACTAAATTTAGAAGTCTTGACAAATTAAAAGACATTGAAGTATCTGATAGCATCAAAAAACTTGATGGTTCATATGTAAGTTACGATGATTATATGGAAAGGCAAGAAGAAAAAAAAGACGATGAAATCGTCGAAATAACTGGTGATATGCTACCATTTTAATTGTAAATATAAGAAGACAAAAGTCTTCTTTTTTTATTGAAAAAATTAGTTGACGACTAACAAAATGTAATGTATAATTAAATTGTAGTGTAGGAGGGAGGTAAAGAATGAGATACATTTTAAGAAGCGATATTGAAGTTGATTTTGGTATCGTAAAAGGCTATGAAATTGCTGAAAGAATAGGAATACACAAAGTTACATTAAGCAATATTCTTAACCGAAAAGTCGATACAACTAAACCAATCGCATTGTACATTACCATTTTAAATGGTGGCACGGAAAAAGACATTGGAAAGTATTTCGAAAAAGTAAAAAGAAAGGGAAAATAAAATGACAGAAGAGAAATTATTTTCGAAAGAAACTTTTATCGAACTTTTAAATAAAAATGAAATAGACAGAATAGACTATGAAGACAAATTGTTTCTAGAGGCTAAAAAATTGGGTTTAGAAAAGAGATTTAAAGAAAGCTTAAAAAAATATGAAGCTCTAATGAAAAATAAAATACAATTTGACAATTCATTAAAGCTACCCAAATGTAAATATAATATTGAAAATTATAAGATGGGGAATTATAGTTGCACAGTTAATGGAATAACAGATAAAACCAATGTCAAATTCAGTTATATTCCTGTCTTGCCAGTTGAGAGATATGTAAACGAAGACACAGGCAAAGAAAAAGTAAAAATAATTTACTTTAAAGAAAATGAATGGAAAGAAAAAATTGTCGACAAAAGCCAATTGTCAATAAGCCAAAAATTATTGTTATTAAGTGACGATGGTCTAGATGTAACAAGCGAAAATGTAAAATATTATATAAATTATTTCAATGAAATTATGAACATAAACGATATTAAGAAATTAAGTAGTATTTCACATATTGGTTGGAAAGATGATTTATTTGTTCCATATGACACGCACGGAATATTTGATGGAGCAGACGATTTTAGAAACATATATAAAGCAATAGGAAGCAAAGGCAACTATGAAAAATGGAAAAACTGTATTGCTGAATTAAGAGAACACAAAGTAATTAAATTATTAATGGCAACTACATTAGCTAGCCCATTACTTGAAAAGCTTAATTTACAACCATATATGGTGAATTTGTGGAGTTCATTATCAGGGAATGGCAAAACACTATCATGCATGGTGGCAATGTCTATATGGGGCAATCCAGATGTCGGAGCTTTAAGATTATCGAGTAACAACACACAAAATTATTACTCCGTAGTAGCTTCATTTATGAGAAATATTACATGTTATTTCGACGAATTACAAATTGTAAAGCGTTCTAAATATCTTGACTTAGAAAGTTTGGTAATGGATTTATGTAATGGAACAGAAAAAGGAAGACTTAATAAAAACAGCCAAGCAAAAGAAATTAAAATATGGTATAATAATTTTTTATTTACAAGTAACGATAAATTAGTTAAAGAAAATGCGGGGGAACAGGTATATAACAGAGTTATTGACTTGGAAATTGGTGAAAAAATAATCCAAGATGGTCAAAAAATAGCAAAAATAATTAAAGAAAATTATGGTTTTGCTGGGAAAGAATATATAAAATATATAAAAACAGTAGGTTTTGATACAATTTTTGAAAGATTTGAGAATATTTTCAAAAGAATATTAAAGGAAACAAAGGCGACTGACAAGCAAGCAGCGAGTTTGGCAAGCATATTATTAGCTAACGAATTAGCAAATGAATGCATATTTAATGATGATTATATCTTACAAGTTAAAGACATAATAGAATATGTAAATGACAAAGACGAAATAAAAACAGCAATAAAAGCAAGAGATTATATTATTGGCATAATAAACGCAAATTACAAGAAATTTGATACTAATAATTATGGCGAATGCTGGGGTTTCAAAAATGAATATTTTTGCACATTTAATGCACAAATATTATATCGTGAGCTATTAAAAGGCGGATTTGAATTTGATACCGTTAAAAGTGATTGGGCTAACATAGGATTTTTAGAAAAAAATTCACAAGGTAAGTATGTTCATCAAACAACAGTAAGAAGTGAAAGTGGAAGTTATGTAAGGCTAAAAATATCACAAAAAGACAAAATTCTTACATGATTAAAATATTAAAAATCAAAAAACTTACCTATTTCTTACTAAAAAACTTACCTAAAAAGCCTCGCAAACCCCCGAAAAATGGGCAAAACTTACAAAACTTACCAAAAAAAGGGTATACACTTATATAT
>ERZ1034873.329-NODE-329-length-28010-cov-5.362010_pt1 | contig 28010 bp, 30 predicted proteins | sample MGYA00520689_ERZ1034873 | MGnify/ENA primary metagenome ERZ1034873 (study PRJEB33766, sample SAMN09781722) | gut metagenome | biome: gut microbiome | host: Homo sapiens | place: Madagascar | study: EMG produced TPA metagenomics assembly of the PRJNA485056 data set...
AGATGTATGGAGCCATTTTAGGGTTCCATCTTCTTGTCTGATGTCCGAAATGTACACCTGCTTCTAATAACTGTTTCATTGAAATAACGTTCATCTTATTTCCTCCATTTGGTTTTTCTTCCATATGCGTCCACCTGTCAGACAACCTTGCGGCACCATGCTGACCATCGGCATATGTGTAGGTTTATTCACAACGTTTGGATTATATCATACTCCAAAACGCGTTGCAACACTTTTATCGTCCGGATGTTAAAATTTTGCTGATTTCCTCATAGGATGCGCCTTCTGTAATCTGAAAGGTACCGTTCTGGATCGAACTGTCGCAGTGATTCTCTACCAGATAACGGTTAAATGCTGCTGCATCATCCACAAGTCCTTCCTTAAAAAGCTTTTCTGCCACTTTATCCGAGGATGCTCCGCGGTCTACCACGAATTCCTTCACCTGAGGTGCAGCGGCTTCTTCTGCATCCTTCGGTCTCTCCGGCTCCGGTGTATTCTGTTCCTGCACTTCTGCCTGCTGCTCACCGGCCTTTTCGGTCTGAGCCTCTGTCTCCGGTTCACTTGCCTGTTCCGTCTGAGCCTCTGTCTGCGGTTCCTCTGTCTTTTCCGTCTGAGACTCATCCGTTTTTTCTGTCTGTATCTCCGTATTTTCCGGCTTTTGTACTTCCTGTGTATCCGGCTCTGCCTTCGTCTGCGTCTCCGTTTCTTCCGGTATGTTCGTCTGCTCTGTTCCCTTTGGAATGGTATCAGACTTCTTATCATATTCCATCACCATGCCAAGCTCCTTTGCACGTGCAATCACTTCTGCATCTGACAGATCATTTTTCTTTCCTGCAAAAGAGATCGTAAGAATAATCGTGGATACCAGTATTCCAATTCCAAGTCCCCTCAAATAATACTTCAGCTTCACGTTATTCGTCTCCTTTATACAAATCTAATACCAGCTTGACTTCACCCTGACCAAGACCTAATTCTTTTGCGATCTCCACACAGCTTTTTCCTTCCTTATATAACAAAAGTATCCGCTCATTGTGATTTAACTGTTCTTCTTCCGGCTCTTTTTCTTCCTCCGGTACGGTTTCTGTGACTGCTGCCACCTCTGTCTCCGGTTCACTGACCAGCTCAGCTTCCTTCTGTTCCTCCTGCACGAGATCTTCTTCTACCTTTGCTGCCATGTGTGATATTTCTGTGGACAGTTCTGTCAACTGCTCATGCTTATCATTGAGCATACTGTATAAAAACATGATCTCATTATGTGTCTTATTCATATTCTCAACAACGGTATCGGAATATTCGCTGATCGCCATGATCTTCTCATTAGTCTCTTTTTCTAAGGATCGTTCTACTTTTTCTAAGGAATGATCGACTGCATCATCAATCTGGTTTTCAATCCGTTCCGATGCATGTGCCATCTTCTTCTCACCTACTGCGTTGATTTCCGTCTCACTCATCTTTGCGATCTTTTCCATATCATCCGGTGATAATTTCTCTGTCACCATAAAACTGCCGATCATAAAAACCAGCCCGATCAAAATCAGTACTACTTCTACTGCTGTCATCTTTTTCCTCGTTTCCTTGTGCTTATATCTTTACGTCAAAGCCCTTTTCCACTCCCTTTATAATGACTTTGCCGTCTTCCTGCTTCTTTTTCTTTTTTCCCTTACCATCATTTCCATGGTATTCGGAGCTGCCCTTTTCTCTGGCATCGTAACGGAATTCTTCCTGCCTGGTATCATCTGCTTCTACCACCTGTCTGGTAAGACGGTTCTCTGCCTTTACCACTTCATTCTGGATATTCTGCTGATCAACAACCGGCTTGGCATCCTCCTGTTGCTTGAGGGTACTGACATCCTGTGTCCGCTGAATCATTCCATTCAATTCCACTGGCCGTATCGACATTTATATTTCCTCTTTCCTTCTCTATAAGTTCTGTATTACAATATCTCCCTGATCCTTAATGAGCTTACAGAAGCTTCTCTCATCACGGATGGACAGGCTTGCATCCGAAATATTCACCACAACACCCGGATAGATTGTCTTTTTCACCTTGACGCAGGCTCCATTCGACTGCATGATCTCAGTCTGAAGCTTAAAATATTCTTCCTGTATTGCAGCAACTGCTTTTTCCTTTGCCTGAAGTGTCTCTGCAAGCTGTTTGATATAAAGAAGTTTTTCCTTTGTAAGTGTCTCGCCCTTTGTAACCTTTCCACTGTAATTTAAGAGAATCGGCTTGACCTGTGCAATCTCTTTGGTATCTGCCTGCAGCTGCTTCTGCAATTCCAGAAAATGCTCTTTCTTCTGTGGTTCCACACCTACTTCAATATGGGTCTGTGTTCCCATCTCAGAACCGATCGTCAGTGCATCCACAACACTACCTGCACGGATCACGCCACCTGTAATAAAGCCCTTTTTTCCTGCCACACGGACTTCACTTGCAGCGGATACCTTACTATGTAAGATCGCTTCTGTCTCGATATATCCACCGGCAGTAACGGTCGCATTCTCAATAAACTTGCAGACAATATTTCTGGCAGCACACATAATACCCTTAGTCATTCCATGGATTCCACGCTGTACGATGATCTGACCACCTGCATTTAACACAGCATCTTCCACGACACCATCTACAACAATATCGCCCTTTGCCCGGATCTGGAATCCGCCCTTCACATTGCCGACAACATGCACATTTCCCTCATAATCAATATTTCCAATGGAATTGTCAACATCTGCCGGAACCTCATATATATCAGATACAAAAATCTTGCCATTGACTAAACTTGCATGTCCATTGACATCTGAATATGCCTTGGTTCCATCTTCCGAGATTGTAATATTATTCGCATAGGAAAGTCTGAGGCTCTTGACTGTCTTTGGTCTGATCTCCTTTCCATATACATTCGTACCGCAGTCACCGGCATCCTCTTTGATCAGCTCCGCAAGCAGATCTCCTTTGTTCACATGACTGATCGTACCAAGTTCATGGTAATCGACGGTACCATCTTCATTCCGCTTCGGCTTAAGATTCACATCCGTCTGGAAAAAATACCGGAGCTCGGCATCCCTGCCTTCCCGTGGACTCTTTCCTCTTGCAAGTACAACATCGGTACAATACACCGGACTCTTCAGATACGCAATCACCGCTTCCTGATCAATGCCATAACAGATCTCACGAAACTGCAGATCCTTTATGATCTCCTCTGCATCCATTTTGCCGCCCTTAGCACTTGCCGGATAAAATCTGCATCTTACTTCCATGCCATCCGGTGTCACACCGACGTCCATGGATTCATTGATCTCGATCCCATCGCTGTCGCCCACACGAAGTTCACTCCCCTTCGCTAAGAACAGCAGACGGTTTAATTCCTTGATATCATAACTGTTTAAATTGTGACTGCTCAAATATCCGGTCACCTCTGCAATCGAAAGAACCCTTCCACTCTCCTTTGCAGGATATATCTTAATATAAGTTCCATCATTCCGTAAATCTAACTGAAAATAAGAATTTGCCTGCTCCATATGCACCTCTCCTGTTAGTCTGTAAGTATCCCCATATATGATCCCATTTTACTCTTCATCTTCATCAGTGCCTTCGTATGTAACTGTGATACTCTTGATTCTGACACCTCGAGAATCTTGCTGATTTCCTTTAACGTCAGTTCCTCATAATAATAAAGAAGGATCACTTTCTTTTCTTTTTCCGTCAGTGCATCCAGTGACTGTTCTAACACTTTCTTTAATTCACTCTCTGCTACAACCTCCTCCGGCTGGGCAAAATGTGAATTTGCTGACGCATCCATCACCGGTTCACTTCCCTGTTCCACAAATTCATTCAGGGATACTACACCCGTGACCTTCATCTGCGACTGCCAGTCTGTATACTCCTGCTCAGTTACGCCTAACTTTCTTGCAATCTCTTCATCACTGGCAGTTTGTCCGGTCTCCATCTCGATCTCTTTGATCGCAGCATCGATCTTCTTCTGTTTCTGTCTTACGGTACGTGGTATCCAGTCCATCTTCCGGATCTGGTCTAAGATTGCACCCCGGATTCTAAGGCTTGCATACGTCTCGAACTTTACTTCTTTTTTCGTATCGAATTTATCTATCGCATCAATCAGTCCAAATATTCCATAACTGACCAAATCTTCATATTCAACATTATAACCAAGATACATACTCAACCGGCCAGCAACCAGCTTGACTAACGGAGCATATTCGATAATAATCTGTTCCCTAAGCTGTGGTGTTGGCTTACTTTGATAAGCTTCCCACAATTTTTCTTTCTCTGCCGTCTTCATAGAAGCCTCCAACTCTGATTATCTTCGAATGCAATTTACTTTGCTTCTTCCTTTGTGGAATCTATATCTTCGTTTTCGTTCTGCTCCTCTGTTGCTGTATCTGCATCTGCATTTTCATCCGGCTGTTCTTCCTCTGGTGGTGCAAAGTTCTTATCGATCACCAGTTTGACAATACCGCCCAATATGTAAAAACAGATTAATACAATGAGCAGCAGCTTTAAAAATCTACCTGCTTCCAGTCTCTGAAAAATAGATATCACACATGTGATAAATCCTGCTACCAGCATAATAATTGCCGGAATCTGTTTTGTCTTCATAAAACCATCAATGCCTTTCTCTAACTCTGCATTTTAAATAATTTTTAATGGCTTGCCAACGGACTTGATATAGAACTCCCCGGTATCACAATGAAGTTCTACGGTACGTCCATAATTCAATCCCGTATCCTCTGCTAAAAGCGGGATTCCGAGTTCTTTTAACTTTGCTTTTGATGCCTCCGCATTTCTTGCACCAATATTTCCAACATCAGAAAGTCCACTGACCTCGAACATCTTTGCTCCTCCGGCGATCTTAGCCACCAGACGGCTCTTGGATGCACCTGCAGCCACTACACGCCGGATCAGTTCTTCGATTCCGGTGTCTGCAAACTTCGCGATATTTGTATTATTCTTAATCTTTGTACTGTCCGGCAGCATAATATGTGCCAGCCCGCCAACCTTTGTAACAGAATCATAAACAGCAATTCCTATACAGGAACCCAGTCCCAGTGTTGTTATCACATCTGGGGATTTACATATATTCAAATCAGCCATTCCGACCTTAACTACTTCTCCCATTGCCACTCTCCTTATAAGGAAATTCCAAGTGATGTTAATATCTTGTCATAGGACTCAAGATCCGGCAATAGAATAAAGTAACCATTGATCATTACATCATCCCCGAATTCTGTCTCAATTAACAACGCATTGTCTCCATACTGACCAAACTGGATCGCCGGTACACTTAAGATTGCTGCTGCCATATCAATTGCAATATATGGAACTGATGGTGCAATTGTAAGCTGTGTCATGGTTGACAACGCATTCAGATAAGAACCCGCAATAATATTTCCGATTTCCTTTAATGCTGACAGATCCATCTCATCAAACGCTTCATTATAGTCCTCTGCTCTTCCCATCAGACGATTGACCAGATAATGTGCAGAATCTAACTTCATTAAAAACATCATGCTTCCGCTGATATCGTCCTGAACCTCTAAATAGATTCCTACAATTGCCTCATCCTCTGCGCATACTGCTGATCCGAGTTCCTGAAAAGTCAGCAGTGAAACCTTCGGAACATTCATGTTGATTCTTAACTGTAACATACTCGCGATCGCAGTCGTTGCATTTCCCGCGCCGATATTTCCAATCTCGCGGAGTACATCCACATACATATTATTTACATCATCTAAACTATATCCAGCCATTTTTTCCCCCTGTGAATCGGTATCTCCCCCCATCTTTATATCGGCATTTCAATATAAAGATAACATAGTGAGGCAGATTGTTCTGCCTCACTATATCAAAAATTATGCATTTTCTTTTTCTTCAAGAATCGAATGGATATCTAACAGAGAAATCAGTTCCTCTCCGTTTTTTCCGATTCCATTGATAAAGCTCTCTTTTCCATCCTTTACCTGACTTGCCACTTTTTCAATCTCAGCGGTTCCAAGTGTTACCACTTCTTTTACCTCATCCACGATAATCCCAAGGGAACCCTGCTGTTCGATTTTTAAAATAATAATTCTACTTGCATTTGTAAAAACATCATCTTCAAGATCCATCTTTGTACGGATGCTCATTACCGGGACAATCTCGCCACGCAGATTAATAATGCCTTTAAAATATGCCTGTGCCTTTGGTACTCTTGTGATCTTCTGCATACGAACGATATTATCTACATAACTGATATCTATTCCGTACTGCTCATTTCCAATTTTTACAACAATATACTGTTTTCTTTCGTTTTCTACTACTTCTAACTGTTCTGCCAATCTGCACACCCCCTGTTACATCAAAGTATTTACATCCAGAATCAGTGCAACTTCACCATCACCTAAGATCGTTGCTCCACTGATCAGCTTGTTATTGTTAATGTATTTACCAAGAGACTTGATAACGATCTCCTGCTGTCCCATCAGGTTATCTACAACGAGACCGGCGAACTTGTCTCCCTTCTTTACAACGACAACGGTAAGGCTCTCCGGTTCTTCTTCCATCGGCTCGATATCTAACATCTTGTCGAGACGGATCAACGGGATTACCATTCCACGTAAATTGATCACTTCTTTTGCTTCTACATAACGGATCTCCTTTACCGGAATATCTTCGATATTCTGGATCGATCCCAGTGCGATCGCATACTTTTCATCACGGATCTCTACCATCAGTGCCTGGATAATTGCAAGAGTAAGTGGCAGACGTACGATAAACTTCGTTCCAACTCCAAGCTTACTTCTTACCTCAACATCTCCACCTAAGGCTTCGATATTAGACTTCACAACATCGAGTCCTACGCCTCGTCCGGAAATATCTGTAATCTGTTTTGCCATGGAAAAGCTTGGCATAAACAGGAAGTCGATAATCTCCTTCTGGCTGAGCTTTTCTGCCTGCTCCGGAGTAACAAGTCCTCTTTCGATTGCTTTTGCTTTTACCTTTTCTGTATCAATACCATTACCATCATCACTAACCTCAATGATAACGTTATTACCTTCCTGGAATGCGTTCAAGTTGATCGAACCAACTTCCGGCTTTCCTCTCTCTGCACGAAGCTCTGCATTTTCCAGACCATGGTCAGCAGAGTTACGAAGCAGATGCTGCAGTGGATCACCGATCTGATCAACTACGGTACGGTCTAACTCGGTATCCTCACCGGACATATACAGTTCCATTTTCTTATTCAGCTTTCTAGATAAGTCACGGATCATACGTGGGAACTTATTTACAACACTTTCGATTGGAACCATTCGAACCTTCATAACAGACTCATGCAGGTTCGTTGTGATTCTCTCTAAGTATTCGATCTGCTCATGGAAGGACTGGTTCTGGAAATTACCACCTTCCGTTGTGCTGATAGAAACAAGGCTGTTCTTTGCAATGATCAGCTCACTTACCTGATTCATCAATGCGTCTAATTTTTCAATATCTACACGAACCGTACGGTTTGTTACTGGTTTGTTTACCGGCTTGCCACCCTTTGTAGGTGCCTGCTTGGTTTCTTTTTTCTCAGGAGCTGCCTTTGCAGCAGAAGTAACAGCTGTCTGTGGCTTGCTCTCTTTTGCTGCTTCATCCGCTTCCTCTTTGTCAGCGATTGCAACGATCTGTTCATATTTCAACTGTTCACCGATTGCATCTTCGATCTCGGATACGCTCTTGATCGCATTTAATACCGGCTCTAACTCTGCTTCTGTTGCAAGGAAAAAGCTGAATTCATACTCAAACTTCTCATCCTCGATATCCTGTGAACTTGGGCTATATAAAACTATCTGTCCGAATTCTTCTGCTGCCTTAAATACCAGAAATGCTCTTGCAGCCTTTAACAGACATTCCTTCTGGATAAATACCGTAATGCCTAAAAGCTTGTTTCCTGCATCCTCTGCTTCCTTTAAAGCATTCTTATCTGCATCCGTAAATGAAATCTCTAAATATTTCTTCGTCTTCCCGCCGTCTGTCTTCGGTTCCTCTGCAGCCGGTTTTGGTGCTTCAACCGGCACCTCCTTGCCCTCAGCCTGTGCGAGGTATGTATTCAGTCCATTGATCAGAGCCTCATTATCCTCTGTTCCTTCATCGGAAGTGTTCTTGATATTATCAAGATATGCTTCAATCGCATCTAAGCACTGGAATAACAAGTCGATCATATCACTGGTAACCTTTACCTTATCACTTCTGACTTCCTGGAATACATTTTCCATATCATGTGTCAGGTGCTGCATACGCTTAAAGCCCATGGTTCCTGCCATACCCTTTAACGAGTGCGCTGCACGGAAAATCTCATTGATCGTATCCTTATTCTCCGGTTCTTGTTCAAGAACCATGATACAGTCACTTAAACTCTGTATATGTTCTTCTGTTTCATCGATAAAAATCTCAAGATACTGACTTACATCCATCTTACTTTACCCCCACATTCTTCATAATAGATTGTGCAATTTTGTCTAACGGAACAACTTCATCCACAACACCTGTCTCCGTAATCGACTTCGGCATACCGTACACGACACAGCTTGCTGCATCCTGTGAGATCACATATACCGGAACCTTCTCACGCAGTGCAAGGATTCCCTTTGTTCCATCCGCGCCCATACCGGTCAGTACGACGCAGGTAATTTCATCATAACCACTTTCCCGTAACGATTCATACATTACATTTGCACATGGCTTTAAACCACCAATCGCCGGTGCATCATTCAGACTGACAAAATGGGAACCATCTGCCGCTCTTTTTACTTCCAGATGCTTGCCACCCGGTGCAACGTATACCGTTCCTTTCCGCAGAATCTCATGATCCTCTGCTTCCTTTACATGGATATGACTCAACTCATTCAGACGGTCTGCCATCGACTTCGTAAAGCCGGCAGGCATATGCTGTACAAGTACCATTGGTGCATCCAAGTTTGCTGCTAACATCGGGATCACACTCTGTAATGCCTTCGGACCTCCGGTCGAGCAGGCAAGCGCAACCAGCTTCTTATCACCGGATGTCTTTCTTCTTACCGGGGCTGCCGGCTTCTTCGGTGCTTCCGGTCTGTGCGGCATGAAGCCCTTTGCGGCTCCACCTGCAAGAACTGCCTTGATCACACGGATCAGACGTTCCCGGAAGCTCTCACCCTTTGCCTCAATGATATTCGATGGCTTTGTTACGAAATCAACCGCCCCACGTTCAATCGCAAGCCAGGTCGTATCCGCATCCTTCGAGGTCAGGGTACTGACCATGATGACGGTTTCTTTGATTCCATCCTGCTGAAGCTTCTCTAACAGTTCCAAGCCATCCATACGTGGCATATTCACGTCAAGTATAACACCTGCATAATGTGTCTTTTTTAACTTCTCATAGGCTTCTAACCCGTCTCTGCAAGTATCGACCACCTGATATGTACCATCTTGGTTTATTATATCACAGATAACTCTCCTCATAAGTGCAGAGTCGTCAACTACCAGAATATTTTTTTTGTTTTCCCTCTCATTTATCATTGTTTCTCGTCCTACGCTCCTCTGCAAAAATAAATTTGATAATTTCCTCCTGCATCTTAGGCTCCTTCAGCATGAATTCCACACGGTTTTCATACTTCCGGTTCGAACTGTCACCAGTCTCTATCCGGTCACAACTGATAATTCTTCCGACGATCATATACTGCTTTTCCTGCCTGCCATCATTCAGTGCAAAGATCATAAGCACATAATCTTCTGTTTCATTTTCCTCATCCGAGACAAAACGTACACCACCGCCACTGATGTCTACTACGTTCGCCTTCTTCTTTTCAAAAAAATCCTTATCACGCAGTTTCTCAACGATCGTATCCGCATGCGGCAGATCTGCTAATTCCTTTGTGATTTTAAAATACTTCATATCCAAAATACATTGCAGACGATAAAACTGCCGTCTCTGGAACTTACTTAACGGTGTATTCAGTTCAATCCGGACCATATAACGGTTATCCGACTTATAGCGTTCCTTCACCTGTCCGACTGCCTTATAGAGTCCACTTTTCGTATAAAAAACAAACTCATAGCGTAATCCCAGCGACAACAATACAAGCCGTCCACCTTCTGTCGGCATTAATAATTCGATTTCCCCATTCTCGAAAATATCATATACCTGACTCTTATAGACACGTATTTCTTCTCCGGTCACAGCAGAACGTTCCACCTGACTGACGATCCGGATATCTACCTTCGCGCCTATATCAATTACTTTTGATATCATCCTCTTCACCCGCTATCTGTTGATAAAATTTGCAAAAAGCTGTGTAATCCCTTTCTTCATCACATATGGTTCATGTGTGTCATTGACAAGATTCCGCGCAAGTACCTCAAATGCTTTTGCCGAAGCAGAGCCCGGCGCACTGAGTGACACGGTCTTCTGCTGTCTGACTGCACGCTCTAAGGAAGCATCCTGCGGAATCATCCCCAGATAATTGATATTTCCATTTAAAAACTGTGACACAACCGTATTTAACTTATCGAACACTGCCTGACCATCTTCTGCGGAATTCACACGGTTTGCGATCACATTGATCTTTGTTCCGTTTTTCAGGAAATTCGGATTCCGGTGCAATGCCTTAAGCAGCGAATAAGAATCTGTCAGGGAACTTGGTTCCGGTGTCGAAACAAGCAGCACCTCCGGACTTGCAATAACAAATTCAAGTACACTGTCTGCTATGCCTGCACCTGTATCAATAAGTATCACATCTGCAAGTTCATCTAACTCCGAAAGATTATGTACCAGATATGCAATCTGATCCTTAGAAAGATTATTCAGTCCCATAATTCCGGATCCGCCGGATATAAAGCCGATATCCATCGGACCTGTCGTTATGATCTCACGGATGCTTTTGCCACGATAGATCAGATCACTCAGATTATATTCCGGAATCGCACCGAACATCACTTCGACATTTGCCAGTCCAAGATCTGCATCAAAGATAATGACACGCTTTCCCATCTTACAAAGCTGGATGGCCATGTTGACTGCAACATTCGACTTACCAACGCCGCCTTTTCCGCTTGTGATCGTAATCACTCTTGCCTTGGGAGTAATTTTCTGATTTTTTAATTTAATTACATTTCTCAGCTGTTGTGCCTGATCCATCTATTCCCTTCCTCCCAGTAATTTCTTTACGATCTTTTGTATGTCAAATACTTCAATATCATCCGGCACATTCTGTCCATTTGTAACATAGGACAGTTCTGCACCCGAGTACAGACGGATATTTAAAATATTCCCATATGTCGTGGTCTCATCTAACTTTGTAAATATAATTTTGTAATCTGCAATCTCATGGTAAATATCGGCAATTTCAAGCAGGTCACGATACTTCGTAGTCGCACTGATCACAAGGTAAACTTCCTTCTCATACTTCTCATCCACACTGTCGATCAAAAGCTTCGTATCCGCACGCTGTGTGAGATTCTTATGGGAAAATCCTGCAGTATCCACAAGTACCAGATCATAATCACTGACATTCTCAATTGCTGTATTCAGCTCATCCGGTGAATAGATGATCGTAAGCGGTGTATCTAAGATATTCGCATAGGTACGAAGCTGCTCTGCAGCCGCGATCCGGTATGTATCTGCGGTTAACAGTGCTACCTTCTTTCCACGATCCACCTTATATTTGGATGCGATCTTTGCAATCGTCGTTGTCTTTCCTACGCCGGTCGGTCCAATGAAAAATATGATCTTTGGATGACCTTTCCCTAATTCGATTGTCTGTGGCTGGCCAAACTTTAAGATCATCTTCTGATAGATATTTGAAAGTATCATATCCATGCTTGATCCGTTCCGGATCACCTTTTCCATATCATCTAAGATCTGATTGGCATATTTTTCGTTCACATCATTCTCAAGTAAAATATCATAGATCATCTTCACACAGCGGAAGGCCTGTGACTGCTCCGGCTGCCGTTCCGTGTTTTTTTCCTCAGAATGCGTGTCTGTTTTCTCTTCGCTTTTCTTCTTCTCGTCACTGTTTAAATTCTTTTCTAACAGAGTCTGTAAGCTTTCTAGCTTTTCCTCAATTCCCTTTTCCTTTTCATTTAGAAAAGGCTTCTGTGCCGGTAACGGCAGATTAAACGGACTCATCGGTTCTGTTTTCGGCAGCTCTGTCTTCTCTTCCGGCTTTGGGATCGGAATCTTGATCGGCTCATCTGCAGCATAATTGATATTCTCATGCATCTTTAACGGAGCCGTCATGGCAGATACCGGATTCGGTGCCTGCTCCTTTTCCTCTAAGGCAGCCGTCACTTCAAAGGTTGACTTCTTAAATGCACGGAAGAATCCTTTTGGCTTTACCTCACGTACATTCATGATGACAGCATTCTGTCCCATTTCCTTCTTTGCCTTTTCGATTGCTTCGTTCTCTGTTTTCCCCTGGAATTTATTAATCGTCATTTATTCAGTCACCATCCCTACAGATTGTAATTCTACATTCGATTCCACTTCATTATAAGATACAACGATCAGATCCTTGAAATAATCCTCCGTCAGTTTCTTAAAATACATACGAACGATCGGAGAAGTAATGATGATCGGATTTTTTCCGATATTCTGTAACTTTGCGATCTCGGTTTCCACCGATGCAATGATCGCTTTTGTCTTCTCAGGATCTAAGGTCAAATATGCACCCTGTTCTGTCTGCTTGACAGAGCCCATAATATCCTGTTCTACCTTCGGATCCAGTGTAACGACACTGGTCGTCTCATTTGCCGGGAAATACTTATTCGAGATTGCACGCTTCAAACTCTGTCTTACATACTCTGTCAGCACATCGGTATCATGTGTTGTAGCTGCATGATCTGCTAATGTCTCAAAAATCGTCAAAAGATCACGTATGGAAATATCCTCACGCAGAAGATTCTGTAAAACCTTCTGGATCTCTCCGATTCCAAGTAACTTCGGTGTAAGTTCCTCCACAAGCGCAGGATTGTTCTCCTTCATATCGCTGATCAGGTTCGATACATCCTGTCTGGTCAGTAATTCCGCAATATGCTGGCGGATCACTTCCGTCAGATGTGTTGCAATAATTGACGGTGGATCTACTACCGTATAGCCAAGACTCTCCGCACGCTCTCTCTGACCTTCCGTAATCCAGATCGCCGGCAGATGGAAGGACGGCTCAAAGGTCGGAATGCCTGTAATCTCCTCCTCTACGTAGCCCGGATTCATTGCCATATAATGATCAAAAAGAATCTCTCCTTCTGTTATCTGGATTCCCTTGATCTTAATAATATACTGGTTCGGGTTCAACTGGATGTTATCTCTTAAACGGATGATCGGTACAACCGTACCAAGCTCTAACGCAATCTGACGCCGGATCATAACCACACGGTCTAGCAGGTCACCACCCTGATTCACATCTGCAAGTGGGATAATACCATAACCAAACTCCAGCTCGATCGGGTCGACCGGAAGGATCGCACGTACATTTTCCGGCTTTCTTATCTCTTCTGCCGCATCCTCTTCTGCACCGGCCTCTTCCTCGATCGCTGCAACCTCTGTGTTGTTCTGTACTGACTTTCCACCGATCACAAACAACAGACCAAGCGGTACAAAGATATAGATCGGAAGTGGTGTTACAATTCCGAAAAGGATCAGTGTTCCACCAACCAGATACAGAGTCTTTGGCAGACCAAAGAGCTGGCTGACCAAAACGGTTCCAAAATCTGCTTCCTTCGATGCCTTAGTAACCAGAATACCAGTTGCAAGAGAAATCAAAAGTGACGGAATCTGGCTGACAAGTCCATCACCGATGGTTAAGATTCCATACTGCTGGATCGCTTCCGTAATGGATAACCCCTGATTCATATAACCCATGATCGTTCCACCGATCAGGTTGATAAAGGTAATGATCAGACCTGCGGTCGCATCTCCCTTTACATACTTTGTTGCACCATCCATAGAACCGAAAAAGCTTGACTCTTCCTGAATCTTATTACGGCGGATTCTTGCTTCCTTCTCGGTGATTACACCTGTATTTAAGTCAGCATCGATCGCCATCTGCTTACCGGGCATAGCATCCAGTGTAAAACGGGCCGTTACCTCAGCAACACGTTCGGAACCCTTGTTGATTACGATAAACTGGATCAGGATCAATACGATAAATACGATCGCACCGATGACAAGATCACCGCCACCTACGAAATCACCGAATGTACGGACTACATTACCCGGATCACCTGTTTTTAAGATCAGTCTCGTGGAAGATACATTTAACGAGATTCTGAAAATCGTGGTAAACAAAAGAAGTGTTGGAAAGAATGACATATCTAACACTTCCTGAACAAACAATGCATTAAACAGGATGATCATTGCAATCGAAATATTGATCGCGAGCATGACATCCAATAAAATAGAAGGAATCGGGATAATGAAAAAGATAACCGCTGCCAGTAAATATAATGCCACGCCTAAATCTGCCTTTTTCATCTTCGATTCCTCCTTTCTGTAAATTATCCTAAGTAAATCTTTTATCTCTTATATAATAACCCATCTGCGTCCAGATACCAACACCGAATTTCATTTTATCGGTATTTAAATTTCTGAAGCATTGCAAGTACCTCTGCAACTGCCTGATACAGTTCCGGTGGTATCTCTGCGCCAATGTCCACATTTGCATACAACATACGGGCAAGCGGCTTGTTCTCTACAATCTCGATTCCGTTTTCCTTTGCCTTTTCACGGATCTTCATTGCCAGATAATCCTCACCCTTTGCCAGTACAACCGGTGCCTTTGCTACCTCTGCATCATACTTGATCGCAACTGCTAAATGCGTCGGGTTTGTGATTACAACATCCGCTTTCGGAACGTCCTGCATCATACGCCGCTGGGATGCCTCACGCATACGCTGTCTCTGTCTTCCTTTGATCTGTGGATCACCTTCGGTATTCTTATACTCATCCTTTACTTCCTGCTTGGTCATCTTCATATCTTCATTGAACTTGTGCTTCTGGTAGATCCAGTCCACCGCTCCAATAATCAGATAGACCATGCTGATCTTAAGTCCGGTATCTAAGATAATATTACCAACCAGGATCACAGCCTGCATCAACTGTATATCATAGAGAAGAAATATTTCATTCTGATGATCCTTTAAGGATGAATATGCAACATATGCAATCAGTCCAATCTTTATGATCGACTTAAAAAGTTCAAAAACAGCATCCTTCGAAAACATACGTTTAAATCCATTCAAGGGATTGAACTTATTCAGATCCGGTTTCATCGGTTTTGTCGAAACCTTCAGGCCAACCTGCAGAATACTGACGAGAAGTGCAACTACAACTCCAATCAATAAAAACGGCAGGATCACTTTTAAGATCCGCAGCAATGACATACTAAGAATGGTTGTTGCCGACTTTATCGTCATCCCAGAAGCATTATCCTTGATCAGATCCGGAATCATGCCATAGACTTCTGAAAATGATCCCAACAGTCCTTCCGATACATACGACATAAAAATCCGAAGAACCACAAACAGTACGATCAGATCAACCGCAAACCCAAGTTCCCGGCTTTTGGCTACCTTACCCTCATCTCTGGCATCTTTTAACTTTTTGGCCGTTGCCGGCTCTGTTTTCTCGCCTCCGGGTCCGTCTTTCGCGAACCATTGCAGATTATATGTAATCAATAACGTATCTTTCACAATCAATACAGTCCTTTTATTATGGATACCATCATCCGCTTCATCTCAGTAAATATAAAATCGGATACATATGGCAAAAGCCGGATCGTCAGAAACATCACCACAAAGCCTATCAGTACTTTCAGCTGCATACCGACGGAAAACATATTCATCTGCGGTGCCACCTTTGACATGATACCTAAAATACAGTTTAAGATCATCGTACATGCAAATACCGGAAGCGCGATCCGGAATCCGATTACCATCGAATGTGTCATGAATGTTACCATACTCGTCATAAGACTATCCCACCGGAAAACCGTTCCACCTATCGCAATTACCTGATAAGAATCTGCGATTGCACGAAGAATATAATGATGCATATCCGTAACGATCAAAAGTAACAGCAGCAGATTATTGTAAAAATTACCGGTGATCGGCGAATTTGTCTGGGTAACCGGGTCATACTCTGTTGCCATGGACAATCCGATATTCATATCGATAATATTACCGGATAATAAAATAATGGAATTACATATGTTTGCCGCAAAACCAATCAGCAAGCCTGTAATTCCTTCTCTGACTACGATTGTGGCGTATCCGATCACATCTGTATATTCCAGTGCCGGATGAGGAAGTATCCCGTACAGCAATATGGAAACCAGTGCGGAAAATCCGATCTTCACTCTTGCCGGCGTGTTTGTCATACCGTAAAACGGTGCTACAGACACAAAACAGGATATTCTTACCATAATCAATAGAAAATATTCAATCGTTTCTAATGAAATACTTGTATTTACCATGGCTTCATCCCAGATACAGACTAAAATCCGACCATAAACGTGTCATAAAATCAGTCATATTATTCAGCATCCATGAGCCAAGTAACATCATTGCAAGGAATACAGCCAGAATCTTCGGTACAAACGTAAGTGTCTGCTCCTGAATCGATGTAACCGTCTGGAAAATACTGATAACCAGACCTACGATCAGTGATATCAGTAACAGCGGTGCCGATGTGACAATAATATTATAAATTGCATCTTTCGCAATATCTAAAACCTGTCCCTGTGTTATCAATTCTCACACCTCTTATCAGTAAAAAGTCTTCACAAGATTGCCAATCACCAGATCCCAGCCATCTGCAAGTATAAACAGTAAAATCTTAAACGGCAGGGAAATCGTCGTCGGTGGAAGCATCATCATACCCATGGACATCAGAATAGAAGATACCACCATGTCTATTATGATAAACGGAATATAGATTAAAAATCCGATAATAAATGCTGCCCGCAGTTCACTTAAAATAAAGCTCGGAATCAGGATCGTATTGGATATATCGTCCTGTGTCTCATAGGTGACGCCCTGAATCTCACAGAACAGATTAATATCTTTCGTCTGTGTCTGTTCAAACATAAACTCACGGATCGGCTCCATGCCCTGCTCAAAAGCTTCTTCCTGTGTAATCTCGCCTGCATCTAAAGGCTTGATCGCTTTTTCGTTCACCTGTGAAAAAACCGGTGCCATAATAAACAGCGTCAAAAAAAGTGCCAGTCCTACCAGTACCTGATTCGGCGGAACGGTCTGCGTTCCGATCGCCGCACGTATAAAATGTAACACAATGATAATACGTGTAAACGATGTCATCATAATCAGGATCGATGGTGCCAGTGCCAGTACCGTAAGTACCAGCAGCATCTTGATCGGACCGGATAAGGTACCAGTATCATTATTATAGGATATGGATAATCCGGTACTGCTGTCAGACTGTGTATTATTATTATTTGCAGAAGCTCCAACATCCAGCTGATTAATATCATCTCCGGTCGGAACATCTACGTTATCTCCGGATGTATCAGATGTTGTACGATCTGTCGTAGTCGCAAAGGTATCTGTCGGCGCATAGAACGCCAGTGTAACTACTACTACGAGTGCAGCAAAAAGAAAAGATGCCACACAATACCATTTTTTAAATTTACTCATGATTTAGCCTGCTTATTCGGCAAATGTTCCTTAAGCTTATCAAGAATCTCCTGAAAGCTTTCCTGGACTTTCCTGCCATCTGTATTCTGTAGTTCTTCCGGGAGCACCTTAAGCTCGTCCTTTTCCAAGGTCGTAAGCAGTGTCACCTCATCCTTGCCGATTGCGATCACCAGATACTTCGTTCCGGCTTCTACGATCTGTACATACTTGTTCGGCGTAAGCTTCAATGTCTCAACCACCTGTAAGTTCTTATGTATCGCCTGTCCCTTCTGATACCCGGCGATCCATTTCGTCACCAGATACGTGATCACAAGCACAAATACAAAGATCAGCAACACTCCTAAGAGCTGAAAAAAGCCTCCCCCTATGGATGATCCCGTGCTTAAAAGTATCATTGCTTAGCCTACTACTTTTTTCACAGCTTCCAGAACACGTTCTGCCTGGAATGGCTTAACAATGAAATCCTTTGCACCGGACTGGATTGCTTCGATTACCATTGCCTGCTGACCCATTGCGGAACACATAATAACACATGCATTTGCATCTGCTTCTTTGATCTTTTTTAATGCCTGGATTCCATCCATCTCCGGCATTGTGATATCCATAAGTACAAGATCCGGATTGGTCTCTGTATACTTTTCAACTGCCTTTACACCATTTTCAGCTTCACCTGCAATGTTATATCCGTTTTTTGTAAGAATGTCTTTGATCATCATTCTCATAAATGCTGCATCATCACAAATTAAAATATTCTTAGCCATATTAATTCTCCTCGTTTTTCATCGTTATTATTATTTTATAATTTCAGTGATTCTGACACCGAAACTCTCTTCAATTACTACTACTTCGCCCTTCGCAACATACTTGCCGTTCACAAGCACATCAATCGGTTCTCCAGCAATCTTATTTAACTCGATAATCGTTCCCGGCGAAAAATCAAGTATCTCCTGTATGGACTTGCTTGTTCTTCCAAGTTCTACCGTAACCTCAAGCGGCACGTCCATAATCAGATCTATATTCTCTTTTTGAAGTACCGGATTCAGATTTCCGGCAAATGCAGAAAACTGTGCCGGCTGTACATTTACCTGCTGACCACCTGCATACATCTGCGACATATCTGCCATCTGTGGATTCATCATTGTCTGCCCCATCATTGGTTGTCCCATTACTGGTTGACCCATATTTGTCTGATTCATTACCTGTTGCTGCATATTGACCTGTTGTGGCTGTGGCTGCGGTTGTTCCACAGGCTGTGGTTCCGGTTGTGACGGTTCGTCTTCCGATCCCATACTCTGTGTAATATTTTGACACATTGCCTTTGCAAAGGAACATGGATACAACTGCATGATCTCACTGTCTACCAGATCTCCAATTTCCATTTTAAATGATATCTTTACGAACTTGCCTGTGAGGAATGCATCGATCTCTTCTTCATTGACAGGTTCCTGCATATCTACCAGATTTGCTTCCGGCGGACTGATATCAATCGTCTTATTCAGCATGGAAGAAAGAGAAGTGGCAGCCGATCCCATCATCTGGTTCATTGCTTCACTGATCGCACTCAAGTGCAATTCTCCAAGTTCTCCGTCTGTATTGGTTCCATCACCGCCCATCATAAGATCAGTAATGACTTTTACATCCTTTTCCTTTAAAACCAATAAGTTACTTCCATCTAATCCAACGGTATATTTGATACGAATGAAAACACATGGCCGCTCATACTGCTCCATCAGGTCATCCCATGTCGCCGTTGATACAACCGGTGTTGATATCTCCACCTTACGATTAACCAGGGAAAACAGCGTCGTTGCCGCAGTTCCCATACTGATATTGGCAATTTCTCCAATTGCGTCTTTTTCAGAATCGGTTAACTCATCTGGGTCATTCGCAGTATCCGTACCTGTATTCGCATCCGCATCCGGACTGTTCAATAAGGCATTGATTTCTTCCTGCGATAATACTCCATCCATTCCTTACTGCTCCTCTCTAATTACTGATGTAACTCTTACTGCATATTGATCACCAGAAGCTCCCGGCAGGGCAGTAAACTTTTCTATATTACCCACATATACTGCAAGCTCCTGATCAACCTTTGAATCCAATCGTATAATATCGCCAACCTGAAGATTTACAAAATCATTCACAGATATCATACTGTTTCCCAGAATCGCTTTTACCGGAATCGGTGCTTTTGCGATCAGTGATTCGATTGCCTCCGAATACTCCTGACTATCATGATCCTGCATGGTAGAAAACCAGTACTTGGTATTCAGCTTATCCATGACACTTTCCAGTGTCAGATATGGCAGACAGATATTCATCAATCCTTCCACATCTCCAATTTTAACATTTATTGTAACAATTGCAATCATTTCACTCGGCGATATGATCTGTGCAAACTGGGAGTTTGTCTCAATACGATCCAGCCGCGGACTTAAGTCCACAACATTTTCCCATGGTTCCCGCATCAGATTCACGCAGACATTCATGATTCTCTCAATAATCAGAAGCTCAATCTCCGAAAACTCTCTGCTCTTATCAAGCGGAACACCGCTTCCTCCCAGCATTCTGTCTACCATTGCATACCCAAGATTCGATGCGATCTCTAAGATCACCGAACCCTTTAACGGAGCGAAATTCACAATTCCAAGTAAAACCGGATTCGACAACGCATTCGAAAACTCCGAATACGTAACCGCTTCCGAATTCATCACCTCTACCTGTATATTCTTACGCAGATATACCGGCAGATTCGTAGACAAAAGTCTTCCATAATGTTCAAAGATAATTTCAAGAGTTCTTAAATGTTCCTTCGAAAACTTGGACGGTCTGGCGAAATCATAGTTCTTAACAGCCTTTTCGCCATTGTCCTTCATCTCTTCTACATCTAACTCGCCACTACTTAATGCCTGTAGCAAATTGTCTATCTCATTTTGAGATAATACCTCACCCATGAACTCTCACCACCTAAACTAACTCGTCTGTTTCTGTCATCTATTGATATGTCACCTGTTTAAATCCAACACCTACAATAAAGTCGGAATCAAACAACTTCTGAAGATCTGCCTGAATCTCTTCCTGCACACTCTCCTGATCTGCTTTCATTTCTTCAATTGTATACTTACCTACGATATTGTTGATCTCGCTGGCAATCAGACTTGCCTTCTCATCCAGCTTCTCACCGTAAGTCTTATAACCATCCGACTCGGTATTCATAGAAAGTGTAACCGCAATGACCGCATAATGGGATGATCCATCCTTGCTGTCCTTCAGATTAATGGTAAGACTATCTGCAAGGTCATACGTTGCAAGCTTATCCATTGGTACGGAAGATGCATTCTTCATCTCACCGCTTTGCAGTTCAAGGTCGATTGCGCTGCACACTTTTTCAACCAGTTCATTCGATTTCTTTGCCTGTGGCAGCACGGTTATGGTAAGAATAGCCGTCAAAACCAGATTCACAACCACAAGTGCCAGTATCAGTACTGACATTAGATTTTTCTTCATATGCTCTCCTTCTATTCCGCTACTGTGGAATCATCTGTATTCTCCGAATCCGTCACATCTGTAGAATTGTAAGAATTATAAATCTTAATCTCTACACGGCGGTTTCTTGCTCTTCCCTCTTCTGTTGCATTATCTGCGACCGGAACATATTCGCCACGTCCCGATGACACAATGTATGCCGGGTTTAAGGATGTCGTTGCACGGATATGATCCGCTACCGTCAACGCCCGGTACATAGAAAGAACATTATTATTCTCAAAACGCGTAGAACGCGTAATTGGAACATTATCTGTATGTCCCTCAATATCTATGATATTGCGATCATAGATCTCGAGGATCTTTCCTATCTTGTCTACCAGTGGAACAGCATCTGCACGGATATCTGCCTGACCGGAATCAAAAAGGATTGCTCCGTTTAAGGTAAGCAACACATATTCTGCATTAAAGTCAACCTCCACCTGATCCTGAACACCATAGGTACTTAACTGCTGTTCAATCTGTTCTGCCATTTTCTCTGACTCAGCAAGGCTCTGACTTTCATATGCTTTCTCGATATCTTCTTCCGACATCTGTTCCGATGACTGGTTCTGATCTTCTGTACTTGTCACATCTTCTTCGTCTGAAGAAGATCCGCCTTCTTCATCCCCCTTGCTGTTCGTCGATTCATGATAATAAATATCAAAATTCTCCAGCTGGCTGATTCCGGATGAAATCAACTGTCCTTCTCCAATCGAAGAACCACCTGCCGGAAGAATGTTAAAGCTACTCTGCAGGGAGGCGATTACCATTTCAAACTTCTCAGCATCTACCGTAGACATTGAGAACAGTAACACGAAAAAACATAAAAGCAAATTCATCAGATCGCTGAAGGTTGCCATCCATGCCGGTGATCCGCCCTTGGCTGCTTCTTCCTTTTTCTTTCTTGCCACTATTCTTCACCCCCGCCAGTTTCTCCACCGTTCATGCTTTCACGGACTGCCGGTGATAAGAACGACTTCAGTTTTTCCTCTATAACACGTGGATTTTCACCTGCCTGAATTGACAGAAGACCTTCCACAGTTACTTCCTTCATCATAATTTCATTTGCGTTGTTCACAGACAGCTTTGCGGCCGTCGGAGAACATAACCAGTTCGCGATCAGGGAACCATACAGTGTGGTAATCAGTGCAACCGCCATCTGAGGTCCAATTGTAGATGGGTCACTCAACTTGTTTAACATGTTTACCAGACCAATCAAAGTACCGATCATTCCCCAGGCAGGACCTAACTCTGCCCATTTTTCCCAGAAGCCGATTACCTTCTTATGTCTGTCTTCAATACAGGCAAGATCCGTCTCTAAGATCCCTCGTACCAGCTCCGGATCTGTACCATCTACAACAAGCATAACACCTTTTTTCAGGAAAGGATCTTCGATTCCATTCGCTGCTTCTTCTAAGGCAAGAAGTCCTTCCTTTCTTGCTATATTAGACAGATTGATGATATTGCTGATCGTTTCTCCCGGATTAAGTGGGTTTTCTTTAAATGTCAGTGTAATCGATTTTAAGCCGTTTATAAAATCTGCCAGCTTATGACTCGCCAGAACACCCGCTAATGAACCACCAACGGTAATGATAACCGATGTCGTATCGATGAAACTCTCTGTGAGTGCCGAAACACCACCACTCGTAATGATACCGAAAACAACCATTACAAATCCTAAAATAATACCTGCTAAAGATGCTATATCCACTTTTATCCACCTACCATCTGTTGTTTTATGTAAACATCAAAAAGTCAGAGACATCTGTCCCTTTTTCGACTAATTCCTTCTCATTTATATAATCTTACTAAATTTTCGCTTAAATGTCTACTTCTTTTCCAAGATTTTTCTTGCCTCGTGCATTACCTTAGGGAACTGCAAGGTACAGTTCCCTAAGTAAAGTTATTGCTATCTGTTATCGTTTCAGGTTAATCAGCTCTTCCAATAAGGTATCAGAAGTCGTAATAACTCGTGAATTTGCCTGGAATCCACGCTGTGTTGTGATCATCTCCGTAAATTCGGAAGACAGGTCTACATTTGACATTTCCAGTTCTCCGGTTGACATTTTTGAACCATCTGCTGTAATCTCAACGCCAATTCCGTCGAAGTCGCCGGAGTTTAAGGTTGTGGTATAACAGTTCTCACCGACTTTTTCGAGTCCGGCTGCATTTGCAAACTGTGCAACTGCGATCTGTCCTAATAATACGGTATTACCATTGTCATAAGAACCGTAGATCTTACCACTGGTATCTACGGAAAGTCCGGTCAGTGCACCTAACTTCTTACCAAGTCCGGTTACACCGTCCTTTGCACCCTTGTCCATACCGATCGTAGACTTTCCACCATTATCTGCATTGATCATCTGTGAGAAGTCAACAGAGATATTGGAGAACTGTCCTCCTAATGCAGACATATTAAAGGATACGATTCCGTTTGTATTTCCTCCGACGGATTCAAACACACCGGAGTCATGATCAAACTGGAGTGTGTAATTGACAGAAGTCGCATTTATGATCGGCGGGTCTCCTGCTGTAATATTATTGATCTGTGCACCCGGCTGTAAACCGCTGTAAATATCGGATAATGAAACTTCACTGGTTACCTGATGATTTGCATTATATACCCGTCCGTCTGTACTTGCCGGATTGATATAATACACATCTCCTGCAGCATTCTGGAACTGGTAATAATTCGTTCCCTGATAGTTTGCATTACCTACTGCTGTCCACTCCGTACTGATTGTGGAATAGTTCGCTGCTGTTCCTGCCGTACCAAACAGATCAGAAATATTATTTCCCTGTGACAGATAATCGGTCAGGATATTTTTATTGTCTGAATCTGTAATGGACTTCAACTCTACGGTATAAGTACGTGCATCTGCATCCACGGTCTTCACTGCGAATTTTGCCGTGTACGTATATCCCAAATTATCATAGAAGTTCAGGTTCATGGTATATCCGGCTTCTGTGCTAAGATCCGTACTATTCTTATCCACGATACCGGTTGCAACAGCATTCGTGGTAGCTTCCGGTGAACTTGTAAGATTCTTCTCCTGCATAATACGAAGCGCTGATACCGTATCCTTACGGATATCATTCGTAGTCGGATCAACCTGCCATCCCATGACCGTATATCCGGTAGAGCTCATACATAAGTTACCGCCACCATCAATATAGAAGGAACCTGCTCTGGTAAAAAGATTTTCGGATCCGTTATTTACAACGAAGAAGCTGCTTGATGATCCGGCATCTGAAATCTTAATATCAAATGGATTTCCGGTTGTCTGTGCAGCACCCGCGGAAGTAATGTTTACCGTTGTTGATCCCGTTGTAACACCAAGACCGATCTGTTTTGCATTAACACCACCGGTTCCGGTTGTCGCATTTGGTCCGGATGCACCTGAAATTGTCTGATACATAATCTCACTAAAAGTTACAGAGGATGATTTAAAGGCAACGGTATTTACGTTTGCAATATTGTTACCGATTACATCCATCTTTGTCTGATGTGTCTTAAGTCCTGACACAGCAGAATACATTGATCTCATCATAATGAAATGACCTCCTGTTTTCGTCTGTAGTTATCCCTTCTGTCAGTCCGGGATATTAGCCTCCGTAAGGTCCGGCTAAACAATTACAGCACCATCAATATTTGTAAAAATGTTATTTTCCGATTCTGCCTGATCCATTGCCGTTACTACCGTCTTATTTGGTATATTGACAATAAATGCAAGTGAATCAACCATTACAAGTGATTCCTGTATTCCTTTCTCACCTGCTTTTTCCACTCCGGATTCCAAGCGCCTGCTCTGATCATCGGACAATTCGATCTTCCGGTTCTCCATACGCATTGCTGCGTGCTTGGAAAACTTCAGCTCCGGGCTTTGTGACACTCCCTGTTTCTGCTTTAATACTTCTGCAAAGGAAACATTCGATGTGCCAGACTGCTTTTTTGCATCCTGCGACCCCAGATACCGGTCCGTCACCTGTTCAATCGAAGTGAACTGATTTGTAATCCCTTTCATAGGCTCATCTCCAATTAACTATCCTTGTTAAGCGTTCTCGGTACTTCCTGTTTTCTCTGTATTGTCCGTCTTTTTCTCTGTACCTTCTGTCTTCTCATCCGTTTTGTTATCAGATGATGTACCACCGGCTAACTTCTTTAAGACTTCCATACGGGCTTCGAGCCTCTCTAAGGTCTGCAGATCACTCTGTCTGATAAACTGCTTTTGATATGCAGTCAATCCATTATATCCGGTTCTTGCTGCGGTAAGCTTTGCTTCATCCGATAAGGTAAGATTCATTTCTGACGGCAATGCTGCGATTGCTGTTGAAAAGCTTTTTGCCAGTGTCTGTGCATTCATATAATCGGTATCAAGTACCGTATCAAGATCATCTAAGGAATACAGCTTATTATTTACGGAAAGATAGGTCTTACCGTTTTCATGTACTACATAATCCACCTGACCGGACGGATAGGTTGTCTCACCTGTGGTTGCAGATGTAACCTTTAAGATTACCTGTTTGCCGACCAGATTGTTTGCTTCCGACTGTTCGAGTGTAGACTGCATATTCTGTGTCTCCTCTAACTGTGAGAAGGTTGCAAGCTGTGATATGTACTCCGTATTATCTGTCGGCTCTAACGGATCCTGATACTTCATCTGCGCTACTAAAAGCTGTAAAAATGCATCCTTATCAAGTCCATTGCTCGCTTCACGTGTTGCAGACTGCGAAGTTCCACTTGCACTCGTATCTACGAGTTTTCCATTCTGTACTGCCTGTACAATTGCCATGTAGGCTCCTTTCCATGATAACTATGCAATGACATCCATGCTGTTACCATTATCTTTCATAATCTGTGCTGCGATTACTTCTTCTTCGGACATCAGTCCCGAGAGTTCATCCAGGCTTTCTCTGCTTAAGCTTCTTCTTGCAGGTCTTGCCTGCTCCTGCTCTTCGCCCTGACGCTTTTCACTCTCTGCATGCTGCTCTAAGTTCTGCTCGAACTCATGGCTGGCAACTGTTACCTCGATTGCATCGACCTTAACACCCTGCTGGTTTAAAGTCTGTCGAAGTTCTGCCACCTGCGTTTCTAAGGCTGCTTTTACCGCCTCATTCTGAGCTGCTAACTGTGCATGCACGGTTCCTTCCTTTGTAGTAGAAATCTGTAAATAGATCTTTCCAAGATTCTCCGGATTCAGCTGCATCTCGATAGACGAAGTATCCTGGGATACATTTACTCTGGCAAACTCTGCAATCTGATTCATAATATCTGCTACATCAACCGTTGTCTGCACCTGTGGTGCTGTTGTCTGTGGCTGAACCTGCATGGTCTGCTCTGTTACCTGTCCAAAAATATGGGTTGCTGCCTGATCATGTCCGGATTCTATAGTCTTATCACCCGGCTGATTCTCCCAAATGCTCTCCATGTCCTGGTCTTCCCTGGCACCCAGATCTCCGGTCTGTGCTTCGCTTTCTGTGTCCGGCTGTGTCTCAGCTGTTACTTCTACGGTAACATTCTGTGCCACTTCCCCGGTATCCTGCTGTTCCTGCACTGCCGTATCAGGTCTTGCTGTTTCTGCATCCTGCTGCCGCATCGCTGTATCAGCAGCTATCTGCATTGTCTGTACCGGTTCGTCAGCAAGCTGTACATCCTGTGTCTGTAACAGTTCCTGATCTGCAGTAATCTCCTGCACCAGTTCTGCCACCTGTGGATCCGCTGCCACATCTTCCATTGCAAAAAATTCCTGTAAATCCTCGATGGAAACTCCCAGCTGATCTGCTAATTGTGTTTCAAATATACCAATCTGCTGCATCAGGTCTACAAATTTTTCATTCATAAGAAGCGAACTGGAATCTTCGGTTCCGGTCAGTTCCATCGTCAGTTTTGCAAGATTTTCCGGATCAAACAGATCAAATACGGTAAGTCCAAGCGTTTCCATTGCATCACTTACTTCTTCTTCCGTTACATCCAGTTCCTCTTCTACCATATCCTTTACATCATCACCAACCGCCTTCTGCTTATCCGAAAGCTTCTGTCTGATCTGTGTCGTAGGATCGGATGCCTGTCTGATCTGTGCAGTATTGCTTTTTCCCGTATCTGTTGAAACGGAAACTGTAATCTGCTCCTTGTTCTTCCCAGTCTGGTTCTGAACCGGTGCATAACCGCCTGCTGTATTCATCAGACTCGCAAATGCTTCTGCCGCCTTCTCTGTCTTTTTTGTGGTCGTCGCGGCTGCTGCCTTTTGTGTGGAAAATCCGCCTTTTACACTTGTTACTTCTGAACTTGTCACGTTGCTCCTCCTTTCTTTTTGACTACTCCTTTTGTTTCGTCTGTATTTATTCTGAAGGGTTCATAATCTTCGTCACTTTTGCTGCTGTGTCCGAATTCATATTCCCCAGAATATCAGCTCTTGCCTGTGCCTTCATATTCTCTAATATCTTGGCAACAAGATTCAGATTATCTGTCATGGTATCAAAAATGGCTGCAGCCTGTTTCGGTTTCATCTTCGAATAGCTGCTGACATAATCTGCTAACTGTTCATCCTCCTGCACCTGCTCTACTACCTGCTTGTATAATACTTCTGCATTGGCAGGATCGATACTTTCATAATACTTTTTATATTCAGTTATATCGGGTGCTTCATCGGAAAATACAACCTCATTATAGAACTTTTGCTTCTCCTCCTCAAATGCAGCCTCGTTTGCCTCATATTCCTTGAGTTTTTTTACTTCATCCTCTAACTGTGCCACATAAGCATCATTATCTGATTTTCCCTTCTGGGCATCCTGAAGTTCTAACTCTAACTCCTTAATATATTTC
>ERZ1034873.331-NODE-331-length-27863-cov-14.874497_pt1 | contig 27863 bp, 41 predicted proteins | sample MGYA00520689_ERZ1034873 | MGnify/ENA primary metagenome ERZ1034873 (study PRJEB33766, sample SAMN09781722) | gut metagenome | biome: gut microbiome | host: Homo sapiens | place: Madagascar | study: EMG produced TPA metagenomics assembly of the PRJNA485056 data...
GGAAATCAAGACCTTAAAGATTTGATTCAACCTGTTCTTGTGGATACTTTTGATAAAATTCGTCTGCAAAGCATTAATATTGGTTGGCACGCACACGCTATGCAATGTAAAAAGAAAATTGAATCTTGCGATACACTAGAGCAAGCTATTGAACTTATGGGTAAAGAAGTCCAAGAAACTGCTGATAAGCTAGGGATTAAGGTGGAAGAAAATGGCTAATACACCACTGTCTGCGATTAAGGCCTTTTGCGTGGATTGCCTAGGTGGGCAACCTAGACTCGTTAAAGATTGCACTGCTAAAAACTGCCCTCTGTATCCTTATAGAACAGGCCATAACACCAATTCTAAACGTACAATGACTGAGGAACAAAGGCAAGCCGCCGCAGAACGAATGAGACAAGCGAGAGAAGCTAAGAAAACTAATTAAATAATCAATGTTTTGTACTCCAGAATCGTTTTGATTCTGTTTTGAATATAAGTAGATAGGCTAATATTCACGCCTTTCTGCGCTAAAAACTATAATAAAAAAATAAGAGGTAAACTAAATGGAAACTGTACTAAATAAGAGCAAGAATTTTTATCGTTGTATTGGGAGTGTCTATGAGAATGCGCTGAAGCGTGAAAGCTGTGAAGTCGAGCTATGGGAGAATGGCGAAAAGACAGGTCAGAAAGCCAAGGCTGAATGCGTAAAGGGCAAGCTGGCCGTTCGAGCTGGTGAAGGTATCATTACATTTGGTATCTATTTTGCGTCCAAGGGTCTGGACGGCAAGGATTCTCGCCAGTGGAAGATGGCAACTGATATGATGGAGCTAAAGCCCGAAGTTGGTGGTGATGGTTCTGCGCCTTCTGTTGTAGCGGTTGAAGGTCGTATTGAAAACAATCTGTTTATGAGTCGTGACGGCAAGGAAGTCAAGGAATCTCCTCAATTCCGTGTAAACAAGGTAAGTACCAGTGCGGTTAAGGAGCAAGAAGAATTTGGTATTACTATCCAACTGTCTGGTTGCATGACTAAGAACGTGCCTGAAACTAAGATGGTCGATGGCGAAGCCGAAGAAACTGGCCGTAGCGTTATGACTGTTTATATTGCAAATAATAAGGGTGAAGTATTCCCTGTGAGTATTTGTGTTCCTGAAGAATTCGTTGACGATGTAAATGATGTTGTAGAGAATGGCTGTAGTGTTGACGCTACTGTTGACGTGAACATGATTACGTTTGGTGGCGTGGCTAAGAAGCACAGTATTGGCCGCGCTGGTAAGATTGATACTAGTAATGTTTCTACTCGAATTGAATTTGTTCTAGCTGGTATGGATATTATTGAAGAGCCTGATGAGCTGTATGTAGAGGATGAAGATGGTAACCAGACACCTGTTAAAACTTTCTGGATGAACCCTGAAACCGTTAAAAAGGCTATTAAGCAATACAATATGCGCAAAGATGAATTTGCCAAGAATGGTGGCAATAAGTCTAATTCTGGCAGTAGTCTAAAGGATAAGAAGGCTACTTATAAGGCAAAGCGTAGTGTTGGCAAGAAGGCCGATTTTGATAGCTTTGATGATGACGATGATATGAGTCCGTTCCCTGCGGCTAATGGAGTATCAGATGACGACGAATTTTAAGAGGTGATGTGGGATGGCAAATTCTGGTATTGATATTTTTTCTCCTTCTATTTCTACCGTTTCTAACGGTATCGAGGGTAAGCTAATCCTACTACACTCCAACGAACGTAAGCTGGGGAAAACCGCACAAGCCGTGCGGTTCCCCAAGCCTTACTATCTGCGGTTTGAGCAAGGTATTAACGCCATTGCTGGCCTTGCTTATGCGCCCCTAACAAAGTGGTCTGATTTTAAGAAGGTCAATAAGCAGTTGACTGACCCTAAGACACTTGACAAGGCTCGTACCATGTACTCTACTATTATCGTAGATACTCTTGACGTAGCTATCAAATGGTGTGAGAAGTATGTGTGTGGTATGCAAGGCGTAGCCCGGTTGAACGATGGTAACAGTGGCTATGGCCTTTGGAAGGAATATGAGAACGAGTGGTTTGGCGAATGGAATAAGCTACTAAACGCTGGATACTGCATTGTGTTTATTTCTCACTCTGAGGAACGGAAGATGATTGACCCCAAGACCAATGAGGAATATGTGCAGCTATACCCCAAGGGTGACAAGCGCACTATTGACCTTATCATTGATGCTGTTGACTTGATTGGTTATGTAAAGAGCAACGGCTTTGACGAGAATGGCAATCCGCAAATGTCCAGTGTTTACTTTGCTAACTGCCCTCAGTTCCTTGCCGGTGGTCGATTTAAGTATATGTCTCCTGAGATTACACCGTTTACCGCCGAAGCGGTACAAGAAGCCCTAAAAGAAGCGGTAGAAAAAGAGTCTCAGGAAAGTGGTATTCAGGCTGTTGATTATAGCACATTCAAAGATGAATCTACTGTTAAGCAACTAACCTACGAAGAAGCTATGGAACAGGTTAAGCCCCTGTATAAAAAGCTGTACAAGGTGAACAAGGACAAGACTATTGCAATCGTTGAAAAGTATCTTGGCGAGGGCAATAAGATTAGTGAGACTAATGAAGCACAGACCGAGCAGATTATTATGATTATTGATGATTTGCGGGACGCTCTGGACGATGTAGTAGAATAAACCAAACCAAAGACGGCTGGCCTCCGCTGGCCGTCTTTTTTAATAAGGAGAAAATTATGAATCTTTTTAAACGCACCTATCATTATTATATTGTTTTTACTTATGAAGTTGATGGCCTAACTAAGACAGCGGCCTCTTATTATGAGCTAAATTGCAAACTAAATACTCAAGAGGCCCTAAAATCTGCTATCGGCTATCTAAATAAAAAAATGGACGTAGATAATGTTATCCTTATGAATATTGTTTATCTAAAAAAGTAATATGGTTAAATTATCTGAGCAAGAAATTAAAGATAGACGTAAAGTTACAGACTTGATTCAATCTATGTGGGGCGAAGATGCTAACTGGAAATTACTAACAGCCCAACTTAGAAACATCATGAAGGAATATAAACTTACTCATAAAGATGTTTATTATGTATTAAAGTATTGTAAAGATTATGAACAAGTTGTAATTGATGAAGAATATGGGCTATATCAATTATTCCCAAAATACATTGATACTACACAGATGTTCAGAGATAAGTTGGCTGAAGCCAAAGAAAGGGCAGATGAAATAGGTACAATTCTACTTATTAAGGTCAAAAAATATCGACCTCAAAGAAAGATTAAAGATGACTTGACTTTTGATTGAGATAGTGATATAATCAATCTAAAGGAGGAATCTTTATGACAGTAAAACGGCTCAAAGAAGCCCTATCTAAATATCCAGATGATATGGAGGTTAAAGTCAATATCGACCGTGAACTTAGAAAGCTGGACGATATATCGTGGGGCGTGGATATGGATACCAATGTTACTTATGTCTGGTTGATTGGCAAGGAGAAAAAGTGATGAAGGTACTGTATTATGTTGTATATATTGAAGGTATACCATATTACTTTAGTCCTGACGAACTTGCTAAAGCAATCGAGCTTTCTGAAGACTATTGGCTAATTCAAATGGCTTATATTGATACTGACAGAAATTTGTGGTATAGAGACTATGATAGACAGAGGAGTGAGTTTGTAGACTGATGTTATATAATAGCAATCTATCAAGTTTATTATTAGGTTGCCTAATGAACAACACCCAACTTCTGTTCAATCCTTCTTATCCTTTAACTAAGGCTGATTTTGACCCAGAACCTGTACATCGTATCATCTTTATCGCCACTTGTAAACTTGCCGAAGCTGGGGCTGGTAATGTCAGTGAAGTTGAGATTGATAATTATGTTAAGGACTACCCAGCACAATACGAAACACTAAACGATAGCAACTTTCTTGACTTTGTGCCCACTGTAAAAGAGCTATGTTCGGTTGAGAGTTTTGAGTTATATTATACCACCTTACGTAAGTTTAGCTTATTGCGTGAGCTTAAAGAGGATGGGTATAACATCGCTGATTACTATGATGAAATGCTTGATGAAACAGAGCAAATGGCCAAGTTGAACAAATGGACTATTGGCGAGATTCTTACTGACATTGAGTTTAAGTCGGCAAAGCTAAGAACCAAGTATGATGTTAAATATGTGCGGAATGAAATCAAGGCCGGTGAAAATGTGGCTGAAAGGTTGGCTGGTTTTAAGGAGCAACCGTCATTTGGTGCTTTGTTTCAGAGCGGATATTTGAGTACAATCTGGAATGGTTGGTGTAGGGGGCACTTAGGTTTGCGTGGTTCCCCGTCAGGGGTGGGCAAGAGTCGCTTGGGTGTTGCTGATTTGACTAAAGTTGGGGCAAAAGAAATCTGGTGCCCTGAAATCAACGATTTTATTATCAATGACAATTACCAATCGCCCACATTATTCATTGCCACAGAACAAGATATTGAAACAGAAGTCGAGCCTATGTTTTGGTCGGCTGTATCTGGGGTTGAATATAGGTCAATTAAAAATGGTCTATGTACGCCAGAAGAAGAACAAAGAGTTATTCACGCTGGTGAAATTATTGCCGAGTCAAATCTTCATATTACTTCAATGCCCAATTTTAATACTAAATCTTTAAATCGCAAGATTAAAGAGATGGTTGAATGTGAAGGCATTGGATATTGTGTATTTGACTACATGGAACAACAGGGCGATATTAGTCAAGAGTATAAAGAAATAGTTGGCAGTGCTGGTAGACAAGACCAAGTGTTGCTTTATCTTGCTACTGAGTTAAAAGTCATGGCTGAAGATATGAATGTTGGTATTTTAACAAGCCAACAATTAAACGATAGTTGGAAAACATTAAATTTTATTGATGAAACGGCATTGCTGGGTTCTAAGCAAAGCAAAAATAAAATTGATTTTGGCTCTATTGTTATCCCAGCTTCATATCTTCGCAAAGACTTAAAGCAAATTGAGCCATATCTAAAACGCAGGGGTGTTGGCGAAAACCGTCAACCTGTGCCTAATATCTGTGAATTTATCTTTAAGTCACGATATGGTATTTATGGTGACAAACGCTTAAAGCTATGGTCATACTTTGACCGTGGCACATTCCAACGCCATGATTATTTCGTGACAGATGATGAAAATAATGTACTGGACGATATTCAACCTAGCGAATTGGGGGAATTTTAATGAGAGATGATAAAAATGGCCTAAGTCATGTGTTCGTAGCTATGGGAGCTATTGCTTTTTTTGTAGCAGCTGTTCCTACACTTGACGCTTTCAGTACATGGATGGTAAATTGGTTTGGCCTTAAATCAGTTAAACTAAATCATGAGGCTTCAAAATTTACAGAAGATTCCCCACAAGAAAATACCCATGCCATTGGATTTGCTATTCCTTCTGAGGAAGAAGAGGAGTATATTGAAGATGAGTAAAAGGATTTCTTATCTTGCTGAAAGTCCATGCTATCAATGCGGTGTTGGAGACAAATGTTTGGCAAAAGTTGCAAGGTGTCAAGTATTAGGTGATATTGTTGATTATATTATGCCTAATGCCGAATTTGATTATCATAATTGTTCTATTTATAAGTCTTTGATTATGGAGGAAAATATACTTGACGCATTAAGTGATATATGATATAATTATTATACAAGGTAGTAAATAGGTAGCTAACTATTTACTTTTAAGGGGAAGTTGCTTACACCAGCTTTCCCTACTTGATTAAATTTCTTGTGTAAGGAGAATAAAAATGAGTTTAAAATACGATTTGACTGGGCAAAAATTTGGAAGGCTAACGGTAATATCGAGAGCAACGAAGGATGAGTTGCTTAATAAAAAACGTTATAATCAAGTCTTTTGGAAATGTTTATGCGATTGTGGCAACATAAAATTTGTAAGTGGCGGTCATTTAAGAGACGGGCATACAAAAAGTTGCGGATGTCTGCATGATGAAAATGCAAAATTAGCGACTAGAAAACATGGTATGACAAACACAAGACTACATCACATTTGGACAAATATGCTGCAACGATGTTTTAATGTAAAAAATCCAAAATATAAAAATTATGGCGCTCGTGGCATTAAGGTATGTAAAGAATGGACAGAATTTTTAAATTTTTATAATTGGGCCGTAAATAATGGTTATAAGAAAGAATTAACTATTGATAGAATTAATGTCGATGGCAACTATTGTCCAGAAAATTGTCGATGGGTGGATTCTATTGTGCAAATGAATAATAGAACGGATAATAGATGGATTACTTATCAAGGAGAAACGCATACTTTAGCCGAGTGGGGCAGGCTATTAGGAGAAAAAGGCGAACTTTTTAAAAGCAGAATCGCAAAAGGATGGGAAATTACTCAAGCATTTGGAGTGCCTTTTAATTCAATCCGAAATAAATTTAGAGTAGAATGTGAAGGGCAAAAATTTTATACTGTTAAAGAATGTGCAGAATATTATCATGTTCATCCTTCTACTATGCGACAATGGCTAAAAAGAATTTCTAGTATGCCAAAAGAATGGAAAGAGAAAAATTTGAGGTATATCAATGAATAAAAATGTTGTAAAGCCATATCTTCATTTTATTGGAAATAACGCTTCAAATGTTACAGGCTCGTGCACAATCGTAAGATTTGGAAATATTAAACTATGCGTTGACATGGGGTTAATTCAAACTAATAATATTGTTGCTGACTATAAAGCAAATAGAGACCAATTAAAAAAAATTAAACCAAAATCAATTCATGGCGTTATTATTACACATTGTCATGCTGACCATTTATTAGGAATTTTACTGGCAGTTAATATGGGCATGAAAGCGTACATTTATGTTCCGCAAGGAAGTTTGCCAATTATTAAAATAATGCTTGAGGATTGCGTAAAAATTTTAATCCAAGATAGCACAAAATTACAAAACAAGCATGGAATTAAAGCGCCGCCTTTGGCAACTCAACAAGATATTGAAAAAGTATTATCTTGGATTATAGAGATTCCTTTTAATCAACCAACAGAGATAGTAGGTGGAGCAAAGTTAATTTTGTACGATGCGGGGCATATTATTAATTCTGCTCAATGCGTTTTGGAATTAAAAGAAAGTAAATATATTACCAAGCGAATTGGATTTACTGGTGATTTTAATATTGAAGCAAAGTCGAAATCAGTAAGAAATATTCAGCCGTTACCAAGATGCAATATTGTTGTTGGAGAATGTACTTATTCTAACCCAATTAGAAATTTTAGTAAGAAAAAAGACCGCTGGTACGACAAAGAGATTATAAAAACGGCTTTATCTCAATATCGACGTATTTTATGTCCCGTTTTTGCGCTTCAGAGAGTAGAAGATATTCTTGAAAGTTTAAAAGAAATTGGCACAGATATTCCTATTTATCTTGATAGTCCTTTAGCTCAAAGAATCTATAATGCTTGGCCTGAAAAGTTGGATTATGAGCAAACGTTAAATTTCCATATTGTTTCGTCATGGGCCGAAAGTGAAGAATTACAAAAATTTAACAACAAACATCACTTAATACTTGCTTCGAGTGGGATGCTTATGGCTGGAAGAGCGGTTTGCTATTTGAAATATATTCTACCTTGCGAAGATAATTGCGTCTTATTCTGTGGATATAGTTCAGAAAATACCATTGCTAATAAAATAAAACAAGGCGACAAAGAATTAAAGATTGATAATGATTTGATTAAAAACAAAGCTCAAATCTATTGTCTTAATACATATAGTTCTCATGCTAATTATACGCAATTAATGGACTATTATCAAACTATAAATTTCGATAAGCTGTGTCTTGTTCATTCCGAATATGGAGATAAAGTAGAATTTGCTCATGTTTTGCAAGACAAACTCGCTTCTCAAGGCAAATCTAGTCGTGTGATTGCGGTCAATATGGATACGAAGGTGTATATTTAATGAAAAGATTATTTATTTCCTAGCCTATGCGTGGTAAGACCAGTGAAGAAATTGAATTTGAGCGGGATAAAGCTATTGAGGCCGCTAGTAAGGAACTAAACGAAGATGTAGAAATGATTGATAGCTTTTTTAAGGATAGCCCTGCCCTAACTAATCCGCTGCTATGTCTTGCAAAATCTCTTGAACTATTAGCAACTGCTGATATTACCTATTTTGCAAACGGATGGGAGCAAGCCAGAGGCTGTAGAATTGAACGGCTATGTGCAGAAGAATATAATATTCCAGTAATTAACAGTTAAATTTATCTTGACAAACCTCCTTTTCTATGGTATAGTTATTATACAAATTAAAGGAGGTTTGTTTTATGGACGAGAAGTATGCTATTCAGATTATTTTTGATGAGCCTGACAAGAAGAATCAGGTTAGCTATTTGTGTTTTACTTGGCTGACGAAACGGTATTTCCTTGCTTATGACTTGCTTGACTGCAACCTTTATTTCCGGTTCAAAGAAACGGCGGTAAACGAGATTAAGGAGTGGAAGGAAATCATTACCAGTGACGTAGAGTTCCTTTATGATAGGAGAATTGTTGCCATGCACATTGTTCGAGTAAAAGCGGAAATTGCTGAGTATTATTCGTCAAATTTGCTAGAGGGAGGTTAATATGAACAAATTCCAAGAAGGAGAAAAAGTTAAATTTGTAGGCTACAAAAGTGCATGGAGTCCGCCAAAAGGGACCATTGGCAAAGTAATCCGTGTGGATAAAGAAGATAATACTTATTTTTGTGATTTCGGTGATTTTTTTATCCCTATGTCCAAAGCTAAAATTGATAAGCTATTTTGGTACAATGAAGATGAGCTTGAAAAAGTTGATGAATCTCCGGTTGATTGCTTAAAGGCTTATATGAATTTCTTTTGGGAGTATGCTAGGAGTGATGTAAATTGATTGTAAAGACAGTTTTGTTTTTGCTTTATATTCTCTTGGGCATTTTATTTGCCGAATGGATTATGAAAGATTCAAGGTTTACAAAAGATGAAAAATTGATTACTTATACAACAATGATTCTAATTTGGCCTTTGGGAATTTTAACTGTAATTTGTGTCATAGGATATATTTTATTTACAGAAAGGTGATTATTATGAAGTTTGTGCTTGGAATTTTTCTACTTATTTGTGCTCTTGCCGATAGTTATTGCGGTGCTGTCAGATATCAAGAAGGGAACCGTAAATGGGCATATTTTGATTTTTGCCTTGCTGTTGTTTGTGCTATTGTCGGAGTAGTTGATATTATCTGTGCTGTAAGGGGGTAAAATAAAAAATGCGAGGCAATAAACCAGTGTTTCTTGACTATGCTTCGACCTGTCCAGTAGTTAAGTATCCTCAACAGTTATATCGTAATGTGTTGAGCGAAGGCTATTTCTTTAATCCCAACGCTAACTATGCTTACAAGGAAAAACGCCTACTATCTGAAGCAGAGAACAGAGTAAAGAAAGCTATTGGGGCTAAAGGTGGCAAGGTTGTTTTTGGCGGTACAAGTAGTCAGTTGATTGAGAATTTGATGGACAGTATCAACAGACGGTACACTACTATATCTTCTATCTATGAACATGATGGTTTTTATAGATATGGGTTTAACACCGTTAAAAGCCTTGAAGAATTGCGAGAGTTTTTGCCCTTCCCCACATACGATAATTCTACGTTCGTTTTGTGGCAAGCTGTTCAGAATATTACAGGTGAAATTTTCCCGACCAAACAAATTGGTGAGATTGTTCGTCAATATCATGGCTTCTATATCTGTGACGCTACGGCTCTTTTAGGTCACACGACTGTTGCATCTAATATTGATGATTGGTGCGACTTTTTGGTTCTTGACGGGCACAAGGCCGGTACTGAACTTGGTATTGGTTGTTGCTGGATATCAGACCGTTTAGACAAATGGCTTGGAGGTTTCAAGTCACATGGAACACCCAACCTTGCTGGTGCATTGGCTATGGCTCAGGCGGTTGAAGATAATTGTAATAAATACAAATTAAATCAAAACGCTGTCCGTTATGGAGAGCTATTAGACCATTTGATTGATGGTTTGATTGAAAAAAATATTGATTTTCAACTTATTCCTGATTGCGAAGATGAGTATTCTAATAAGTTTACTTTAGCAATCAACACCATTCGCCTACCTGGATTTAATGCGAGAGCACTACAATCTTATCTTGCAAGTAAAGAAATTTATATCAGCCTTGGGCAGTCAAGTTGCGCAGATAAAGCAGATAGACGGATTTTGTGCCAAGGTTATGGCTTGAGTGAGCAAGAGGCTGATGAAGTTATCAGAGTTAGCTTCGGCGAAAATAGTAACAGTGAAGATATTAGAATTCTTGTTCAAAGTATTAAAGAATTTAAGGAGAAATTTGTATGAGAATTATCACCCCTGCGACAAATTCAGAATGGCCCAAACGTCACACTTGTTTACAGTGCAAAGCAGAGCTTGAATATGAAAAAGATGATGTTTATGTTGGCGTTCATGGGCTAGAATATATTGAATGCCTTAACTGTGGCACCGAAAATGTGGTAAATGAAAAGCGTATCGCTCCTCCAGATTGGCCAATGACCTTTGAGGCGCAAGGTGGCGAAGGTTGCGTAAACAATAATTCTGTAACGGTACAAAAATTAATTGACAATGTTGTCAATGAACTAGAATCTGGTACGATTAAACCAGGTGAATTTTATTCTATGGAGCAAAGCGGTATTCTTGTCGCCGGATTTAGATTTGAAGATGAATATGAAATTATTGTGACAGGCGATTATTGGATTGATTATACGGAATCGGATTTTGTTAAAAGAGATTATAACAACGATTAAATGAGGTTTTATGATGAGCAAGATTGATGTAAAAAAATTAAAAAAATCTTTATCGCTTGCTCATCATAAACAAATTATGCAAGCTCTTGGTATTCCTGCGTTCAGCGAGAATAAAGAGCAGATTATTTATTATACTGGAGATAGAAACAAAGAAGCTCTAAAAGGTTCGCCTAAACTTTACTTCTATAAAGATAGTCAAATATACTTCGGGTATACCAGCGCGAGAAGTTATGATATCATAGCGCTTGTCCAAACGCGCCTAAATCTACTTGGTCAAACTTGTTCATTCCTTGATGCTTGCAATTGGATTCTTGAAAAAATTGGTCTTGACCCGACTAAGATAACCAAGCCTCTTACAAACAGCCATGTCTATGACTGGTCTGAGCTTGAGCGGTTTGTTAGGGTAAGAAAGTATGGTAATCAACTACCTGAGTACAATCGCAACATCATCGACACTCTACCCCAACTATACCCCCAAGCATGGATAAATGAGGGTATAAGCGAAGAAACAATGGCCAAATATCAGATACGATATTATGAGCGTTGTAACCAGACTGTGATACCATGCTTTGATGATGAGGCGAGGTTAATTGGGGTTAGAGTGAGGAATTGGGATAAGGATAGGGTTGAACAGGCCAAATATATGCCGTTGATTACACTGGATGGGCAGTGTTATAAGTTCAATACTAATCAAGTGTTTTATGGGATTAACTATAATAAACCCATGATTGAGCAGACTGGCGAGATTTGGTTGGGTGAATCAGAAAAATTCGTATTAAAGTGTGATGTTTTTTACGGGGGCAAATCTTGCGCCCTCGCCATGTATGGTCATCAACTTGGTATGCAGCGTAGAAACCAACTAATCAAGATGGGCGTTAAACGAGTTGTATATGTACCGGATTGTGACTTCGTCGGTCAAGACGATGCTTTCTTTGAGGGATGGTGTAAGTCTGTAAGACGGTTGTGTGATATGTTCAAAGGGTATTGTCAGGTTGATATAGTGTGGGATGATAGTGGTGCGTTGTTAGGGCCGAAAGAAAATGCCTCTGACAGAGATAAAGAAACATGGGATAAACTATGGGAGAGTAGAGAGAGGTATTTATGAAGATGTTTTTATTAGGCTTTTTGGCCTGTTATGTTATTGTGCCTTTATTTTATTTCCTTGATGATGAAGCAGATAGTAACTTAATGTGGGGCTTCATTATACCTTGGATTATCGTTTCGGTTGTTGTTTTGTTTATTCCTTATGGTATCTGGCGATTTGTGCGATTTTGTTTTATACCAGTAAGACCAGATGTCATGAAAATCTTAAAAGATGTTTATGTTAAACGTTTGTTTGGCGATTTTTATTTTTGTTGTGACAAGAAAACCAAAAATTGGTTCAATAAAGTTTTCTTGTTTAGATATAAAAATTCAGAATAACCCTTGACAAAAGCCTTTTGGTGTGGTATTATCATTACATCAAAAGGCTTTGCCTATTATGAGGAGGAATTGATATGACGCTTAATCTTCCGTCTTTTGAATATCTTAATTCTTTTACAGACTCCGATGAAGAAATTATTGTTTTTCAGGTAATTGAGGGCGTATACGGCCAGATTATTGTTAATGAAGATGGCGAAGATTGTTTTTGGTTTGACCTTGTAATCAATGGGTATACTGGAACCAACCAGTGGAGCGGACGTTTTGACAAAACCAAGAAAGGATACTATAAACTTTGTGTCTATGCACAAATGTGTTATAATATAATTCTGAATAACCTATTGAGTCAAGATTATACTTGGCAATATGATGAACAAGAATGGAAAAAGAACAAGGAGGACTAAATATGTACGAACAGTATACCGATAAGCAGATTGTCGAGATGTTGAAACCGAAGTTGAATAAATGTACTGCCCAAATTGATTGGGATGTTGTTACATCTGAACCAGATTCTCTTTGGGGCCAGATGTTTTGGGGAGATATCTTGAAGGCTATCTCGATTGTATATCGTTCAGCTTATACCCGTGGTCAACTTGGTCGGAGTTTTATTGTTGGGGAGAAAAAGAAAAGAGACTCTGACATTGTTTTTCAAGTGGGAGACAGTGTAAAGTTAATCAATAGAAAAGGCATTGATGAAAAATACAACCGTTACTTTCCATCCATTGGTACAACCGGTAAAGTTGTAGAATTAGGCTCTGATTATTGTTTTGTTCAATGGCCCAAGGGTGTTACTGCTGGTAATGGAGTATGGGCTTGTTCAAACCATTTTCTTAAAAAAGTGACTAAACATTGGGTTCCTGCTGCCAGAGACAACATTAAGATTGGTAGTAAGGTTAGGATGATTGATGAAGGGAGTCATAGAAGTAAGCCTTGGCGTTTTCCTGGCGTTGGAACGGTAGGAACTGTAACGAAAGTTAATATTCATGCTTCTCTTGTTCAATGGCCAAAAGGAAGTACAAGTAGAACAGATGAATGGTATTGCAATAATATTCGTCTTGAGGTACTACTATGCGAGTAAAACCACTACTTTCTAAAATCAACCCCTCTACGTTTATTGAGGATTATCTACAAGCTCATGGCGTTGAGCAAACTGCCCTATACCTAAATCCAGAAGAAGGATGTTTAGATAATCCTCGATTTTATCTTAACATGGATAAAGGTGCCGAATTACTGAAGCAAGCGGTTGATGATAATTGGTCTATTGGTCTATTGGTTGATGTTGACGTTGATGGCAACTGTTCAGCAACATTAATTCGTCAATTCTTAAATAGACAATACAATATTGACCCTATTGTCTATATCCGTAAAGGGAAAGCCCACGGTTTAAGAGCGAATATAGATGAAAATATTGTGCAACAAATTGTTGCAGATAAGATTCAACTGTTAATTGTACCCGATGCAGGAACAAACGACAAATCAGAAGCTAAAGATTTACTAAATAATGGCTGTAAAGTTCTTTGCTTAGACCATCACGAACAATCGGTTAATAATCCTTATGCTGTAATTATCAATCATCATTTGTTAGACGAATGGAAAGGATTAGAAACCGGAAATATCTATCATTGGTTTGATAAAGCGAAAGCAGAAGAACCACTTGAAAACTTGAACCCGTTAAATTACAACTTGTCAGGCACAGGCGTAACAACTAAGTTTATTGAGTATTATTGTAAGAAGTATGGTTTATTCATTCCCTATATGGATGACCTTGTTGCAATGTCTATTATTTCCGATTCTTGTGATATTACAAGTATGGAGAATAGATACTATGTACACAACGGCCTACACAAAGTTGAGAATTCTATGATTCAGGCTATGTTGCCTTCAGCAATTAAGCGCTATGGTCTAACTCCAACAGGTTACAGTTGGGGGATGATTCCTTTAATCAACGCTGTATGTCGTGAAGAAGAAACGGATAATAAACATAAAATTTTTGACGCTTTTAGTGGACATGGCAATATTGAAGAAGCATTAAAAATTTGTCGTTCTACCCATTGTAAGCAAAGCAAAACCGTAAAGCAAGCAGTTGAAGAAATTGAGCTTAGCCTTGATATAAAGCATAAAGTAATTATTGGGTTTGCTGATAAAAGTCTCGCTAATCAAGTTGGCTTGATTGCTAATAAATTCCAAAGTAAATACCATAAGCCTGTTATTTTGCTTCGTGAAGCTGATTCTACAACATGGTCGGGAAGTCTTAGAAGCCCAGTTGGGCTAAGAGAAGAAATCAATAGTTCTAATCTTGCTAATGCGTTGGGACACTCGATGGCGTGTGGCGTTTTAGTCCACAAGTCTAATCTGAACAGACTAATCAATTATCTTGATAATCTTGATATTCCTACCACTCCTGAGATTGATGTGGCTGGGCGTATCACCCCTAAACAAATCAATAACAAGCTATGTAGGTCTTGTGAGGACAATGCTGAGTTGTGGGGTCAAGGGCTGAGAGAACCCACTTTCTACATCGACGCAGAGATTGACGAAACCAACGTACAAGTCTTTGAAAAGTGTACTACAACAGTAAAAATTACAATAAATGGCGTTGATTTTCTGCTGTTTATGGCTACCCCTGAACAAGTAGACAAGTTGACACAAAAAGGCAAGAAAAGTCTATCTTTGATTATAACTTTATCTACAAATGAATGGAATGGTGTGGTCAAGCCTCAAGGTAAGATTAAGCAGTTCGAGGTTGGCAAGGTTGAGGATAAGGAAAAAAGTTGGGAGGATGATTTTTAATGAACTACGAATTTCATGTGGGCGATTATGTTGAGACTAAGACTGGGACTATTGGCTATGTTTCCGAAGTTCCAGAAAAAGGGTATCCTTCTTGGACGGTAACGAAAGTGTCAGATTGCGATATTGATGACAATCGTTATGCAGTAGGCGAACCTTATTGTATCTTTTCTTTTGAGCGTTTCAGCCGTATCGGCCAGTATGATTTCACTAAGAAAAATGAGGGCAAGATTGAACCTTTGTGTGAAAAATATATTAAATCTTTCTCTATCTATAAAACAACTACCACCAACAATGATTCAGAGTGGTGCAATATTGACATTGGCGCTGTGGGCAAGAAAATCAACGAGCTTGTTGAAGCCGTAAATCGGTTGGAGGAAAAAGTTAATGGAATGGCATAAAGTTGAGGATTATCCGGTTGGGTCGGATGAATATGTGTTAGTCTCTACAAATCATACACGCACTACTGGTTGTATTGTAGCTAAATTAGTCGAAAGACTTTGGGGCGACAGACTTTGGGATAATGGGCTTGGAGCACACTTTTCAGCATCGTCCACAGACCGCTGGTGTCATATTGATTTACCGGAGGATTAAAATGACTTACTTAGAATTTCTTGAAAAAAATAGTAGATGAATTTTCTAAAACTGTAAAAGGCTCGGTCAAATTAGAGATTCCTGTAACTTCTTTTGAACAGCCTGATTATCCAAAAGCAGCATACATCAAGGCATCATTCAATAAGGCAAATATTTCTATGTGCTTTAATTGTGGTATTCACAGTGAAGCCAACGTTTATTATCGTCATCTTTGTAATCATGGGGACACAGAATCTTGTATCGATTATTGCGTAGAACGGTTACGACGTTGCTTAAAGTATCAAATTTTGAAACTTTTTGTTGGAGAGGATTAAAATGGCACGACTTAAATACCATCCACGAGTAAATGAATATCGTGGTAAAAACAGAATCAAAGAAGATTGGGTAAAAGAACAGTTTGGCAAAGAATATGAGTTGGTTTGGAATGGGCATAGCCATTTTGCTTTGAATAAAGACACAGGTGAATATTTTTACATCTTCAAAAAGTTGGGATACTTATGTTCAATTGATGAATTTTGTCAATATAAGAGACTTGGGCGCAAGTCCCCTGTTAAGGAGTAAAATATAGCATATGATTTATGAAAATTTTCTTGACCGAGTTGTAGAGCAATTAAACCTAAAAGTTAATGGTAGGGTGTGGGCTGTGCCAACTCGATATAGCTATGATATTGTAATTAAGTTTGATATGGCTGATTCCACATTCAAGTTCGGTTGTGCAGCACTCTATGACAATGAAATTTGGTGTTGGTATAAAAGATGTGAATCTCACCCCAAAAAAATAAATGAATGTGTTGAGCGATGTGTTACTTACCTTTTATGTGAACTGCGAGGTAACATCCTAAAACTCTTTTTTAAATAAATTGAATAAACCTATTGACAACTCCTCTGTTTTATGCTATAGTGTAGACACTAAAGCAAAGGAGTTGTTTTTATGGTTAAAGGAGCTAAAATGTTCTGGATGTTTGGATGTTGGTTGGCTAAAGATTTATCTACTGCACAGTTGGTGTTTTCAGGCACACTTTTAGTAGTTTGCTTTGTTTTTTGCTTCGGGTGGTTCATATGCTGGGTCAATGATATTGAAGTTAAGACTCAAGTAAAATATATCATAAAGTTTACGCTCGTTTGTGGCCTAGGATTTTATGGTATTGTTCTTATTTTAGGAATTCAGTTAATTCGAACTGGTTTTGCGCTTAAAGCGTGTTATAAAGAATTTAATGCTCAATCTAGTATGTTTGACAACGTAAAAGTTAATTTTGAAACTTTTAAAAACTTGTATGCTGTGTCAAAGAAAAGATTCAAGTTTAGCAAAGAATGGTCTATAAATGCTGTGTTTGGTCAACTTTTTTATACCGTGGACGAAGGTGACTTTGGGAAACAGTACCGTATTCTTATTCTAAATGTTGTGGAGTTTGTAAAATTTTACTTTTGGTACAAAAATGCCTTAAAGAAATGTGCAAAACAAAAAAAGGTTAAGGAAAGTATTAAAGAAAGCAAGGCTATGGAAGATATCTTAAATCAAGCTCAAAAAGATATTGACAAACTTCGTAAGCAGTCAGAAAGTGAAATCAAACAGGCCGCAGATACAATAAAAGAAGTAAACAAGAGATTGAAAAAGTCTTGACATATTAAACTAAATATGTTACAATTAAACCGTGGAGAAATCTACGGTTTAATTTTTAGGAGGGATGAAAGTTGAGTAAATTTCAAGATTTAACAGGCCAACGTTTTGGTCGGCTTGTTGTTATAGAAAGAGCAGAAGATTATATTTTCCCAAGTGGTCAAAAACAAGCACAATGGTTATGTGAATGTTCTTGTGAGAATCATAATAAAATTATCACAACTTCAGCAAGATTAAAATCTGGTAATACTAAATCTTGCGGCTGTTTAAAATCAGAAGCAGTAAAAGAAAATAACAAACTAAAAAATAAACAAAATGAATATAATTTAACTGGCAAATTTGGAATAGGCTATACTTCTAACGGAACAGAATTTTATTTTGATTTAGAAGATTATGATAAAATTAAAGATTATAGCTGGCATACAAATAAAGGATATATAAGAGCTACAAAATACCATGAAGATGGAAGCTACACTATTGTTAGTATGCATAATTTATTATGTCCTCATAAAGAATGTGAAGAGGTTGACCATTTAAATAGAAAGAAAAACGACAATAGAAAAAGTAATTTAAAGCCAAAACCTCACTTAGAGAATATGATAAATGTTGGTTTAAAAAAGAACTCAACTTCTGGAATTATAGGAGTAAATTGGCGAAGTGATAATCTAATTTGGAGAGCTGTAATTCGTTATAATGGTAAAAAATATAATTTGGGTTGCTTTGCTGATAAAAATGATGCCATAAAAGCAAGACTGAGCAAGGAAAAAGAATTATTCGGAAGTGAAGCACCGCAAAGACATTTGTTTAAGGAGTTTGGTATTTAATGATTGATACTTATACTTCATTACACGTTCACTCCGAATACTCTTCTGCGTTGCTTGGATTTACTGACTCTATCATTCATATCAAGGATGCATTATTTTGGTGCTACGAACACGGGCTAAGGGGCATGAGTCTAAGTGACCATGAAGGATGTTCCGGGTTTGTTGAGATGGAACAAGCCGTTAATAAGATGAATCTTGAACGACCTTTCCAACATATCTTTGCGAACGAAATTTATTTGCTATCAGAACAAGAAAATGAACTAAAGGTTGACCCAAACGAACGACCGCATTATTGGCACTTTTTGCTTAATTGTCTTGATGAAGAAAGCGTTCATATGTTGTATGAACTTTCTTCAAGAGCGTGGTTAAGGAGCTATGTTTATCGTGGCCTAAGACGTAGACCAACATTCTATAGCGATATTGAGGAGATTATCGGGCAAAATCAAGGTCATATTGTTGGTTCCACTGCTTGTTTAGGTGGTTATTTGCCTCATCTTATTCTTAACGATGATAAGGCGAAAGCTAAAGAGTTTATCAAATGGGGCGTTAAGACTTTTGGCAAAAGCAACTTTTTCCTTGAGTGCCAACCCTGTCTTGAAAACAACGAAGAACAAATAGCCGTAAACAAAGCACTGTGGCAATTACATGAAGAATTAAACGTACCAATTATTGTAACCACAGATGCTCATTACCTTGAGGCGAAAGACAGGTTAATTCACAAAGCCTATCTTGCAAGCAAGGATGGAGGTGATACGAGAGAAGCTGATTCTTTTTATATGACAGCACATTTGTTTTCACCTTCTGAATTAAGAGACGCATTACACGTTTGTTTTGGCGATGACCAGATTGATGTAATGTTCCAGACAACCAATGAAATTGCTGACAGAGTACAAACGTTTAGTCTTAAAAAGACCACACAAGTCCCTGCATTGCCGTTTTTGCCAGAGTTCAAGATTACTCATAAATACAAGCGCCATTACCCGAAGTATGAATTTATCAATTATTTCGCCAATTCTAAAGACCCTTATGAGCAATACTATTATTATCAAGTGGAAAAAGGGCTAATCAACTATGAGGTTACACATGATATTGACTTAGACAAATACCTGAGCCAAATCAACACTGAAATGGAACAGGTTAAGGGCCTTGGCGATATTTTTGACCATCAGCGTATGTGCGATTATTTCACAGTTGTTCAAAAGGTTATTGATTTAATCTGGTCTGACGGCGATAGTCTTGTAGGTATTGGCCGTGGTTCGGCTGGATGCTATGTTACTAATTTTTTGTTAGGCATCACAGGCATTGACCCGCAAAGAGAAGAATTGACTGAGTTTTATCCTTGGTGGCGTTTTTGTTCAACCGCTCGTTCTGATAGCATATTCGACATCGATATAGATATTGAAAGTTTTCAGAAAGAAAAGATTATTAAGGCTATTAAAGATTATTTTGGTGAACGTAGGGTCTGCCAAGTTGTAACATGGGGCAAGCTATCAGCCAGAACAGCCATTGAACGAGCCTGTAGAGGGCTTGGTATTTCTATGGACGTGGCCGGATATTTGCGTTCTTTGGTTCCTGTCAAACGTGGCGCAATTTATTCTTTGAACGATTGCCTTTATGGGGATGAAAAGAAAGGACGCTCCAAAGTTCCCGGCTTCGCCAACGAACTAAACAAGTATCCCGGTTTGCTTGATACGGCTTTGGCTTTTGAGGGCTTGATTATTTCGTCTGGTGTTCATGCGGGAGCTCTGGATGTGCTTAAAAGCGATTTTGTTGACACAGGGCCGATGATGATGTCAAACAATGGGGCGGTAATTTGTCAATACGACCTCCACCACGGAGAATATTGCGGCCAACTCAAGCTGGATTTATTGTCTATTGACGCTTTGTGTTGTATCCGTAGCTGTCTTAACCTATTATTAGACAATAAAAAAATTGAATGTCAAGGTTCATTAAGAAAAACTTATAACCATTACTTGCGCTATGATGTGCTTGAGCAAGACGATAAAAAGATGTGGGGCTTATTGCCTACGATGGTTAATGCCTTTCAATACGATTCTCGTGCTGGACAAGACGCTTTGCGTAAAGTAGGCGCTCAGAACCTTATCGAGTTAACCTTGGCTAATGGCCTTATGCGACTTGCAGTGCCAGAGGGTGAACAACCAATGGATAAATACGTTCGTTATCGTAAAAATATTAACGAATGGTATAAAGATATGACGGATTATGGCATTGGACAAGAAGAGCAAGAAATCCTTAAAGACTTGCTTAGTCCTTACTACGGCCTTATGATAGCGCAAGCCACAATGATGAAAGTACTAATGGATAAACGTGTTTGTGGATTCACGCTGAAGCAGAGTGACCGAGCGAGAAAAGCGGTGGCGAAAAAAAATGCCGAAGCCATGGCCGAAACGGAAAAACTACTATATGAGAAAGGTGCGGAATGTGGCCGAAGTAAGGCTTTTCTTGATTATCTATGGAATGTGCAAATTGAAATGTCCAAATCTTACGCATTTGACTTTAGTCACTCACACGAGTATTCGACAGAGTGTTTGCAAGAGCTTAACCTTTATTATAAGTTTCCCAAGGTTTACTGGAATACTGCTGTAATTACAACACAAGCACAGGTTGAGGATGAACGAGAGGGAAATGCTGTCGCTATTAACTATGGTAAGATTGCAAAATCTATTTATAAAGCTAAAAGTAATAACATTACAGTAAAACCTCCTTCTGTTAATAATTCTGGTCTAGCATTCACTCCCCGAGAGCAAGACAACGCTATTCTTTTTGGCCTAGGCGCTATTTCGGGTATCAACAACGATATAACAACCCAAATCCTCTCCAACCGACCCTACATATCCTTTACCGACTTCTACAACAAAAACGCCTATAAAGGCTCACTTGTCACTAAGTCTAAGTTCATCCAACTAATCAAGGCTGGATGCTTTGACGAATTTGAGCCTGACAGACGTATTGTGATGCGACAATATTTCATCTTGTCTACCCCTAACGTCACATCTCTTGCCATGAACAATATAGGCCAAATCAAAGCCGCAAGAGTGCCCATCCCTAAGTCTATCATTGGCCCATACAACTTTAGAAAGTATGTATGTAGCAGACAGTTCAAGTTCGGCCCCCACCCCAAATTCAAGAGTAAGACCCTATACTGGCTCGATGATATAGCACAGCGCTATTTTAATGCACGTTGTAAGAACAGCCTAACCGAAGGTGTAGATTATTGGTTTGATAGCGATGCTGAGAATTGGGTTGTTGTTGATAAGAGCCTTGAAAAGTTGCTTGCGCCATCTATTGAAACACTGAAAGCCTATATCAACATGCCTGAGTTCTTGGAAAAATTTAACAAGGCCAGAGCTAAACAGAGCATGATTGAGAGTGTAGGCGGGTTGGATGTGAATAGGTGGGCGTTTTCTTCTATTAGTTTTTATCCAGACGAACATGAATTATCTCATATTGATAGGGAACGCTATAATATTAGTTTGTTTAATGAATTACCAGAAGAACCTCAGTTTATCACAAAATCCTATGGCAAGCGAGAATGGAAACAATTTGCTTTGTCTCAAATCGCTTGTACAGTAATCGACAAAAATGACAACCACCATATGTTAACTGTGCTTGACATAGGCAATAATGTCATCCAGTGCAAATTCAACGCCGAAGTTTATAGCTTCTACAAAGCGCAACTGTCTGAAACTGATAGCAGTGGTAATAAAATAGTCATGGATAAGCCATGGTTTAAACGTGGACAAACGCTAATCTTAACTGGCGTAAGAATGGGTGTCGATGATTTTAGAGTCAAATCTTATAAAAACTCAATTTTTAATCGTAAAGTGTATCGTATTGATTCTATTGACAATAATACAGGTGAGATTGAGTTTACAATTTATCGCTATGGAGAGGAAGTAGAATAATGGCTCATATTGTTACACTGAATAATGGTAAAGAAGTCACTATATCCGTTGCTACAGATGAGAGTCTATGGTTTGATTTGTCTTACTATATCCGCAAGGAAATGGGCGAAGAGTTTTATAACTATTTAACTTCGTATATGGAGTCTTTTATGGAAAAGGAGCCGGACAAAGAATGAAAGAAGGATGGATTTGCCCAAGATGTGGTAAGGTTAATGCACCGTTTGTAGGACAGTGTACTTGTAATAGCAACACTCGTGATAACAATTATTACTATTATCTAAATGGTTTTTGCGACCATGTATGGGGGCTTACTAGTTTCATGCGTGATACAGCGGGAAGATTTCGTTATCAGTGCTGTAAATGCGGTAAAACAATTTATTCCGTAAGCAACCCCGATTTTAATAAAAACTTCTAAATAATCTCTTGACAAGCCTCTTTGCTTATGCTATATTATAGTTACAAAGCAAGGAGGTTTGTTTTATGTATAAGATTTGTAGATACGGAAAGGTAAATGAATATGTGGTCTCTGTAAACACTAAAAATGGTGTTATTACTGTTATTCATTGCCCAGCTTTTAAAGATGGCACCAGTTTTGAAAATCACGAAGCTGTTCGTCTTTGTGAAAAGCTGAATGAAATTTATAGCAATTATGGCGTTGTGTTTGGAGGATATGAATAAAATGAAGATGCAACTGTTGCCTTTTAATAAAGCATATAAGATTGCTAAAAAAATTGAGCCTGAAGTATGTGAAAAACGCTGTATCTATGGCCTTAGTGATGATGCCATTCCTTGGGGCGAATTAGTTGACGCTGATTTTAGAAAAAACGATACTTACAGAGTTGGTGACTTTTTTGTTCCTGAGTATTGCTTTGAAGAAAGATACGAAGAAATTATGGAAAACCTTTTGCGTTATGGTAATTTCCTTAAAATTGATTTTCATTACGAACTTGACGTGACTAAAATTCGCCCTGCTATCGTTCGATTGATTTCTTATAAAGGCGATATTTTTTATTATAAAATGTTTGACGATACTGGAGAAGTTGTAGAGTGCGAAAAAGTAGGTAAAGCCGATGAGTCTTAAAGTAAAACTTGTCCCTGTCAGAGAGATTTATTTTAATCAATCTAACGGCTTTAGAGTTCTAAGTTGTGAGCCCGTTGGCGATTACCCCAACTTAATGCTTAATCAATACAACAACTTTACCTTGGCCGGAACCAACCTTGGCATGGTTGATGTGGGTGATGAGTATGAGCTTGAAATCAGAGAAAACCAAAGGGCTAAATACCCAGCAAGCTATGTTTTGGTTGGTTTTGCTGATATTGATGTTAGTGCTGATGGCATTAAAATCACACCTGAGCAAGAGCTAAAAATCTTGCGCCATATCTGTGATGGTAACCAACCCCAGTATGTGCATAAAGCCTATCCTGATTTTGTTCAGATGGTGCTTGATGGACGTGAAGAAGAAATCGACCACAAGAAAATTTACAATGTTGGCCCCGTTCGGTTTGAAGAATATGTGAATAAAATCAAAGGCTATTTCACTACTATTCAGTTCTTACCCCTTACCTCTGATTGGGGCATTGAAAATGATAGCGATGTCAGTAAGTTGATTGATGTTTTTGCTACACCAGAAGAGTTAAATCAAGCCCTTGAGTCAAGCCCTTATCACATCTTTTTTGATTTGCTTAATTATTCCTTTGACAAGTCTGATAGATATGTCTTAGACAAACGGCCTGAATTGATTGATTCTAAGGAACGTTGTGAATTTGCTTGTCTTGAAATTCTTAGAGAAAATGAGCTTGAAGGCGATACCAGAATTTATACCGAACTACTTGAAGACTTAGCTAAAGACAAAGCTCCTGAATGCGCCCAATATGTAGAACAAGTTATCAAAAGCAGCGAAAGAATTTTTTACGATGAAGAAAAGCAATATTCTAGCAACAAAGAAACTTACAATACAGAAGTTAATATCGCTGAAAATATTAAAGATAGACTTCAATACGAAAATAATCTTAGTATGAATATTGACAACTTTACTACGATTGACGGCTTTCAATACACGGACGAGCAAAAACAGATTCTTGAGCTTGCAAACAGATATAAAGTTTGTATGTTAAGGGGTTATGGAGGCAGCGGCAAATCGACGATAATGAAATCTTTAGTTCTTATGCTTGAAGCTCATCATAAGTCTTATCGTCAATTAGCCCCAACCGGAAAAGCTGCCAAGAGATTAAGAGAAACAACAGGCCGTGAAGCTAGCACAATTCATATGCTTTTAGCTTGTGCAAAAAAAGTAGATGATGATTTTGTTATAGTAGATGAATTTTCAATGGTGGGCGTTCATTTGTTGTCTTTGTTGTTTAATATCTGTAACAAAAACACTCGATTTGTTTTTGTTTGCGATGAAGCACAACTTGCCTCTATCTCTTGTGGGAATGTAACACAAGATATTATTGATTCAAATGTTGTCCCTACTGCAACTTTGACCAAGATTTTTCGTTACGGTTCTTCTGGCCTTGCTACAATCGCTACAGACACCCGAAATGGTGAGTTAGGCCCAAGACAGAATAGCACATTTTCAGATTACCAATTCATTCCTATCGACAGTAAACCCATCAAACAAATCCTTGATGCTTATGATTCTCTGCTTGACAAATACACTAAAGATGATATAATGATACTGTCCCCATTCAATAAAGGCCCAGTTGGCACAGTAGCAATTAATAAGGCCATTCAGTCCAGATATAACCTCAACCCTGATACTAACGCTATTCGTAAGATAAGTGGCGGTGAGGAAATCATGTTCAAGATGAGCGACAAAGTAATCAACACCCATAACGAATATCATTGCCCTTGTTTTAGGGTTGATGATGATGGGTCTTTGGTTGAGAGTATGAATAACATCATGGTTATGAATGGTGATATGGGCTATATTCGGCATATCAAAGAGACTGATACAGGCATTGTTATGGCTGTTGAGTTCGATACTGGCATGGCGAGAATTTATGGTAGTTATATGAACAACCTGCTGCTTGGGTATGCTATTAGTATCCACAAGAGTCAAGGTAGTGAGGCAAAGGCCATAATCGTTATTACCAGCCCTATGCACAAAAGACTTTTATCATCCAATCTTCTCTATGTCGCTGATAGCCGTGCAAAAGAACAGTTGATTGAGATTGGTGATGTTGAGACGATTAAGGAAGGTCTTAAACGGCATGAACAAAAAGAAAGAGAGACTTGGCTCTGTGAGCTATTAAAGGAGGATTAAAATTTGAAGTATAAACCGCTTGAATCAGGATTGTATATTGTACGATTTCATAACAACACAAATGCAGAAAGTATTGCTCGTGTCATTGATAACCTTAACTTTCAGGGCGAAAAATATGGGGTTAAGTTTATTCCAGAGCAAACAAAAATGTATCAAGTCATAAGGAGTGAAGAATAGTATGATTGTTCGTATGTGTGATGTTTGTCAAAATAAAATCCCCGATGGGCAAGTAGCATATCGACTGAGTCTATATAACCCAAATACAGTTAGAACACAACTCAACCCTGATAAATACAATATTAGTTATTCAAAAGTATGCGAACATTGTGTGCAACAAACTCACAGATATTTACGTGAGTTGGGGAAGAAGGAGGTGAAACAGGCATGAAACGTTTTTGTGTAAAAGAAACCGTCAATCACTATCACATGGTAGAGATTGATGACGAACTAAGCATTGACGATATTATATCACTTGCCAGACAACATCTAAAAGATAATACTGGCTTTGGAGCAATCAATCAAATTTTGTCAGGTATTGAACATAAGTATGGTTTTGATTATTCTGTCAAGCCTAATTATTGTGGTACTACAGCAGAAGCCCTTGAAGTAATGGGGTGTGATGACGACAGTCCTGAACTTGATTAAAGTTCATAAAATGTTTACAATTTGTTAATATGATTGTAACATTTTTATGATATAATTTTTATCCCATCTGAGAAGGTGGGATATTTTTTCAAAGGAGTGATGTTGATTGATTAAAATTACCAAAAAAAATGGTGCTGTGGTTCCTTTTGATGGTGATAAAATCAAGAAGGCTATCCGAAAAAGTGCTGAACGTGTATGCGTAAATTTGTCTGAAAAAGATGAAAATAAAGTAGTTAATTCTGTAAAAAAACAGCTACAGTATAACGAGCTTCCTGTCCATGTAAATACTATTCATAATATGGTAGAATGCGCTCTTGACCAAGTAGAGCCTAGAGTAGCCAAATCTTACCGCGAATACAGAGACAATAAAAGCACTTTTGCTGCAATGCTAGACAAAGTATACAATAAAAAGTTGTCTTTGTCCTTTATTGGCGATAGAAGCAACGCCAATGCTGACAGCGCCCTTGTTACAACGCAGAAAGCTATTGTTTATAACGAGTTGAATAGCGAACTGTATAAAAAATTCTTCCTTACTATTGAAGAAGAAAAAGCGATGAGCGAAGGATATATTTATATCCATGACAGAGGTAGCAGACTTGACACAATAAATTGTTGCTTGTTCGATATGAAATCCGTTCTTGCTGGCGGTTTTGAAATGGGCAATCTTGACTATCAAGAACCTAAATCTCTTGACGTAGCTTTCGACCTTGTAGCAGATGTAGCTATCAATGCGGCGGCTTGTAATTATGGTGGATTTACTATCAGTGAAATTGATAAGCTATTGGCTCCTTATGCAAAAAAGAGCTATGACATCTATCTAAAAGAATATTATGACATTAAGCCTAGCGCTACATACAAGGAAGCAGATGAATGGGCTTTTAATAAAACCAAACGTGAAGCAGAACAGGGTTTTCAGGGCTGGGAAATGAAGTTTAATTCTGTTGCTTCTAGCCGTGGTGATTACCCTAAAAGTGTTGGGGCCTGATATGGCGACATATCAGTAAACTTCTTGTTAAGCATTATTTAATGCGTGTGTCTTTGTACATTAGGTATTTCGATTGGAGGTAAAATAATGTACATCTATAAAATTACCAATAATATTACTAATCAGTCTTATGTCGGACAAACTATTGATTACAAAAAGCGTTGGAACAATCATAAAGACTTATATAAATTTCCACATATTAAAGGTGGAAACAGACCTTTATATAAAGCTATGCGTTCTTATGGTATTGAAATTTTTCTTTTTCTGTTTTAGAGGAATGTGCAGATATTTTAGCTAACGCACGAGAAGAATATTATATCGTACTTTATAATACGATTAAAAGAGGATATAATCACGAAAGTTCGGCTAAACATAAACGCTTATCTGAAACTACAAAGAAAAAAATTGCTGAAGCTCAAATAGGCGAAAAAAATCATATGTTCGGCAAAAAAGGCGAATTATGTAAAAATTCAAAAAAATGTATTGACCTTACCACTGGTAAAATCTATAACTCAATGCGCGAATGCGCTTTAGATGAATTTGGCGATATAAAATATGTTAAATATATTTCACGTATTTGTCAACCACATACAAAAAGGTTCGGTTATAAAGGTCATACTTATAGACTGATTGATGATGAAGGTAATATTATTCCCAAAGACGCTGACGGTGAAAACCTAAATGAATTTAATTCACATGGCGATACCGTGCCAAGCTCATTGAAAAATGAGAAGGTGTAACGACTATCCTGTAAGGGAGTAAAATCATGTTGTGATACATGAAAGAAAGACAAGACAACTTATGTAATTTTTATAAGTTGAAAAGATAGTCTAAACCGTCTGTTTTGAGCAGAGTTAAAGTATTACGAAAGTAACGGTATAAATTGTTCACTAGTATTTCTTTTGGTTTAGGCACGGATAGATTTTCTACTATGCTTTCTTCTGTCTGCCTTAACGTTCGTAAAAATGGCCAAGGCAAGCCCGGATTTAAGCATCCTGTTCTATTTCCAAAGCTCAGCTT
>ERZ1034873.332-NODE-332-length-27836-cov-11.695835_pt1 | contig 27836 bp, 49 predicted proteins | sample MGYA00520689_ERZ1034873 | MGnify/ENA primary metagenome ERZ1034873 (study PRJEB33766, sample SAMN09781722) | gut metagenome | biome: gut microbiome | host: Homo sapiens | place: Madagascar | study: EMG produced TPA metagenomics assembly of the PRJNA485056 data...
GCTTATGATAGATACCCTATCAGAATATCTTGGGTTGACAGCCTAAAAGCCGTCTGGAGACGGCACATTAACCAAAACACTAAGAATTATGTATATATCAGAACTATCACGCGAACAACTTGTAGAACTGAAGTCCACTATGCTCGAAGCCATACTCGGCTACGAACCGTCATGGGGGGAAATGGCTATGGCAGACGAGCTTGTGTCTGACGAACAGGTAGAAGAGGAGTACGGAGGCACGTATTTCACTTCTGACGACTTCTGTTGCTCTATGAGTTAGTCCGACATGGCAGCGCAGCCTTAACCGACGTGCTGAAAGACCATTTTAGCATTAACTGTCATACATTTACATCCATGCGCCACGGTCTTTGCGCACGTCACAATCATCAACCAAATACATTTAGAATTATGGAAATAGCAATCATGGATTATCAGTCAGGTACAATCCGCACAATCAAAGGCTGTCCCGACGAATGGCAGACAGAACAGATAGAAGACTATCTCTACAACACTCTTGGTTACAGGGAGAGCGACATCTACTACATGTGTGGTACGATTTCTCATACACAAGAAGAGTATATCACACAACCTGACACAAGCCAACGCTCAAAACAGTGGAACAAATTGAAAGAAGCCCACCCTGGCGCCTTGCTTCTCTTTCGTGTTGGACGTTTCTATGAGTGTTACAACGAAGATGCTGTCAAGGCTGCTGAAATTCTCGACATTGCGCTCACCGACCGTCACACTGAGCATCTGCCCAAAATTGCAGGGTTCCCGGGTCATGCTCTCGACACCTATCTGCCCAAGTTCGTCAGGGCCAGTCAGCGTGTGGTTATATGCGGCGCATTGTATACGTATGACACTCCAAAGTAGCTCCCGAAGCATGGTATCCTCGACTTGTAGTGCCTAAAACGACGGTGTAGCAATACTCCGTCACTCGCAAAACCAAAACATAAGAATTATGACACACACGCAATTTATGCAGAACATCTCACAAGCCGTAGAACTCGGCTCACGCTTCACGGTCAACTTTGAGAAACGCACGCTCCGTTTAAATAGAGAGCTTGTCAGTCTTGACGATGTCAACGTCCTCCCTCTTAACGGATCTGTTATGCTCCGCGAAATCGAAGGATATTATCAGCAGTATAAGTACTCCATTCCCTCTGAGCGCTCACAATCCCATCGACGCAGCTATTTCAAGGCTCTCCCCGAGGAGCAGCTGTCTGACCAAGATATGCTCTACGGCGTATCTCGTGAAGTAGCCCGCTGCCAGCTCGAAGTCTTCGTTCTTCTTATGCTGTACGACGGACAGCTTCGTTGGCACAACAAGTGGGGTAGTTGGTTCTGGCAGTCCCCAAACGACAAAGACCTCATTATCCTCCGCTCGTGGGTAGAACCGCAATCCTCCGAGCCCTCTCCAAATCTTAAAGAGGCTTAGTAATCCCCCAACGGCTTAGAAAGACCTAAAGAGGCATAGCGAGGCATATACAACCCTCCACGCCGCTATCAACCAAAACAATTCACAATTATGGCAGTTTTAAAATTTGTTAGAGCGCAGGACATTCTCAAGGAGAAAGGGTTCAAAGCGCCACCGTTCGATACGGCAGGATTCCAAAACGCAGTCGTAGAGTTTTTCCAGAAAAACGATGTGTCGGCAAAACTCGATATCATTTCAGAACGCTTCATCGACTGTGAGGGAGCACCTGCTTGTGGCTTTGCTGCAAGCACCGAAACCACAGATGATGAAGATTTGGGCTTAGTTTACGTAATTCCAAGCTTCCTTGATTGGTATTATAAATACTGCGACTTTCCGTTCTTCGTTGTTGACGAACCATACGTCACTAATGCCGTAGCCCTCCTCAAGATGGCAGGCTTTATCGTCAGTCGTAAACATAAACACAAGCGACTGAGATGGCTCGATTCCTACACCGTCACCCTCGTCTAAGCCAAGCCTCCACACGGAGGCTACTCACTAACCAAGCCCTCCCGTATCACGGTAAACGGAAGCAATATGATTACTAAAGAATTGGCAAAACAACTCATTGAACAGGCTGAGTATAATTGCTCTGGCGAAAAAGTGGAGTACGATATAGACGACATAATGGCGCTCAGTGAAGACGGTGCTTATCTCGTCTTTGCGTCATCCGAGTTCTGCAAAACATCTTTTGTCTGCTATGAGGATGGCACGGCCTATTTCCTCAAAGACTGGCAGGGCGGCTGCTACCCAGTAAGCGAAGACGCAATAGCCGAGTTCAATAACTGGGTCACAATAGATTGGAAGGAGTCGCCTGTTATTTTCAATGGTCTCCCGAGAGTCTTATTTACTTTATAAAAGTAATATTCAGCCCTACCGCATACGGTCAAGCGGATAAACTATGAAAAAATATCAGGTATATTGGAATATCAACGTTGAGATTAACAAGGTTGCAGAGTTCGATACCCTTCAAGAAGCTAAGAAGTATTGTTATGAAAATACTAAAGGGTATAATGAAGTTTGCGCAGAAGACAATAGCTGGGAAGGTCGTAGTAACAACTTTTGCTATGAGGTATACGACGGCATAAAGGAAATCTTAGACGAGGATGGCGATGTTGTAGACATCAAAGAACCAGTTTACGAAACAGAGCATTTTTATTTTGATTAATCCACTTTTAAGCCCTCGACAACACGGTGAAGTCTTTAAATGTATGAAAAGAGACGATATAGTAGTATTGGAGAACCTTCAGCAAGAAGATGACCAGCCAAGATACCTCGTGGTATTAGCCAAAGAAATCGAAAAGTATGCAGCAGATGGCAGTAGCAACGATTATTCTCTCAAAAACAATGAGAGCGAGTGCGAGTATGACATGATGAAGGCTATAGAGAAGAAGTTTGGTGTTAACTCTTCGGAGCTATCTTTGTATGGAGATAATAACGAACTCGAAGCTTGCATCGGCTCAGAGATTACCGATGAGCAACTCGCCAAGATAAACGACTTTGCTAAGGTCTGGCGAAACGAAAACGAATGGTTCGACAGCCCTCTCTATTGGAACTATTACGATGGTTCTAACTGGAAGTCAGAACTACTCCATAGCGAAATAGAAGGAGTGAACGACAACCGCCAATACGACTTGCTTGATAGCAATGACGAAAACGCAAAGGAGGTTATTGCAGCATACGACAGAGCCGAGGATGTTCCAAGACAATGGGAAAACGGATATTCTACATTCATTGATGAAGAAACCGGGTATGAGATCATATTCTCTCAATGGAGCGGACACGGTAGTATGGCAGACGTTTATTAAAATAAGCCACAAAAAAGCCCCGACCTAAGCCGGGGCTACCACAGACCATTACAGTCCGACATCTACGATAGTAGAATTTAGCTCTTATATGAGCGTTTTAATCCACAATCCTTACGGATTGACCGTCAACGGAAGGGATATTTTTGTTTCAATTCCATAAAGGTACAATTAAAAGCCTTCCGAAGACGTTGCAAAGATAACAATTAGCAGTGATTTATGCACAATAAAAATACAAACATTAACAACTTTAACAATTAGTAATTATGAAACTGTCCAACAAGCCAGGAGACATCCTTGCCAAGCGCAAGGTCTACTTCGTCGTTGTCTACAATCGCGACAACAAGATTGGCTGCTTCCTCAGCAGTCCAATGGCGTTCGTTATGAACCGCCAGGACGCAGCCCTGTTCGACACAAGAGAAGAAGCCGAAGAACTTATGAAGCAAGCCAGAAGCAATGGTATAGGCAATCTTATCCCCGACTGCCTCCGCATGTCAGTATCGTTCGACATGCAGTACCTCCATGCAGTATGGAACTTCTAACTATCCTCTACATTATTCATAAAAACAGAAATCAACATCATGCCAACAATCAACATCTCCGACGAAGAGTACAAGCGTCGCGTACAAGCGTCGCGTACAAGCCATACGCAATCTCTTCTCACGTCGTATCCACGACCTCTACATCAAGTGCGCCAACGGCGAAATCACCGAATACCACGAGCTCGTAAACAAACTGCATTCCTTAGACTTCGAATACGCAGACATCCTCGAACCCTACGGACTCTCCGAAGACCTCTGCCCAAACGATTACAAGCTAATACAGAAAGCCGTTGACAACGACGAGCCGCTCAAGGACTTCGCCTACAACTGGCTGTCGCTCTACAATACCATCGAGTTCGGCAATGTAGACATCAGCTCCCTCATCCCTTCAGTGTCAAATACAGAAGAAGATGATGACGACGAGGATGACGACGACATCTAATCACATTACAACTCCAAAATCTGGCAGGGAAATATTTTACCCTGCCAATCACATTCAACCAACATTATTTTATTTACAAAATTTTAGGATTATGAAAAAAGATTTTATCAACATTAGCAATGCTACTTGTAGTTTCTCTTAGTTCAACAACATTTGTTGCATGTAGTAGCGATGATGAGAATGAACCCAAAACGAATACAGCCGAAATCTTAGGTTCTTGGGAAGAAACTAAAGTGAAAACAGTAGAAAACTCTACTGCCGAAGTGATTACAACCTGGACCTTTAATGCAGACAAAACAGCTACAGAAAAAGTTGAAGGTTATACCACAACGATTTATACGGATAGGACTAAAGTCCTTAGTGTGACATTTGGTTTCACCTATGAATACAACGGAAAGAAGGTGAAGCTAACCAGTACCGACCCAACGGTCAAAGAACCTGTATCTTACTACACAGTAGAGATAAGCGGAAATAAAATGCGCATGGGTAACGAAAAAGATGGATATTTTAATCTCACTAAGAAGTAGTCTAAGATTTAGTATTAACTATTTTCTATTAGTAGAACACAGCAGCCATCCATCACTTAGGCGGGTGGCTGTTTTTTTGTTAATCTTTATAAAAATATAACGAGAATACAGATTTTTTTTGCCCTAACTTGCTTTATGTTATATTTAATATTACCTTTACACAACCGTAAAGCACCATTCAACCATTTAAAATCAAGAAAATATGACACAACTCAGAACCCGGCGTTGGGAGGAACTTCTCACACCCGAACAGAAAGAAAAATACTCCAACGCCATCCGCAAGGGCTATTTCGCCACATACGACGGCTACGCATGGCGACATACATTCTATGGGGCTTTCATCTGGAAACACCCTGGACGCGTCAAGGTAGTCAATATATTCAAGAGCATCATCGGTCACGCGCCGCAGTGGGAAGACCTCACCGACGACAACTTGCATGACTTCCGCGAGCAAATCATCGACTCCTATGCACCCAACTCCGCACGCACCATCTTTGCCGAGGTCAACGCCGTCATACGCGAAAACTCGTCCAAACCCGTTCCCTCACTCAAGTTCGGCGAGGTGCTGCACGCCAAAAAAGTACCAACACAAGCCGTCTACCTCTCCGACGAGGAGATAGCACGCCTCAATGCCTACAACCCTCGTACCCTCGCCATGCGCCACGCCAAACGCATCTTCATGCTCGAATGCCTGTGCGGTGCACGTCTGTCCGACTGCATCCGGCTCACATCCGACAACCTCGCACCCGACGGACGTACCCTCACCTATGTGTCCACCAAGACACGTACCGAAGTCACAGTCCCCGTCCATCCTTGGCTACGGCAATACCTCGAACGCACCTCGCCACGCGAGCCTCAGACACTCTCCGTACCGGCATACAACACCAACATACGCGAAATGTGCAAGGCGTGCGGCATCGACACCGCAGCAAAGGTGTTCCTTGCCGGACGCGACCGACGGGGACACAAGTACGAGTTCGTATCCACACACACTGGGCGCCGCTCCTTCGCAACCAACCTCGCCCTCAAAGGCGTAGCGATCGAGCAAATCGCGATGATGATGGGACACATGTCAGGCAACGTACCCAACATAGCCATGACCCAACGCTACATCATGGGGCGGCTCTCACTATCCCCCGAAGCCTTCGCAGCCTTCCGCCTGCCAGATGCCGAAAAGATAGAACAAGAGCAGCAAATACACGTCAAGTCTATCCGCGACTGACATCCCTGCCAGTCGCATTTACATACAAGAAAATGCCATTTTATGCGATCGCATAGAGTGGCATTTTTTGCATTTATACAACATATAAATAACGCTGTAACTCATTGATAATCATCATCGTAATGCGACCGCATATTTTCGCACTATGATATATGATTTTATATATAGGGTTTTATATATATCCATTACATTCCTATATATAAAACCCTATACATAAAATCAATCTCTCTCTATCCCTCGTCGTCTCAACGACTCGCGAGGAGAGGAGAGGACTGTTTTTCTTTTTTTTACACATCACCTTTCTTCGTCAAATCCTCATTCACGAAGCCCACAATCTTCTTCACAGCATCATCTATACGTTTCTGGGTATACGCAATATAATGACTCGTCACGTCCGCCCAGGAATGACCCAGACATAGCGCAATCGTCTCCCTTGGAATCTCAAGCTCCGCACCGATACTCGCAAACGTATATCGGGCAGAATACACCGTGGCGTTTGGCATAATCTTGTCGCCCATCCTTCTTCTGCGTCGCCCGAGAGCATCCTGGTATATACCAGCCGGACCAAGCACCTTTATCTGCTTGCCCCATTTACTCGTGAATGACAGATAGTCCACCTCATAGTCCATCACATTAAGCAGATAATTCTTGCCCCTGTACCGCTCTATTATCTCCATCGCCTCGTCCACAATCGGAATGTTAAACAAAGCCCCCGTCTTCTGCCTCTTGTACACAAGACGTCCGTCTCTGACATTCTCAGCCTTCAGATGCAGCAAGTCCACCGGGTTAATTCCGCACAAATAGAACGAGAGCATAAACAAGTCCCTGTACAGCCTTCTGTCTTGAGGCAGCTTGCAGTCCCTCAGAGCACGCAGCTGATCCACCGTGACATTCCTGATTTCAACCTTCTCCGTCTTAATCTTGAACTTCCTAAAAGGCATTTCCCTCGTCAGTCCCTCGTCAAAGGCCCAGTTCATCAGAGCCTTCACGCTACGCAAGTGGATAGCCCTTCCATTCAGCGATTTCACGCCGTTGGCAGCAAGCCATGCGTCAAACCTCCTCACCCAATCAGGAGTTACCTTATTCAGCGTCACACCGGCATCAAACTGCCTCACCTTCTCCGCCGTCTTGACATACAGCCTCTGCGTACCCTCACTCGGTTTCGTCTTGCCAAACTCCTCAAGATACTTAGTCAGAGACTTGCCGCCCATCTCCTCCTTGCCAAGAACCTCCCTCACAAAAGTCTTGGTCTGTTCCATCGGTTCCCGTTCTGTGACAATCAGATGTTCGTCGATAGCCATCAGCTTCTTCGACAGCGCCATAGTCTTAGCCCGGAAGTTAGGCTCACTGTCCGGAAACTCCCGTCCCTTGAACTTCTGCGTCGAGAACAAGCCGGTAGTCACCTTGAACCTCTTGCCCCCATCCTCGAAGATAAGAGCCACGGGCATCATACCGTCCTTCCTCTTCTTGGTCTCATCCACATAGACACGATACTTCATAATCTTTTGCTTTTATAATCCGTACCCAACAACCCACCCAAAACAGGGTACGGGTGCGCAACAGGGTACGTTTTGGAGTCCTAAAAGACCCCGAAAACACCTCAAAATGCAAATCACCTCTCTGTCTCCATCACGCCACCACCATTCATCTTTCTTTGTTTTCTTTGCGCAAACCATTGTGTATCAATGTATTACACAAAATTCCACAAAAGTCACTTGGAACAGGTAGCAAACGCCATGAATATGTTTGCCAAGCACATTAATGCTATGACAATCAGTGAGTTGTGCATTTGTATTTGTTGTTGGGTACGAATTGGGTTAAACAATGTTTATAATCTCTATTTGAAAGCCTTATGTTAGAGAGCCGCTATTATGAACAGCGGTCCTTTATCAACATATCTCTATCTTCCTCCCTTTTGCTGCTGCTTGTTCACAAGTCCACGCAGAAATTCGATTTCGTGCTGCTGACTTGCAATCAGTCTGTCTTTTTCCGCAAGCAGTTGTGCCTGCGCTTCTATCTTTTGCTCTAATGCCGTTATTTTGCCCTCTGTGGCGTTTATCGTCTGCGTGCCTTGATAGTTATCGCCGCTGATGATATTTTGCGACACAGGACTTGAATTTGCGTCGAGCATCTGGTTGAAGGCAGCGAACTGCGCCTTGCCGATGGCTTTCTCCTCGGCAAACATCTCACCAAGGCCGTTGCGCAGCCATCTAAAACTAACACCGAACTCGTCTGCAAGTCGGTGTAGTGTTTGGTCTGTAATTGTTTGGCTACCGCCTAACATCTTGCAAAAGTTACTTTTGGAAAGACCGCACCGTTCCGCTAACCTTGCCTGCGAATAGCCAAGGTGTTCTTTTAATTCGTTAATCCTCGAAATAACTGCCGATTTCGAAGTGTTGTTAATCGTCGCCTCCATAGTATTGTTAATTTGTGTGTTTATTTTCCCACTAACAACGCTTAAAGGTAAAAACAAGTTAAAAACAACAACATTTTAACTACAAGACATTGTTATTTCGTTGGTAATTATTACCTTTGCAATCGTTGACAGAGCGCAGCGAAACGAACCCAATCAGCTCGCAAAACGCTCAATATATGTTTAATGTGCAAATGTAGCAATTATAGTCGAGATGGCAAAGAGAAAAACAATAAAACTTCGACAGGGATGCCAAATTCTATTGGCAAAGGACTGCGGAGTAGGGGTCGCAACAGTCCGACGCGCCCTGCAATGGGAACGCGACTCGGACATTCAGAATCTTATCCGTAAGAGAGCAAAAGAACTCGGCTACATCCGTCGTTGGTAATAAAAAAAATTATACAATATGACAAAAGAATTATCCACTAAGACATTGCGCAAGCTACTTAACAAGGTCCTCTCCGAGAGCAACAGCCTTACAAGAAGCAAGCGCAAGACAATAAGCAAGATTGCCTATATGTACAGCAATTTCGAAGAGAAACAACTAACGGCTGATAACGATATAGACATCAAGACGGAGATAGTTGTGACATCTCTCTCAACCGGCCCGAATGAAGAAGACCGGAATTTCAGGGAGTGCGACGCTACTCTCTCGCTACGAAAGAGTTTCGGACTTGAAGATGATGCCGAGGTGATAGCCGTCCTTAACGAAGGACAACTGTCAGCGCTCATTACAGCACTCATGAATAAATACTCCGAACTGACGTCCATTAATCGTGAAATCCGCATGGTTACAAATACCGACAAAAATGACAACTAAAGCACAGCCGTCAATGGCACGTACTACAGTAACGTCCATCGACAAGATATGGCTCTCCAATAGTGAGGCGCAAAAATATCTCGGTATCGGTTCCGCTTTTTTCAAGCGGTTGCGCTCTACAGGCCAATTACGCTTCTACAAAATCGGCACTGCGGTATTCTATCGCAAGCAGGACATCGACCGTCTCGTCGAACGAGGTCGGGTTATATAAGAACTATTTCGTACTCATAGTTAATAACAGTCGTACTCAAAACGCAGTGATGCGCATACGACAAGTGTTTGTTAAGATTTCTATATTTATTTATTTTTTTTGTTTACAGAATAGGATTTTTCGAACATTACCGCAAGCGTGCGGATGAGGTGTGCAGAGCGTGAGTTTAGCGCATCTTTTTTACAACGCAGAGTGATGCGTCATTCGTACCATGCTTCCAGCGCACATATCTTCTTTGTATTCGCAATGTTTCTTGTTTCCTGGCAGGTACGACACGGTCTCGCAAACCGGCTCTGCGACGCAATTTGTTTCTTAGTTGTGTATTCCTGTTCGTGAGAATCGAAATACATCAAGGCAAGGGCCGCGTAAAGGGGCGGCATACATAGATATTTGCGATAAATAGATGAAAATAGTTTTTTTTTGAGAGTTTGTTTACATAAGTAATCAGTTAATGAGGTATACTACAAGTGTATGAGGTTCGAACCCTCACCTTGCCACTCATTCGTAGTTCTTTGACAGATTGGTACAAACAGCACACAGGTGCAATGTAAGTAGGAGAGGAGCGACATTGGTTGCCATGATCCTCCGAAAGGGTTCCTGTAGTGCGAAAAACCAGCTATTTCTGTGTCAAGCAGCACGATGAACCGCGCCGGAACTAAAGAATTGTCGGCGGAGGCACGCGCTAAAAAAAAAGTCACAGTCTGGTCGATGTATACAACATCGAGACTACATGGTCTATAAAAAAATAAATATATAATGTTCTCACAATAGCAGTTGTGTTTGCTCATATATATATACAAAGAGAGGTATCGTACAATAGGTCAGTACACGATTCGTCGGATGCAGGTTCAATCCCTGCTACCTCTCCAATCGCTATTTTATTGCGATTCAAAATGTCATTTTTGGGTAGTTATGGATGTGTCCACGGTACGGCGAAAAACGTCCTCTGCCGTGGATTTTTTACCACCCCAAAATCTTGACGTAACAACAAATATCAGCAATATTTATGAAAGTATCCAACACCAGAAAAAAATCCTACAACGAGGCATCAGCGCGGTGTCGCAACATCGTCATGCGTCACTATCCCGATATGTCGGCCTCCGAGATAGCCTCTATGTACGGATACACTGAGGCGAGAGTGGCGCGATGGGCACGGGTTCTGCATCTCAAACATTCTCTTGAAACCCAGCAGCGGCTCAAGCAGAAGCGGATAGCGAACCTAAGACTCGTACACACATCCGAATATAAGGAGCGTATCCGTCTCAACTATCAGCGCATACGCAGTTCCGAGATATTCCGCATCAAGTCCGGTATGCCGCGCAAGACAAAATTGAATATATCCCTCGTTCCGCATCACATACGCAGGGCGATAAGCCATCTCGTTTACAAGTATAATTACTTCCGGGACATCTCCGTCGGAGGCCAGTACACAATGTACTACGACGAGGATACACGCCGCACGCCCGCCGAAGCGCTGTATGTCGAACGTCATAAACTCAAGTTCGAACCAGCCTATGCCGCCACTTAGATGCCAGCAATGCTCATACCTACGCCACTGCATCAACGGATGCTTCTGCGTGAAGCTGCGTCGTTATATTGAATACGCCCCCAATCCGTTATGCACGGCCAGTAAATAAACAAACAAATTCACACACCACTATGCTCATCATTATTCTTTCGTTCCTCCTGACAACAGTGACATTCCTCTTTGCCGGGCTTTTGCAGCTCGCCATCGACGCCCTACATCACCCAAAGTCGTTCAACGGCAATACACCCGACTCACACTCTAAAGTCCACAACAATGAGTAAGTCCTGTCGAGATTGCCTCTTTCGCGACTTTCCGTCGCACACCAACTTCTGCCCACATCCCCAACAGCGCAAACCCGACGGTTCGTTCGTATGCACTCATTGGGAGTGGCGCTATCAATAACTAATTAATACACACAAAAAAATGAGAACTCACACATCCACATGGTTTGAAGCCACAGTGCGCTATCGTCGCCAAACAGAAGAAGGCGGCACTAAAACCGTATCCGAACTCTACGTCGTAGATGCTTTTTCCTTCGCCGAAGCCGAAGCACGTGTCAAAGAAGAGCTAAAATCCTTCGCAGATGACGGCGTTGAGGTACGCAAGCTCGCCATTGCACCTTACACTGAGGTGTCATTCTCCGATAAAGACGAGGATAGCATATTTTATCGCTCACATCTCACCTATACACTCTTGAATGAGCGTACCGGCAAAGAGGAAAAGACGCAGGTCGTAGTCCTCGTACAAGCGTCAAGCATCGAGAACGCCCGCAAGAATATTGTCGAAATGATGGACAATTCAACATTCGACTACGAAATCAAGTCCATCACCGAAAGGCCCATCTTCGACGTCTTCGAAACCAACGTCAATAACAATAAACAATAATACGTACTATGTTTACATCCTCACCCTCACCCATATACGAGGGTATCCGCGAACGCTATGTCAACAGTACAATCGAGATTCGTACACGCGCTGAATTGTGCATCGCCCGCATCAAGGATCTTCGTGCCAAACACGCATGTCTAATGTCGCTCTCGCCGGAAGTTGCTTTTCGCTTGCAGCGACGAGCAGTACGCCAGGATACATGCGAAAACCTCACACACCTTCACACCAACAAGCTTGGTGTCACATGGTTCAAGTACAACAAAAAAACAACATAACAAATGGAAAATAACGAATACGAAGTGCTGCAAGTGCAGCATGACCAGAACATCGTCCAGTTGGACGCAGTAGAGCGTGCTAACGTAGACTCGCAGGTGGCAACCGCAAAGCAATATCCGAGAAACGTCACACGAAGCATCAATAACTCAATCGCTATGGCGACAATGGATGTGAACACGGCACAGAGCTGCGGCTACGCCCTTCCTCGCGGTGGCAAGCCTATCACTGGTCCGAGTGTCCATCTTGCCAAGCTTATCGTTTCAAATTGGGGAAACATAAGGGCAGAAGCAAAGGTTGTCCAGATTACTGATAAGCAAGTCATCAGCCGTGGTACTTGTTGGGATTTGGAGAACAACGTGGCGACTGCTTTCGAGGTGCGCCGTTCTATCGTCGGACGTACAGGACAACGCTTTTCTGACGATATGATTACCGTCACGGGTAATGCTGCAAACGCAATCGCATACCGCAATGCCGTATTTTCAGTCATCCCCAAGGCTGTCACCGACAAGGTCTATCAGGCAGCACAGCACTGCATCACCGGCGACCTCTCCGACAAAGACAAGCTGATTGCCACACGCAAGAAGTGCATAGACTACTTCAAGGACGAGTACGGTATCACTGAAGAGGAGGTTGTAATGATTTGCGGCAAGCAGACCGTCAACCAAATCAAGGCGGAACAGATTGCCCTGTTGCGCGGCGTAATGCAGTCGCTCGTAGACGGCGACACAACCGTTGAAGAGCTAATGAAGCCATACCGCAAAGAGGAGCGCAAGAAAGACCTCGCTGCCGCCGCAGCCGACATAGCCAAGAAGAATGTTGCCAAGAAGAAGGAGGAGGACAAATGATTACAGAAAACACCGAACAGCGCAGCTTGTCCTGGTTTCGCTCCCGCTTCGGACATATCACCGGTTCCGAGGTCCATAAGATTATGACCATACCTCGCAAGAAGGACGAACTGTTCTCCGACACCGCCAAGTCCTATCTTTACGGTGTCGCAGCCGAACGTCTCTTCAATCCGCTCTTTCTCAACGACGACGAAGTGTTTCAGGATTATATCAACCAGACTTCCGTCAACACGCGTGCAATGCAGTGGGGTATCGAACAGGAATCAGCAGCCCGCGACCTCTATTCATCACTCAACGATGGGGTAGAGGTATTCGAAGTCTCATCTTGCGCCCACGACACTATCCCTTGCTTTGCAGCGTCTCCCGACGGAATAGTCCGCACATCCGAAATGTGCTGCCTTGAGATTAAGTGTCCTACACTCGCCACGCACATGCGATACGTAGCCGAGATCACCGATTCAGAATCCCTCAAACGGGTCAGACCAGAATACTATTGGCAGGTCATGGCTGAAATGTCATGCACCGGACTCCAGTCTGCCGACTTTGTCTCCTATTGTGCATGGCTCACTCAACCAATCCACATCGTCCACATACTGCGCAACGATGCCGACATAGCCCTTCTCGAAGAGCGCGTCCTTCTTGCCAACGATTTCATCAATAATATCACAACGCCCGCAAAGTCCTAACCGCCTCTTAAAGAGGCTTAGTAAGGCTCATAAAGGCTTATCATCCCAAAAAACAATAATGGAAATAACAGGAAAAATCATCGCAGCGCTGCCACCGCGCGCAGGCACATCTTCACAGGGCAAGGCGTGGCAGTCCAACACCTACGTCCTTGAGACGCAGGAGCAATACCCCAAGCGGGTCGCATTCGATGTCTTCGGTGCCGAGCGCATCGCGCAATTCGGCATACAGCTCGGCGAGACGCTCACCGTAGCTATCGATATTGATGCCCACGAATACAACGGACGCTGGTATAACCAAATCAGAGCATGGAACGTTTCACGCGTACCTACAGCACAGCCTGTAGGGACTACCGTTCTACCGTCTGCACAGGTAGGCCCTCAAGGTTCTGCACTCTTTGCGCAGACCCCGCCACCCGGTGGCCCTCCACAGACACCTCCGCAGTCCGCATCCAACGGGTGCCCGTTCTGAACATCTCATCCCGCAGTCCTCTGGCTGCAAGAACATTTCGGAGCTGTCATAGTCACGGCTCCGAAATAATCCGGCATTCATTTACAATACTATTCCAATTATGACACCAGACAAGTTTCTTGTAAAGGCTTCCTGGAACGAAGCTTTTGCCAGTCTTACCGACATTCAGCTCGGACAACTCATGCGAGCAGTCTTCTCTTATGCCAAGACAGGCTCGCTCATGCCGACAACTGCCGACCAGGCAGTACGCGTAGCATTCGACTTCATTCGTCTCGACATCGACGAAGACCGGGCCAAGTACAAGGCACGCTGCGAGCGCAACCGGGCAAACGCACAGAAGCGTTGGAGCAAGCGCAAACCTGCCAATGCCAAGAAGTCCAAGCCAAACACAACACCTGCTGACAGCACAGCCGGCACACCGTCTTCCGACAGCAAGGTCAATTACACCGACCTTCTCGGCTATTGGAACCGACGCGTCCGTGAAACCCACTCTGCCATGCCCGAAGTATCCAACATCACACCAGCGCGTCAGAAGCTCATCAACGAACGCCTTGCCGAATACAAAGGCGATAAGCGTGTCATACGCAACGCCTTTGAGCTTGCACTTCACACCCCGTTCCTAAACGGCAAAGGCCCCAAACATTGGATAGCCGACTTCGATTGGATTCTTCACCCTGACCATTTCCCCCGCATCCTCGAAGGCTCTTATGGAGCGCCGGTCTATCCTAAAGCCGAGCAACCTCTACCCGAGCGCAAACAGATGTCTCCCGAAGAGTCTCAAATGGCACGTCGTCAACAGGCACAGCGACGCCAGCAGGAAGCACAAGAGCAGCTGCGCAAGAACATTCTTGCTGCTATCAATGCTGCCAATGCCAATCCCAAGTCGCTCCATGCACGCCTCGCCTTCACTACCTACAACAACGGCACAATGCAACGCCTCGGCATCGTATGGACTCCTCCTACAGCCACTGCCGGCACCACTAAATCAGCATCACTATGACATTACGACAGGAGATAGAGCGATGGCTTGCGTCTCCTCCAGATGCCACACCGCAAGAAGCCATCTGGGCTGGAGCCGAGATAGAATGCCGGCTGTGGTGCAACAACACACGCAGATAACCAAATCCACTATATGAATTACAACCCATTCACCCCCCCCCCGAAAGTCGCACCGCCATCCTCACGTTCAGCAATGGCAAGAGGGTTCGTGCTGAAGTTCTTCTTCCTACGTCCGGCAAACCATTGTGTATCGAAGATGTCGAGCGCAATATGGTGCGCAATTTCCCCAAAACGCAGCCTCACGCTGTACACAAATTAGTCAAAGTACACATTCTAAGAACATAACTATGATTATGAAGAAAATCAAGACATGGTTCATCCACCTTCTGGGTGGAGTGACAGAAAGCGAAAAAAGAAAGAGTAATAAAAAAATTTTCCGTCTTGGCATGAACGGTGCATGCATCGATATTCGTAACTATGCCGAATATCTCTACGGCAAGCCTGCCGATGAATGGTGCAAGCTGATGTACGAATTTATATGTGGACTACAAGAACGTCTTACGCATGGAACTGACGAAGAAAGACCAACGGCACATCCGTAACACCGCCGTAAGGGACGTGTGGGACGTTACAGAGCACGCCTCCGAATACGCACAGCTATACCGAATAGAGTACTATAAGGAAGTAGTGAAGCACCTACAAAACAAAATCAACGTATTAACAGAACAATACAACAAAACGTATGGAAAATAACATTAACATAGCAGAGATATTGAAGGACTGTCCGAAAGGAATGAAATTGTACTCACCGATTTATGGCACGGTCGGACTTTTGAGAGTGGACAGTAATTCTGTATATTCAATAAAGACAGTTACCAGCATTGACCACCCTGGTCAATTTACTTCTGATGGTCGACTTTATGAAAGATACCGCACTGCCGAATGCCTCCTCTTTCCCTCCCGTGAAATGCGCGACTGGACTAAGTTCTTCAAACGAGGAGATGTGGTGCGTCATAAAGATGGTAACATGTATGCTATCTTTGAAGGTTGGGTGAATGACGATTATACCAAATTCAATACAACAATCGATTTTTATGTATTTGACGCATCGTTTGGCAAGGAGGAGGTCTGCGACACGGATTGCTTTGTAAAGGCGAGTGACGAAGAAAGAGCGGTGTTTATCGCTAACACAGAGAAGCCTTACAAAGGCAAGTACAACCCCGACACCCTGCGAGTAGAGCCAGCAAAGCCCAAGTGCCCGTTCAAGCCGTTCGACAAGGTGTTGGTGAGGAACATTAAAGAACAATTATGGAGGGCTGACTATTTCTCACATTACGAGGAGAATTATGAAGATTTTCCTTATGCTTGTATAGACAATTCTTATCATTACTGCATCCCCTACGAAGGCAACGAACACCTGCTTGGCACAACCGACCCATACACGGAAGGAGGCAGCGAATGAGCTGCCCATTCTCTCTCGAAAACGTCAAGTTCCGTGAGACCGCACACATAGCCTTCGAGGACGAATACGTCACGGCATACCAGTCCACCGATGTCGTCCCGAAGATATACAAGAGCGTCAACACCCCTCGCGACAAGAACGGATTGGCATCAGGCAAGCCCAAGACCTACTACCGCACCCGGTACAGCGAGTGGGTCACGGAAAAGACATTTGTTGAACAATATCAGAAAATCAGAGAAAAATTCTAAGTTATGATAATAGAAATATTGAAAATCATCGCCAGCTTCTCTATCACCATAGCACTCTTCTATACTTTCTTTAAAGTTGGCAGACTGAGTGCTTACGACCGTCTTATGGAGCATTTTGAAGATGCCGTAAAGATTATCGGCAAACAAAACGCAATAATCCAAGCTTACGAACAAAAGCTTGAGGAAATAGAAAAGGAAGCACAGCAATGAAAGACGTATTCACAATTCATCAAGCCGACAACGGCATCATGCTGAAATCGGACGAATATGTAGAGGTGATAGAGAACAGTCACGAGCCCGACGGCAAGGGTAAGGATAACCTTTATCTCAACCTCGGAAGGTATCTCTACAGCATGATAGAGTGCGCGATGAACAGAGATATATCGAACAACGTTCAAGTAGAACTCAACATAACGAAAATTGAATAACATGATAGACGAAAAGAAAATCACAGAAGCTGTAAACGCATACATCGGCTATGCTAAAGAGATTGACGAGGGTATAGAAACATATATGAGACGTGATGCTTTCCGTGCTGGAGTGGAATGGTTTAAGCAAGCTCTGTGGCATGACGCAAGCGAAAAGCCTGCAAGATACGACACCTATCTTGTAAAGACAAAACAAGGCTGCTTGGACTTCTGCCATTTTGCAACTGAAAAATGGCACAGTAAGGATGTTGGTACAGTGGTCGAATGGCTTGACTTGGCAGATATTAAACGAAAGGAGGTAACAAATGATTAAAGCAGAAGACCTAAGAATAGGAGACCTCGTAAGATATGAAAAAAATATTATTACAGTACAGACTGTACATACTAACTATGAAGAAGGTTTTATAAATGATAAATATAATGTTGGTTATAACTGTCATGATTTAGACCCTATTCCACTCACGCCCGAACTCCTCGAAAAGAACGGGTGGGAGCGAGATAAACTGGTGACATACATTTATGGTCACGACGCTCACAACATCGAAGTTATCTGCACTCCTAATAGTGAATGTGTAGATGTCACTCTTAAAGGTGACACTCTACATAGGATAAAGTACGTTCATGAACTACAGCACATCCTTTGGGCGTTAGGTGAGGATGCTAACTTAAAGATATAAACCAAATTTAACAAAACTTTAAAAACAAAGAAACAATGGAAACAAACATCGGAAAGAAAGTAATCATCCGTGGCGACCGCAGCGGAGTAGAGTTCGGAACACTTGTAGCACAGAACGGCAGAGAAGTGACACTGCACAATGCTCGTCGCATCTGGTATTGGGACGGAGCAGATTCGCTCTCTCAGTTAGCCAAGGATGGCACGTCAAGCCCTGGAAACTGCAAGTTTACTGTTACGGTTGGTAGTATCACGATACTCGACACAATCGAGATTATTCCTTGCACAGACAAGGCAATCAAGTCAATAGAGGAGGTAAGAGAATGGAAACGTTAGAAGACCGCATCAAGGCTTTTTTAAGCCTTAGCTATGGCTCTGGCTCTGGCGATGGCGATGGCTCTGGCTATGGCGATGGCGATGGCTATGGCGATGGCTCTGGCGATGGCTATGGCTCTGGCGATGGCTCTGGCTATGGCGATGGCTCTGGCTATGGCTCTGGCTATGGCTCTGGCTATGGCGATGGCTCTGGCTATGGCGATGGCTCTGGCTATGGCTATGGCGTAAAAGAAATAAACGGCGATACTGTTTATATGGTAGACGATGTGCCGACAATAATCAAGTCCGTTCGTGGCAACATTGCACAGGGTTATATCTTGCAACGTGATTTGACTCAGAAGCCATGCTATATTGTCAAGGAGCAGAATAAGTTCGCCCACGGCAGCACCCTACATGACGCTTTTTCTTCCCTGCAAGAGAAGCTCTATGACGGCAGCACCGAAGAAGAGCGCATCGAGGCATTCCGTAAGAAATTCCCCGAGTATGACACGCCTTATCCAAATCGTGACCTCTTCGCTTATCATCATGTGCTTACAGGGTCATGCCGAATGGGACGTGAGAGCTTCTGTGAAGACAAAGGCATCAGCCTCGATGGTAGCACTACAGTTCGTGAGTTTGTCGAATTAACAAAGGATAGTTACGGCTCAGACATTATCCGCAAGTTGCCCGAAGCCTACGGTGTAACAGAGTAATATACTCTTCAGCGAAATTGCTTGGAGTACTTTGCATGGAGCCACCATACAAAGAAAAACCCCAGCACAGGACTGGGGGAAATGTCTTAGAGCTGGAGGGCTGGAAGGACTTTTTTCTTGGCTGTTTCGCCAGAGGTTGTTAACCTCGATTCTAATTTGCGCTACAAAGTTAATCATTTATATGATTATATAAACAGTAACAAAGTTAATGAATTAAAAAAGTATGAAATTAATAGATGAAGAAAGATTGAAAGAGCTTCTTGGATATGAAGGATTCTATCAAGTAAGCAATCTTGGTAGAGTTCGTTCTGTCGATAGAATTGTAAAGGGCAAATTTGGTTCTATACAACATAAGAAAGGCGTAATGTTAGCACCTGCAATAAATACTGCTGGATATTATTCTGTTGCTCTAACAAAAAACGCAAAGGGTAAAGCTTTCAGGGTTCACCGCTTAGTTGCAGAAGCATTTATTCCAAATCCAAGTAATTATCCTATAATCAACCATAAAGATGAGAATAAATTAAACAACAATGTCAATAACTTGGAATGGTGTACCTATTCTTATAATACGATATACAATAATTCTATAGCGAGAAGGCTAAGCGTAAAGAATAAAAATCGCTCTTATGGATGTGAGAAGAAAGTTTATCAATATAACATTGATGGACATCTTATAAAAACATGGAAGTCTTTAATGGAAGTCTCAAGAGAATTACATGTTCCATGGGGTAATATCGCTAATTGTTGTAGAGGTGGTAAATACAGACATACTGCCTATGGATATAAATGGAGTTACAAACCAATTAATACGTTACAAAATGAATCGTAGTGAAGCGAAAGACCTTCTGCCTATCATACAGGGATATGTTGACGGTAAAAAGATAGAGAAACGGCCAAAAGGTAGGTACGATGTAGAGTGGCAAGAAACAGCCCTTCCTGCATTCAATATTCATGAATGCGACTATCGCATCAAGCCAGAATTCAAGTACCGTCCTTTCGCCAATGCTGAAGAGTGCTGGCAAGAAATGCAGAAGCATCAGCCTTTCGGGTGGATGAAAGACAAGGGAGAGGGGTATTACGTCATGATAACTAAAGTTAATGACGATGAAAATTCAGATCTAATGTCAATCAATGGTAATGGGAATTGGGATTTATCGGGAATAATGGATTATTACACATTCGCCGATGGCACCCCCTTCGGCGTAAAGGAGGAATAATTATGAGAACAATCAAATTTAAGGGTAAATGTAAGGATAGCAATGAATGGGTGCAAGGCTACTTCTATGAGGAGAATCATAACACTTACATCATAGAGAATAGACAGAGAGAATCTATGCTTAATCGTAATCACCCTCATCAAATTGACCCTGATACCGTTTGCCAGTTCACCGGCTACCTCGACAAGAACGGCAAGGAGATATATAACGGTGATATACTCACCCTCAATGGCGAGGTTATCGGTTATGTTGTTGATGGTGTTCGCGGTTACTGCTTCGATGTGGTGTATGCCATCCCTTTATTCACAAGCACATGGCCGTTATATGGAGTCGTTGTTAATGATTATGAAGGCGATGTAGAGGTTGTAGGCTCCATCCATGATAAGGAATGGCAGGAGAAGTTGAACCTAAAAACAGAATAGCCTATGAAAGCAAGATTGGCAAAGAAGATAATCAAGGCGGGTTACGTTTATAACGTTTATCGTTCGTTATGCAGACATAAAAGGCGCAAGTATCATTCTTATTGGACGGGACGTTGGGCTTTTCGCGCAGGTTGGATGTCTGACGCAGAGAGCATGACAAGAAAACATAGCCGCGTTTTATACTGGATTAAAAGTTATGATATGCGGCTTGATGAAGCTTTACGACGACAATCTCAATACGTAAGAAAAATACAGAGTGATGTCGAGACAAAGCGAATGGAGCTACAAATAAGACATCGGAACGGGTAAAAGCCGAACAGAGCGTTAAGGAAGGGAATAGTAATGAGAATGTATCCTCATCAATCGACGGAAAAATGGAATGTCTATAACGGCAACCTATTAGACCGGAAAGCGAGTCGTGAACTGACCATGCTCAACAAAAGACGCATGGAAGAGGAAAGGAGCAAGGGGGAGTTTGTTCCTTATAGAACTTACTTCCGCTGCTCAAGGTTTAACATTAAAGAATGGAGGCGGTATGAAAATACGTATTGCAAAGAAAAAGCTTAAGAAAGTTATATCTGATGCTTATCAGATAAATAAAAGGCGTGTTAAACTGACGAGGACGTATTTTGCTTTTAGGAGTGGATATGGTTATCGTTATCGCGATGATAGTATGGGTTTTTACTCTATAAGAATACGAGCGAAAAAGAAACCAATAATTGTAACCAAGAGAAGTCTGCTTCGGCTCATAAAAGAAATGTACAAGGCTGACGAAAGGGAATATGTGCCCGAGACTGAAACAATGGAAGAAGCATATCATCAACCTCCAAGAACACGTAGGTGTCGTAAGATACATGGTAATGTCAATAACAGTAAATAATAAAGAATAACATTAAAGAATAAACAATATGGAAAGAACTATAATATACAGAACACAGCGTACCGTTACAGACGTACGCACAAAGGGAGGTATGAAGGCACATATTTGTGTGTATGGCGAGATAGCGAGAGCGAAGGGCAAAGGTTTTTGGATTTTCAAGCTGCCCGACAGATACGTACGCAGAACTTGGCTAATGGAGTACGTGAAGACCGTGCGAGGGACTTACGTGCCCATTAAGTGTTACTTGAAAAGACTTTCCTTCGAGAGTGTCAAGCGAGTAATGAAAGTGGAGAACATTATAGAGGAGGAACTTAAAGCAAAGTGTCATGAATATAAGAAGAAGTCTGGTAAGGCAGAATAGAAACCTGCTTGCAGTGACAGAGTCAGTTAAAAAAAGACAATAAGATATGGAACTAAGAATCATCCTCATGGAAGTGTATAACGGCTGCATTCCTGTAACCGTGTATATGGTTCAGAAGTATGTCGGAGGCTTTCTTTTCGGCAAATGGGTAAACATCAAAGGATATTCCGACAAGAAAAAGGCTGTGGAGCTAATGTCGCTATTGAATGGTAAAAAATAAGCATAAATCAAATAACAATCCAAATATTTTAATCTAAAAAACAAAAAATGAGCAAAAAGAAAATTTACATATCATCACCGATTACAGGTCATAACCTCAACGAGCGACGCGAGTTCTTCGCTCGGATCGAGAAGGAACTGACAATTCTCGGCTACAAACCAGTCAATCCTATGAGCAAGCCATTGCCCGAGTCTGCGCCGTACACGGAATACATGAAAGAAGACTTACGCCTGCTCCTTGGCTGCGATGGCATCGTTGTTCCGAACCGATGGCGTTGCTCGAAAGGTTGTGAAATAGAACGCCGCGTTGCTGACATCTGCGGAATACCCGTTGTCGGTGTAATAGGCGAGGCAGGCGATTTGCAAATTATAAACGCTATATAACTATGAGCACAGCACAATTAACAAGCCGCACACCAAGAAGGGCGTATATTATTGCGCCAAGCGTAAAGCAGAAAGAGGAATTACTAAAGAGAATTGACCGCTATTGTTCGCTGTATTACATCACAATGGGTTCGGTATACAATATTGCCCAAACCGCAATGGTAGACGCTTACAACGCAATTAAAGATGACAAGAAGCTGTATCGTCAACAGACAAAGCAGTATATTAACAAAGCCCTTGCCGCATACGATACGTGGGACTCGAAAATGCGCTTTGTCCTTGCTGACCGTTATCAGCTTTGGCTCGACCTGTCCGATGCGTCGGAAGCGGAACTAAAGCCGCTCATCACAACGCTCTACTACTGCATCGACAACTACTTCTTGAAGAATAAGATGCCGAAAAGCAAGATAATCGCCCGTATGGAAACAGCAATGGTGCTGATAGATGTTGCGGTAAACCTGTTCAAGAGTCTGTTTGACAATATTCAGAAGAAGATAGGAACGAACTTGCGACCGATGTTCAATGATGGCAACGCACTGGCGTTGAAACAAAATTGGAACAACGCCATGCAATCCGTCATAAACTCGGTACCAGGAATACCCAACATTGACATCAACGATGATGCCGATAGCGTTCAGGCAGCAAATAATATCGTAATGAAACTCTCGAACGAGAATATCTACAACCGCGCAGGAGAATATGCGTTGCAGTTGAACCCCGAATACAAACCAGAGGATCACGGAGAATAGGTTAATATCAACCGCGCACGGGCAGCAGGAGTGAAATCTTGTTGCCAGTGCGCGGTTTTTTTGTCATTTGTCCTGCAATGTAAATGCCCGACCGTACAGCAGCATCGTCAGAACAATCAGCGTATAGTCCGCAATCTGTGTCGTTTCAGAAATGCACAACGTGCCGTACCCTAATCTTATCAGAATAACTCCTGCAAGATATAGGAATGGTATTCGCCACACCCAGCCAAATTTGAAAAGGAAACTCGCAGGCAGCAAAACGGCAGGCAGTACAATATACGCAAGCGCGTAAACTGACACAATCAAAACGGCGTTCTCGTTCAGATCCAAACCTATCGGCGCTGCGTTATGGTGAAACCAGTGTACGCCGAACCAGTGCGAAATCATAAGAAAAATCGGTATTGCCCTAATACCAATCCTGTAAAACCAAAATAGTTTTTCTGCAAGCGTATTTGTTTGTGTTGTTTTCATACCGCTAAATTTATGTTAATTTTTTGAATATCCGTTCGCATAGTTCTCCCATGATATAGCAAGCCTGCTCGCCACTCATGTCAATATCATACGCTTCGCAGATGTGTGCCGTGACGTGTAGCAACTCGTGACCGATTGTGTTTACCATCTCGCTTTCTTCTTCGGAGTGTCCGATAGTTACCACGCTCACCTTGTCCTTGACGTTGGAGTAGGTGAGTCCGCTGCTTTCACCACCGCTTACAAAGTGACGATAGGCTTTGCTTGTTGCTTCACTGCCACACCCAATCGTCATAAGCTCGTTGCAGAGATACACAGTGTCGCCACTGTCGTACCCGATGAAGCAACGCACATTCCAGTCGTACTTGTCGAGCCTTATGTCACGCCTGATCATAATAAGTCCTCCCACGGTATAGGCATACCGTTATGGCAGCAGTCGGCATAGAAGCGATTGAACACAAAACCGTCCTTCTGGTCTACATCGTCTATTGTATCCTTTACATATTGCGCCAAACTCGCCTCGTCCTTTATGGACTTGCCCCAAAAGTCAGCCTTGCACATGTTTGCCACATAGACATGGTCGTAGCCGACAAGGTTTTCAAGGGTCAGCCCGTTGGTCTGCATCATTTCCTCTACCTTATCCTTGTTAATAGGCTCAATCGGCTCTTCCTTACCGCTCGCCTTGTTAACCTTACGCATACGACCGACCGCCCAGTCGCACATCTTTTTGTTGAAGTGATAGCCGTTATATCTGAGATAAGCTATCATTGCATCAGGCTTCAAATCATAGACATCTAAAGGCATTCTACATTTTCCCATAGTCTTTACTTGTTAAGACAGGTAGGAAACCGTATTCCCTACCTGCCGGTTATTACTTAGTAGCGTCTGCCACCACCATAGTAGCCGCCACCATAACGCTCTCCGTAACGTCCTTCATCGTCGTAGTCCATGCCACGCTCATAGCGTCTTCGCTCGTCACGACCCATATCTCGATAGTCCGGCATAGGCGAACGCTCGCCCATACGACCGTCACCATGTTTCAAACTTTCAATGCAGGACATTACCTTGCCGCCGTATTTAAGCATCTTCTCGGCATTCTCCACAAGCTCGTCAAGCTTGTTTTCTGTTATCTCAACCATATACATAATGTTCAGTATTAAGTGTTTCCGTTCGACTTCTTGTTCAAGGCTCTTTGCAGCATAGTCTCTATATTAGACAATGTGCCTTTCATCCCATTCATGTCGTCTTCAAGGTTACCGATTCTCTGTTCTTGCGCCTTTTCCTTGGCTATCTGCGGATTGAGGACACCCAACATCTGCTCACAGTTCGTTACCACTTTCTCATGGTAGTCCTTGCTGTCAAGCACCTCTTTAGAGTGTCTGAGCATCGCTTCTACCTCTGCGCTCATAGCCTCACGGCTCTCAGATACAACGAGGTCTCCCGAGTTAGCAATCTGTCCGTTCGATGGCAATTGCTTAAACTCCGCATCACCTTCTGGCATCTTAACCTTTACATCTACCGTTGTTTCCATCGGCTGCGGATTAAACTGCCCAGGCTGATATGAAGGAAACTTGGGCTGCGGATTGCTCACGCTTACCACTTGCCCTATTTTCAGTGTCGGTTCGCCCGACTTGTCAAGCACATAAAATATGCTATTTTGTCGAAGTCCTTGAAACATAGAAGTCGAATTTTAACATGTTATACAATACCCGTCATAAGTTGAAGGGTGTTAGTGTCTCTCTCGAACCACAACTGATATACACCAGTTCCAGCTAAATCGGCAACGGTCAGTGCTGCTCCGTTGAACTTGGTAACTGCCTGTGTCGTGCCGTTGGTCTCAAAGAGGATTGGCAGCGTGGTCGTTGTACCTGTCGGTATAGCCTGTAGCAGATTGACGAAAATCGTTCCTCTGTAGTTGGCATTAACGAAAGCGTGATTCTTAAAGGTAAACACCACGTTGTCAGTATTTACCTTTACACCAGTAGAGCCTATCGCTGCCGAACCTCTTCTATTGACCCATGAAAAAGGATAGCCCCAAATCATAGTCTTGTCCTCCTTTCTTTAAGTCCAGAAGCTTGCACCATTCACGGCATTAAAACCGTACAGTCCCATCTGAGCTGCTACACAGTTAGGAACGGCAGTAAAGGGGCTGTATGCGACAGTCGCTGTTTCGGGCAGTTTACACTTAATTCCCGCTACTTCTTGCTGCAAACCTGTCAGTACAGCATTGATAGGTGCTATAGCCTGACCTACAATCTGCGAAGTCATGGCTGAAGATTTGAAGGTGCTGTTCTCTTCACGCAGAGCGTCAATCTTGTTCTGCATCTCGCGCATCTCAGCCTGCTTCTGACCGTTGACGATGGTCTGGGTGCTATCCTTAATGGCGTTGTGCAAGTCGCAAGTCTGACGCTGCGTCTCGTAAGCAACATTAGAGAAACCACGCTCCTGACCAACAGCCACATTGTTGATAGCATTTGTTAAAGCACCTGTCTGCTGACACATTGCCAGCTTCACATTACCGTCCATTGCAGTAATGGCGTTGTTGGTCTTGCAGCAACACTCAGCCAGCTGTGTGGCAATAGCGTTGTTGCCCTGCATCAGAGCAGTAATGATTTGATTGGTATTCATACCCATCTGACTGCCGATGTTGCAAACCTGCTGACCTAAGCTGTTAATAGCAGCCATTACAGCGTCGCTCGATGTGTTGAGGGCTGTAGCCAAACTCTGAACATCATAACCATTACGCTGAACAGCTTGCATGATAACGGCTGTGTTCGCATCGTTGTTGAGCATTGGCACAACGCCACCCTGTCCGTTAGGCATCATACCTCCGCCAAAACCACCTCCAAAGAAGTTGCCTCTACCCATGAGGATGAAGAGAAGCAAGATGGCGAACAAATTTTCGCCCCAACCATTACCATTGCTCTTGCCATTGCAAAGGGCAAACAAGCTTGGGTCTACACCCTGCTTTTGCATGAGCGCTGGAAGCATAGCCAAAATGCTATTAAGACCGCCACCAGCACCTGGCCCGTTCTCTCCGAATACGTAAGTTTTACTCTCCATAATAACAATCTTTTTTCAGTTTTTACCTTAATAGATTTACTAACACTATTGTAACGTTACAGACACAAAATTAGCGTGTTACGACCAAAAAAGCCATAACACGCTCACACTTTTTATTATCCTCTGAAATTCAGCTATTTACATTGATAGCATATACTATCATTTCTTATGCTTTTTTCTTATAAATGGTAGTATATCCCATTTCTTCCACCATCTAACATGACCTCCTACGTCTTGCTGTCCGTTAGGAATATCTCCTCTTTTTACCATTCTGTTGAGCGTAGCTTCACTGACACCAAGCTTACGTTGTACTTCTTCTTTAGACATCATAGGATTCATCAGATTCGGAAGATAGTCTTCGCATAATTCTTCTATATCTTCATCTGACATTCCACAAGCTGTTACCTTTTCTCCATTCTTCTGTTGTTCCCATGCCTTCATACAACTTTCATACAGAGATTTAAGAATGAGAGCCAAGGTGTAGTAATTAAAAACTTTCCTTTTCATATTTTTCGCATTTAGAAGAAAATTCTTTTGCCTATCCTTGTTCTTGTTAAGAACCAGTCAATCGTCCAATACAGGTAGAATACTCCTGTCATTACTATTATAGACATACATGACATTATCATTTCATTTGTGGTATACCACGACCAGTACGTAAGGTGTATTGCATTGACACCGAAGTAGTAAAAGAACGGAATCCTGTATACCCAACACAGCCAGAAGAATCTACTGAATAGTATAAGCAAAATCGGCAGCACATACAGTAACACATATATAAACGTGTAACTGGGCCAATGCTCTGAATGCACGATAAACATTTCTCTTGTATTCTGCGAGAAGTCCCACATAGCAAAGCTGTGCCATACCATTATACATATAGGTAGCCATTTAGTTATCCACTTGATGAATTTCAACAATCGTCTAGAATAGCTGTTACCGCTCATAATTAACAGCGAGATTACCTCGCTCACGTCCATTCCATCCATGACAGAAAGGAGTGTCTTTTTCTTTTCATCTGTCATAACCATTTTAGTTTATTATCTGATATTGAGCAAATATAACAAAAAATGTCAGAATGCAGTTA
>ERZ1034873.340-NODE-340-length-27523-cov-5.382154_pt1 | contig 27523 bp, 28 predicted proteins | sample MGYA00520689_ERZ1034873 | MGnify/ENA primary metagenome ERZ1034873 (study PRJEB33766, sample SAMN09781722) | gut metagenome | biome: gut microbiome | host: Homo sapiens | place: Madagascar | study: EMG produced TPA metagenomics assembly of the PRJNA485056 data set...
CCAAATGGTAAGGCAACGGACTCTGACTCCGTCATTTCAAGGTTCGAATCCTTGTGGGCCAGCTATCTTAAGCACCACGTATGTGGTGCTTTTTTCAATATAGGAAATTCCGTTAACATTCCCGGTACAGAAAAGCAATGAGAAATACAGAATGCACAGACAGCAGAACGGAGGGCGACATGTATAGTTTTGAAAGCCGTGTACGGTATAGTGAGGTAGACAGTGAGTGGAATATGACATTTCCGGCACTTTTGAACTATTTTCAAGACTGTTGTATCTTCCAGTCGGAAGAGTTACAGATCGGTGGAGCATATTTAAGTGAACATCAGGTGGCATGGGTACTGCTCTCCTGGCAGGTAATCTGGAAGGCGAAGCCGCATATGGGAGATCATGTGAAGATCAGTACCTGGGCATATGACTTTGGCGGCTTTTACGGATATCGTAACTTTACGATGGAAAATGAAGCAGGGGATATTCTCGCATATGCAAACTCTGTATGGGCATATATGGACTTAAAGAGCGGCAGACCGACGAAGATCACACCGGAGATTGCAGCAGCTTATCAGCCGGAGGAACGCTATCCGATGGAATATGCACCGCGTAAGATCGCACTTCCGAAGGAAGCTGAGGAAAAGGAACCGTTTGCAGTACATGCATCGATGATCGATACGAATCATCATGTAAATAATGAAAAATATGTGGAACTGTCTGCGGTCTATCTGCCGGAGGATTTTGCATTTGGCCAGATGCGCGCGGAATACCGCAAGTCTGCCGTATTAGGAGATGTGATCTATCCATCGGTGCATATCAGTGAGGATCAGACACTGGTTACGGTTGTACTGTCGGATGAGAAGAAAAAGCCGTTTGCAGTGGTAGAATTTCGAAGAAAGGAAGAAAACGTATGATTTGTCTTGGAGAATGGCAGGAATTAATAGTTGTAAAAAGAGTGGATTTTGGAATCTATCTGGCAGAGCAGATGGAAGATGAGACAAGAGTACTACTTCCGAAAAAGCAGGTGCCGGAAGGTATCCGGCCGGGGGATCATCTACGTGTATTTCTTTATAAGGATTCGAAGGACAGACTGATCGCAACCTTAACCGAGCCGAAGCTGACACTTGGAAAGTTCGCAGTATTAAAGGTTTTAGAAGTGGGAAAGATCGGAGCCTTTTTAGACTGGGGATTGGAAAAGGATCTGTTTCTTCCATATAAAGAGATGACGGCAAGAGTTTCCGCCGGAGATGAAGTCCTTGTTACTTTATATATTGATAAGAGCCGGAGACTATGTGCGAGTATGAAGGGTATCTATGAACTGCTTGCAACCAATTCACCATACCGGCGGGATGATACCGTGGAAGGAAGAGTATACGAGTTCAGCGATAATTTTGGAGCATTCGTTGCGGTAGATGATAAATATTCTGCCCTGATCCCAAGCTATGAAGATCACAGCTTCCTTCATATCGGGGATGTGATCAGTGCAAAGGTGACGAATGTCAAAGAAGACGGAAAGTTAGATCTGACCCTGCGGGAACGCGCCTATATCCAGATGGATGATGATGCCAAAAAGGTGCTGTCTGTGATCGAAGAGTTCGCAGGCGTTCTTCCGTTTAGTGATAAAGCATCGCCGGAGGTGATCAAACGCGAAACAGGATTGTCAAAAGCAGCCTTTAAGCGTGCGGTCGGCAGACTTTATAAGGAACGGAAGATCGAAATTGGTGAAAAAAGTATCCGGATCATCCGATAAGAGGGTTGCATAAGAAATGGGAAAAGATTATACTAATCGCAATCAGATCTGCAATCTGGCACATCGGATACAGATCAGATCGGAATGAAGATGTGCAGAAAAGAGGATATAGCATATGAAAAAAGTAATCGCAACAGATCAGGCACCGGCAGCAATCGGACCATATTCCCAGGCAATTGAAGTGAACGGAATGGTATATACATCAGGTATTATCCCGGTAGTTCCGGCAACAGGAGAGATCCCGGAAGGTTCTGTGGCACAGGCAAAGCAGGCACTGACCAATCTGTCGAATCTGCTTCAGGCAGCAGGTACAGACATGGATAAGGTGATCAAGACAACCGTATTCATTAAGGAAATGAATGACTTTGGTGCGATCAATGAAGTATATAAGACATTCTTTACTTCTGATTTCCCGGCAAGAAGCTGCGTAGAAGTAGCACGTCTGCCAAAGGACGTTATGCTTGAGATCGAAGCGATCGCATACAAATAAGTTTACAGATAACAAAATAAGAAACGCCAGACCGGTATCTGCCGGATCTGGCGTTTCTTATTTGTGATCTGTCTAAACATATAAGTCGATGTTACCACCGATTGCAGGGTTTACCGAATTCTCCATTGCCTTGATCATCGATGCGCTCATTGCATCGGTAACATCAAGCTGTTTGCTTAACATGGCGAGTCCGATTGCCTGACTGGTAGAATCTGTTGCACTGCTTAAGGAGCTTAATGCAGTGGAAGTGATAGACGTAATATCCATTTGTCCGAACCTCCTTTGCGTTTATGACTTTCCTGTTCTTAGTATGCCATGTTTTGACAAAAAAGGCAAAGAAAATCACTGCTATTCATAAAATATTCACATTCTTGGTATACTATAGAAAAGTATGGCGCAAAGGAGAAGATCAATGAAGGAGACAGTGCGTTTGAATACACAGGAAAAGGATAAAATCTGGGATGTTGTCATCGTTGGAAGCGGACCGGCAGGTCTGTCGGCAGCAATCTATGCGAGACGGGCGGGACTGGAAACGCTCGTTTTGGAAAAGCAGCCAGTGAGCGGTGGACAGATCTTAAATACAACTGATGTAGATAATTATCCGGGAATACCGGATGTGGGCGGTTTTGAACTGGGACAGAAGTTCAGACAGCATGCGGACAGGCTTGGTGCAGTGTTTTATACCGGTGAGGCGTCAGAGATTCTCCCTTATAAGGAAGGATACCAGATAAAGACAGATGCAGCCAGTATCTATACAAAGACCGTTATCCTTGCAATGGGTGCGTCTTACCGGAAGATAGGAGTTCCGGGAGAGGACAGGCTGCGTGGCATGGGTGTTTCCTACTGTGCGACCTGTGATGGCGCTTTTTTCCGTGGACGGGAAGTTGCCGTGGTAGGCGGTGGTGATGTTGCACTAGAGGATGCATTGTTTTTGGCAAGAGGCTGTAAGAAGGTATATCTGATTCACCGGAGAGATACTTTTCGTGGGGCTAAGGTCTTACAGGAACGGGTCAGAGCAACAGATAATATAGAGATTTTGTATGATACTGTGATAGAAGCGATCCAAGGTGAGATGCAGGTAGAAGAGATCACGGCTTACGATAAGAAGACGGATAAACGGATGCAGATTGCGGTATCGGGTGTCTTTCTTGCAGTAGGAATGCAGCCGAATACATGGATGATCGGACAGCTTGTGGATTTAGATGATGCCGGTTATGTGATCGCAGGAGAAGATGGCAGGACAAGTGCGGCGGGTATCTTTGCAGCGGGCGATCTGCGGACGAAAAAGCTGCGTCAGGTGGTTACGGCAGCAGCTGATGGTGCGAATGCAGTGGCATCCGTGGAAGGTTACTTAAACGACTTAAACAGAACGTTAAGGTAAGGGGTTGACAGGTGCAGGACCGCACGCTATAATTACCATGTAATAAATGTAACAAATTTGTAATAAATGAGTAAAGCAATGTAGAAAAATAGATAAAGGAACAATGGAGGAAATATGTATCGTAAGGGTTTAAAAGTAACAGCATGCAGTATCGCAAGCGCAGTTGTACTTGCAGGAACAGCAGTAGTACCGGGAACCTTAATGGTTCCGTATGCAGCACCGGTTGCAGGTGTTTCACAGGCAACATCCATCGATGGGGGATCGGTTGGACTGGTATCCGGTGTTTCACTTAGTTTCTCAAAGTACCTGACACAGAGTGAGCAGTCAGCAAAGCTTACTGCAAATGATACGCCGGTTGTTCAGGAAGCAGCAGATCAGGAGGCAGAGGCAGAAGTACCTCAGGATGAAGCAGCATCCGCGGCAGCAGATCAGGGTGAACCGGAAAGCGAATATGCAAACATTGCGATCGCACAGGTTGATAATTACGTGAATATCCGAAGCGAAGCGAATCAGGAAAGTGAAGTTCTTGGCAAGCTTTATAATAATTCGGCAGCTACCGTCTTAGCAACTGAGGGAGACTGGTATCAGATCACATCCGGAACGGTTACCGGATATGTAAAAAGCGAGTATGTCGTCCGTGATAATGCAGAACTTGCACGTTCAGTAAGCCGCAGGGTTGCAACCGTTACCACAACTACCTTACATGTAAGAACCGAACCGTCTACAGAGTCTAAGATCTTAGGAAGTGTTCCGATCGAGGACGAGTTAACCGTTACCGATGAGTCCACACCGGGCTGGGTAAAGGTTGCGATCGAAGAAGGCGACGGATATGTTTCTACAGACTATGTAACACTTTCAACCGTATATGTCCAGGCTGAGTCAAAGGCAGAAGAAGAAGCAAGACTTGCGAAGGAAGAAGCAGAGAGACAGGCAGCACAGGCAGCAGCGGCACAGAAGGCAGCTGAGGAGAAAGCAGCACAGGCAGCGAAGCAGCAGGCTGCATCATCTTCTTCATCCTCAAGTGCAAGCTATTCTGCACCATCCGGAAGTGGTGGAAGTTCTGTAGCAGGCTATGCATCCCAGTTTATCGGCAACCCATATGTCTATGGTGGATCAAGTCTTACAAACGGAACAGACTGTTCCGGGTTCGTAATGTCTGTATATGCAGCATTTGGTGTATCCTTACCACATTCATCCGGTGCTTTACAGGGTGTTGGTTATGGCGTAAGCGCAGATGCAATGCAGCCGGGGGACATCGTATGTTACAGTGGACATGTTGGAATCTATGTAGGTGGCGGTACAATCGTACATGCCAGCACACCGGAGTCCGGAATCAAGTACTCCAGTGCAAGCTACAAACCCATTGTATCTGTAAGACGTATTTTCTAAGAAGTACATATAGTAAGGCACGACCGTTCAGGTCGTGCCTTTTTTATGTATAGAGTTTGCGGCGCATCTTTTGTACATTTTGTCGGTTATAAAAGTGGAAAGCATCTTTTGACATCCGAATCAGATACAGTAAAAATGCAGGAAGCGATTCATTTTGCAGGAAGGATGACATCAAAAAACAAGCCGGACCGTTGAAACAAAAAAACGGAATGTACAAAGTGCACAAAAGAATGAAAGTTGTCGAAATACTTCCACAAAAATCAGAAAAACGACAAAAAAGTTATCCACATCAAAAATTGTGGAAATATCGAAAAAATTGAGTTATACACGGAGTTATCCACGTTATCCACGAAAAAAAAGGGGAAAATATCGGTTCTTATAGCAAAAAATGCAAACAAATGTTTTGTGAACATATAATAAAGTTGCTGACATGGGAAAAAAGAACCGGAAAAGTATTGACATTTCAAATGTGAAAAACAATCAAAAAATGACACAAAATGTCAGTAAATTTCGAAAATGGTAATATTTTGCATGCAAATTAGGGGAAGTGAGTGTGAAACAGAAAATATAGACGTAAGAGTTGAAAAAAGAAATGGCATTTGCTATACTACATGCATAAAAAATGAGGAACGAAACAGAATAGATGGTGTAAATATGGTTAAAAAGCTGGATATATGTGGTATGCAGATTGACAATTATACTGCGCGTGAAGCAATCATGCAGGTAGAGATCTATCTGAATAATACCGTAATGAATACAATCGAGACGATCAACATGAAGATGCTTGACCTTGCCGGAGAGGATGAGACCGTGCGGGAGTGCATCGATCTGTTAGATCTTGCGGTGATCGGAGAGAAGGATATCTTAATTGCAGCGGGAGTGAATTCCACGCAGCGTATCCGTGAGACGGTAGAACATGATTTTTTCCGTGAGTTTTTAAAACGGATCATCCGCAATCATAAGTATGTATTTCTCTTAGGAGAGACAACAGCGGAGGTAGATGAGCTGTCGGATTATCTTGACGAAGAGTATGAGAGACTACAGATCGGTGGAAGATGTGCGTTAGAGGAAAAGGCAGGAGACAATGAGAGTGTAGTGAACGAGATCAACAGTGTTTCTCCGGATGTTATCTTTTCTATTCTGCCATCCCCGATGCAGGAAGCATTTCTGATTGAAAACAAGGGCAAGCTGAGTGCACGTATCTGGTATGGACTTGGGGATGGATACCAGACGCATTCCGGGATTGCGCGTATCTCGAAGATCGTTGGAAAACTGATTCATAGAAATAAACTGAAGCTGCGTTTACATAAGTACCAAAATGATAATGAAAATGAGGATATGTAAATGACGCAGAAAAAGACTGTATGGTTTGAATATTTGTGTATTATCGCAGGCACCGGATTGATGGCTTTTGCAATCCAGTGCCTGTATGACCCTACCGGGATGGTAGTAGGCGGCTTTACCGGTGTGGCGATCATCGTGAAGAATCTGTCCGGTATAAAGATTCCGGGTGGAATTCCGTTATGGCTTACAAACCTTGCACTGAATTTTCCGGTTTTTCTCATTGCGTTCCGGCAGAAAGGGAAAAAGTTTGTGGCGTGTACTGCATTTGCAACGGTGTCTTTATCGGTATGGCTGTATGTGATCCCGAAGTGGAACTTTTCCGAAGGGGATTTTATGCTGGCATCCATCTATGGAGGACTGCTGACCGGATGCGGGATCGGCCTGGTATTGATGGCAAAGGCAACAACCGGAGGAACGGATATGGTAGCATCTCTGATCCAGCGTCATATGAGACATTATACCGTAGTTCAGATCATGCTGGTCTTAGATGGCATCATCATTTTGACCGGACTTGCAGTCTTTGGACTTAAGGCGGCACTTTATGCAGTGGTTGCGATCTTTATCAGTTCCAAAGTATCGGATGCCCTGATGGAAGGTCTGAAATATTCCAAGGCGGTTTTTATCATTACCGGACAGGTAAAGGAAGTGTCGGATGCCCTGATGTATGAGCTTGGAAGAGGAGTGACAGGGATTGAGTCGACGGGCATGTATTCGGGAGAAGCACGGAATATGCTGTATTGTGTCGTGTCGAAAAAGGAGATTGTCGAATTAAAGGATCTTGTCAAAAGACTGGATCCGGGGGCTTTTGTAATTGTGACGGATGCAAGAGAAGTCCTTGGAGAGGGTTTTTTGGAATATTAGCATAAAAACTTTTCCATTTCCTCTTTCTTTTTTTGACGTTTTGCATTAAAATGTATATTAGATTGTTTTGTCTGGCAGAAAAAGACATAATTTTTTTGTGAAAGTTGTCCATGTGCGAGGAATAATTTGGAAAAGAGAAGGAGATAAAAGAGCATGATTTCAAATCAGATACTTCAGAATACCATTGATGGTTTGAAGGGAATTACCCGCGTGGATCTGAGCGTGATTGATACGGAGGGAAAGGTATTGGCAACCACATTTCCGGACGCAGATAATTACATCAATCCTGCAATGGCATTTATTGAGTCACCGGCGGACAGCCAGGTGATACAGGGATGTCAGTTCTTTAAAGTGTTCGATGATCATCAGTTAGAGTATGTGCTTTTAGCAAATGGTGACAGTGATGATGTGTATATGGTCGGCAAGATTGCAGGTTTCCAGATCCAGAATCTGTTAGTTGCCTACAAGGAACGTTTTGATAAGGATAACTTCATCAAGAATCTGTTATTAGACAATCTCTTATTGGTAGATATCTATAACCGTGCGAAGAAGTTACATATCGAGACAGAAGTGCGGAGAGTTGTCTTTATTGTCGAGACGAACCGGGAAAAGGACGGCAATGAATTAGAGAAAGTCCGCAGCGTATTTGGCGGCAAGTCGAAGGACTTTGTAACGGCAGTAGATGAGAAGAATATTATTGTGGTCAAGGAGCTTGCAGAGAATGAGTCCTATGAGGATCTTGATAAGACCGCGGAAGTGATCCTGAATCTCTTTAAGGCAGATGGTACAAGCAATGTTTACATCGCATACGGTACGGTTGTCGGCGAGATCAAGGAAGTATCACGTTCCTATAAGGAAGCACGTATGGCACTTGATGTCGGCAAGATCTTCTTTGAAGAGAAGAATATCATCGCATATTCCACATTAGGAATCGGACGTCTGATCTATCAGCTCCCGATCCCGCTTTGCAAGATGTTTATCAAGGAGATTTTCGATGGCAAGTCACCGGATGATTTTGATGAGGAGACACTGACTACGATCAATAAGTTCTTTGAGAACAGCCTGAATGTGTCTGAGACATCCAGACAGTTATATATCCACAGAAATACACTGGTGTACCGGTTAGATAAGTTACAAAAGAGTACCGGTTTAGACCTTCGTGTATTCGAGGATGCGATCACCTTTAAGATCGCGCTTATGGTTGTTAAGTACATGAAGTATATGGAGACACTTGATTACTAGAAGAATAGAAATGAGGCATAGCATGATTAAGCTTGAACATGTAAGCAAATCATATTCAGCAGGAGTGCCGGCATTGAACGATGTCAGTATTCATATTGAAGAAGGAGAATTTGTATTTGTTGTCGGCAACAGTGGTTCCGGCAAGTCAACCCTGATTAAGTTATTATTAAAGGAACTCGAACCAACTGAGGGAACGATCACGATCAACGGTAAGAACCTTGGCGCGATCCGCAGAAAGCAGATCCCGAGATACCGCAGAAATGTAGGTGTGGTTTTTCAGGACTTCCGTCTTTTGAAGGATCGGAATGTTTATGAAAACGTTGCATTTGCACAGCGTGTCATCGGAACCTCGACGCGTAAGATCCGAAGCAGTGTTCCGGTGATCTTATCTATGGTAGGGCTTGCGGCGAAGTATAAGTCATTTCCGAAGCAGCTTTCCGGTGGAGAACAGCAGAGGGTTGCGATTGCAAGGGCGCTGGTCAATCAGCCGAAGATCCTGCTTGCAGACGAGCCGACCGGTAATCTGGATAACCACAATGCATGGGAGATCATGAAGCTTTTAGATGAGATCAACCAGCGTGGAACGACGGTAGTTGTCGTAACCCACAATATGGAAATCGTCAAAGCGATGAAAAAGCGTGTTATCACAATGAAGAAAGGTGTCATTGTAAGTGATGACAAGCCGGGTGAATGATCATGAGAATAAGTACATTTTTTTACTCTGTAAAACAGGGACTGAAAAATATCTGGCGCAATAAGATGTTTTCACTTGCATCGATTGCAACGATGTCCGCCTGTATCTTTTTATTCGGATTGTTTTTTTCGATTGTAACGAACTTCCGGGCAATGGTAAAAACCGCAGAGGAAGGCGTGGCGGTATCGGTATTCTTTGATGAAGGAATCACACAGGATCAGATCGATGAGATGAAGCAGAAGATCGAAAAACGGCCGGAGGTCGCAAAGTGTGAATACATATCCGCAGAACAGGCATGGGAGGATTATAAGAACATCTATTTTGAAGGATCTGAGGATGCCGCAGCAGGATTTGCAAACGATAATCCGTTGGCGAATTCCGCAAGCTTTTCCATTTACCTGAGTGATGTTTCCTTACAGGATGCGCTGGTTACGTATCTGAAGTCGATGGATGGTGTCAGAGAGGTACATGAGTCTGAGGTGGTTGCGAATACACTGTCTGATTTTAACAGCCTGATCGGTTATATATCCGTGGGAATCATCCTGATTCTGTTAGGCGTTGCAGTCTTTTTGATCAGCAATACCGTTACGGTCGGAATATCGGTACGAAAAGAAGAAATCGCGATCATGAAACTGATCGGAGCAACTGATTACTTCGTACGTGCACCTTTTATTGTAGAAGGTATCACGATTGGCTTATTAGGCTCAGCGATCCCGTTGCTGCTCTTATACTTCCTTTACAGCAAGGTCGTAGTCTATGTTGCGGACAAGTTCAGCTTTTTAAGCAGCATGGTGAATTTCCTGCCGGTTGGACAGGTATTCCATACACTAGTCCCGGTAGCACTGGTACTTGGTGTCGGAATTGGTTTCCTCGGAAGCCGTCTGACCATCCGTAAACACCTGAAGGTTTAAGCGGAGAGAATTTCAGGGAGTATAGAAAGAGCCGCATTGCGGCTCTTTCTTGCTCTATAGGAAATACCATGTTACGTGAAAATTGTGTTCCCTATAGAGAAAAAGCCCTATCGGGCAGAATGCGCAGCTCGCGGAGAGGAAGATGATGTGATGCATCCGCTCGCGCGCGGGAGTATGCGGCAGGCGCACACTTTATATATAGGGAGTTGGAAAAGAGGATTTATATGAAAAAGGGTAGATCATGCATTGCAATTTTATCTGCGGTAATTCTTGCGGTAACTCCGACACTTTTTGCATCGGCATCTTCCTTAGGAGAAGCCGAACAGGAAAAGGCGGCATTAGAGCAGGAACTGAAAGAGGCACAGAATCTGATCGATGGATTGAAGGATTCAAAGGATGATATCCAGACAAAGGTTACCCAGCTTGATCAGAAGCTGACCGATATATCCGGGCGGATTCAGAATTTAGAGACACAGTTAGAACAGAAGAATACACAGATCGAGACGACAAAAGAGCAGCTGCAGGAAGCAACACAGGATGAGAAAAGCCAGTATGAACAAATGAAAAAGCGCATACGTTATATGTATGAAAACAGCAATAATATGTCGCTGCTTGAATCGTTGTTTTCCGCAGGAAATCTGGCAGAGTTTATCAATCAGGCAGAGTATATCCGTGAGATCATGAGTTATGACCGTGATATGTTAAAAAAATATCAGGATACACAGCAGACAGTAGCAGATACCAAGGGCACGTTAGAGCAGGATTATGAGGATCTGCGTCAGATGAAGGCACAGGTACAGCAGGAGCAGGATACCGTAAAGTCACTGTTAGCGGCAAAGGAACAGGAGCTCACCAAGGTATCCGGAGATCTTACCACAGCACAGAGCAGTGCGGATGAGGTGGCGGCTGAGATACAGGCGCAGGAAGACATTATCGCACAGATCCAGGCAGAAGAACGCAGAAAGCAGGAAGAACGGGCGGAACTGGAACGGCAGAGGGAAGCTGCGCGTCAGGAAGAAGAACGCAGAAGGCAGGAAGAAGAAGCCGGTCAGGATGGCACAGAACAGCCGTCCGAACCGTCAGAAGCAGAGGATCCGGATGATGGAGGATGTGAAGAACCGGAGATTCCGGACGATATATATAATGGTGGAGTCTTTGCATGGCCATGTCCGAGCAGTACACGTGTGACAAGTGATTATGGAACACGTTTATCGCCGACCGCAGGTGCCTCGAGTAACCATAAGGGTATTGACATCGGTGCGGCATACGGCTCAGCAATCGTGGCTGCTGCGGACGGAACGGTCAGTTTCGCAGGCTATGGAAATGCAATGGGGAATTATATCATGATCAGCCACGGAAGTGGTATATACACGGTGTACTGTCACTGCTCCGCATTGTTGGTTTCTGCCGGCATGCAGGTTACGAAGGGACAGACGATCGCCCAGGTCGGAAGTACCGGAATCTCAACCGGCGCACACCTGCATTTTGGTGTAACAGAAAATGGAAGCTATGTCAGTCCGTGGAATTATCTGAGACAGTAGGCGATAGACAGGAAAGTAGTAAAGAGGAATATCAATGGAAGAGAATCGAAGCGAAGCAGAAGAAAAACAGCAGGATATGGAAGAAACAGGATCACAGGGCGTACAGATGCTTTTGGATGCAAAGAAAAAAGGAAGCTTTAAAAAGGGATTGGCAGCAGGTATTGCGGGCTGCTTTGCAGTGGTAACCATAACCGTTGCTGCATTAGCCGGTACCGGAATCGTGGATATCCGCGTCGGACAACAGAAGAATAACGTCCTGACCAAAGAAGTGGAGAAAAAGTTAGATAAGCTGATTGGACAGATCGATCTGTATTATTATGAAGATGTAGATGCAGATAAGCTGGCAACTGGATTATATAAGGGACTGTTCGAGGGACTTGATGATCCGTACAGTGTCTATTATACCGAAGAAGAATACGATGATATGATGATCTCCACCAATGCGAATTATTACGGCATCGGTGCGGTACTCAGTCAGGATAAGGATACCATGAAGGTGACGATCACGAAGGTCTATGAGGATTCACCGGCCAAAAAGGCAGGCTTAAAGGCAGGAGATATGATCGTTCAGGTCGGAGATATTACAGCGACCAGCATGGAACTGTCAGATCTTGTGACGAAGATCCGTGGAGAAGAGGGAACGACTGTGCATCTTAAGATCTACCGGGATGGAGAGAATGATTATCAGGAGATTGATGTAGAGCGTGGCAAGGTAGACATCCCGACGGTAAGCTCAAAGATGTTAGAGGATTCGATCGGTTATATCCAGGTGTCAGAGTTTGCCGAGAATACTGCAGATCAGTTCAAGACGGCAGTGAAGGACTTGCAGGATCAGGGTATGAAGGCGATGATCATAGATCTGCGTGATAACGGAGGTGGACTGTTAACCTCCTGCCAGGAGATGTTAGATGAGATCCTGCCGGAAGGAACCGTAGTCTATACGGAAGATAAGTATGGTAACAGACAGGATCTGACCTCAGATGCAGAGCATTACTTAGATCTGCCGCTTACAGTCTTAGTGAACGGTAATTCTGCAAGTGCATCCGAGATATTTGCCGGAGCGATCCGTGACTTTGATTATGGTACACTGATCGGAACAAAGACCTTTGGAAAGGGAATCGTGCAGAATATCAAACAGCTTGCCGATGGAAGCGCGTATAAGCTTACGGTAGCGAAATACTATACACCATCCGGAGAATACATTCATGGCAAGGGCATCGAGCCGGATGTGACACTGGAATATGAATACACCGGTGATACCGATGCAGATACTTATGATCAGATGAAGGATAATCAGGTATTAAAAGCGATCGAGGTATTGCAGTCTGAGATAAAATAGACCTTAACAGGTTTACCGATAGGAAGTAACAGGGAAAGCAAAAGAGGAGGAGAATGAATATGAGAAAAGCAGGGATAGCATCAGTAGCTTTAGCAGTTACTCTTTTGGTGCAGCCGGTAAGTATGTCCGGGGCACAGAACGTTTATGCAGCAACCGTCAGTGAACCGGTGATGACAGCGGCAGCGGATACATCCGGCTCAGAGTTTTTCGCGGATCAGGATAAGAAGCAGGTGGTATCCGGAAGCTGGACGAATCCGGATCTGACACCGGCAGAGAAGGCACAGGTGAAAAAAGAGGTTTCACAGATTACAGACGGAGTGGAAGCCACCGGTGTCAATACATATTCTTCGGTTTCCTCGGCGGCAAAGTATATGCGTAAGCAGATGGTCGCAAGGAATACATTATTTCAGATGACATATAATGGGAATGGCTTGACAAGGGAAAAGGTTACAACACTTATCCATGATATGATGAAGAAGGCTTGTGAGATTACAGACAAAGCACAGGAAGGTGATTATCTGTATTATCATATGATGGGTATGTCCTGGCGGTATGCTTATACCCCGACGCAGGCTCAGATTATCATCCAGGTGTCCTATCGTACGACAGCTGCACAGGAAAAGCAGATAAAGGCAAAGCTTTCGAGTGTCATTTCTTCCTTAAAGTTTTCGAAGTGTTCGGATATGCAGAAGATTAAAAAGATCCACGACTACCTGTGCAGCAATACAACCTATGATTATACCTACTCCAGATATTCTGCATATGATGCCCTGATCGGGAAAAGTGCGGTATGCCAGGGATATGCAACTGCCTTTTATGCACTTTGTAAGCAGGCAGGTATCAAGGTATGCTGTGTGCCCGGATATGCAGGTGGTGATCATCTGTGGAATCTCGTAAAGTTCGGTAATAAATGGTACAATATCGATACGACCTGGGACAGCCAGAAAAGTGGTACGATCTACACCTATTTTTTAAAGAGCAACAGCGATTTTATCGGACATAGCAAAAATCTGGATATCTATAAGACTTACCGTTACTGGAACTCTTCGGATGTCAGTGAATTTAACAGCAGTCATCCGGTATGGACAACCTCCTATACGGGACAGGTTGGAAAGCCGGCGTTAAAGCCTGCTCAGGTAAAAAGTTATAACACCGTACGGCTTACCTGGAGCAAGGTAAACAATGCCAGTGGTTATATCGTGTGGTATGCGACAAGCAAGCGCGGTTCTTATCAGAAGGTAAAGACTATTAAGGGTGGAGCTGTTACGAATATGAATGTCAGCGGACTGATCCCGGGCAAGATCTATTATTTTAAGGTACAGGCCTATACGAATATTTTAAAAAATGCAAAAAGCGGTAATTCTGCGGTTGTATCGGTAAAAACAGTTCCGGGCAGGGTGACGATCGATCGTATCACAACAGCATCCAAGTCACTGACACCATACTGGAAGAAGATTGCAGGAGCGAATCATTATCAGATCGAAGTGACCTATACCTATAAGAAGACAAGCTATAAGTTAAAACGGATTGCCACAGCCGGCACAAAAAGCATGCAGAGCAAAAAGATCAATGTGCCAAAGGGTGTAAAGTGCAAGGTAAGAATCCGTGCGATCACAAAGGGTGTCAATGGCAAAAAAGTTTATGGAAGCTATTCTAAGACAAAGACGATCACGGTAAAATAGAGGTAGTATGAAGAACTGGAAAAAAGTAGTTTCTGTGCTGGCGGTTATCGGCTGGATGTGCATGATCTTCCACTATTCCGATCAGCCGGCAACAGAGTCAACGAAGATATCCGATACCGTTTGTTACCGGATGATCAATGCGGTAGATGACTGGCTTTCACAGGGATTTACGAATGAACAGAAGAAAGCTTATGCGGAGGCGATCACCTATCCGGTACGCAAGGCGGCACATATGACAGAGTATGCAGTTCTTGCGGTGCTGATCTTAAATGTGCTGTATCAGTTTTCACTGTTTGCGCATCGTAGACGTTATTATCTTTTTACACAGGCAGGCACATCGCTTTATGCGGCGACCGATGAATTCCATCAGCGTTTTGTACCGGGGAGGTCAGGGAATCTTACAGATGTCGGGATCGATTCTGTGGGAGCGGTGATCGCATTGTTGATCGTATTTTGCATCATAAAGCAATATAAAAAGAGAAAGAGTGACAGTTCATCTGCAAATCTGTTGGCAGTTACCGTTGTTGTATTGATCGGGATGTTTCAGAGGGCCTAGGAAGATGACAAAAAGGCTGCGGCGGACAGTACGCAGATCGTGACAGAACAGACAGAATAATTAGAAAGCAGGTAAAAATAGTGATAGAGTTAGACCAGTATCGACTGAAGTTAGGAACCTACAAAGAGCCGCTTCTTGAAGTAAAGGGAGCACTGGATCTGGAAAACAAGACACGTAAGATCGAAGAGATTGAGCGTGAGATGGAAGCACCGGACTTCTGGGATGACCCGGAGGTATCCCAGCGGAAGATGAAGGAGTTAAAGGGATATAAGGATGATGTGGAGACCTGCCGGAATCTGGAACAGAAGTTAGAGGATATTGCCACCCTGATCGAGATGGGAGACGAGGAAAACGATCCGGAGATTGTTGCAGAGGTCGAACAGGAAATGGCAGAGTATGATGCGGCGTATGAGAAGATCCGGATCAAGACACTGCTTTCCGGGGAATATGATGGAGATAATGCAATCGTTTCCCTGCATGCCGGAGCAGGTGGAACCGAATCCTGTGACTGGGCATCCATGCTGTATCGGATGTATACCAGATGGGCGGCAGATAAGGGCTTTTCTGTCGAAGTTTTAGATTCTTTAGACGGAGATGAAGCAGGGATCAAGTCGATCACCTTTCAGGTAAACGGTGAGAATGCATATGGATACTTAAAGTCTGAGCATGGCGTACATCGTCTGGTACGAATTTCACCATTTAATGCAGCGGGAAAAAGACAGACATCATTCGTTTCCTGTGATGTTATGCCGGATATTGAAGAAGATATTGACATTGAGGTAAAGGATGAGGATATCCGTATCGATACCTATCGTTCGAGTGGAGCAGGTGGACAGCATATCAATAAGACCTCCTCTGCGATCCGTATCACACACTATCCGACCGGAATCGTAGTAACCTGTCAGAATGAGCGTTCCCAGCACATGAATAAGGATAAGGCAATGCAGATGTTAAAGGCAAAACTGTTCTTATTAAAGCAGCAGGAGAATGCAAACAAGGCAGCAGGTATCCGTGGAGAAGTATCTGAGATCGGCTGGGGTAACCAGATCCGTTCCTATGTCATGCAGCCATATACCATGGTAAAGGATCACAGAACGGGTGCAGAAACCGGAAATGTAGACAGTGTAATGGATGGAAGTATCGATCTTTTTATCAACGCATATCTGAAATGGTGCTCCTTAGGATGCCCGAAGAATATGGGAGAGGAGTAAACCATTATGAAAAGCTGGATTATCATACCGTTGATTCTGGTTGGACTCGCAATCGTCCTTCTCGTATTGGTGGCAATGATCAGGAAGAAAACAGAAGAAGTGGCAAATAATCTTTTTGGTACAAGATCACTCGTTGAAGGTGTAAAAATGCAGCAGCAGGAGCTTGCAAAAACACCAAAGACCGTATCGGGAATGACGAGACTCTTAGAGCCACAGATACAAAAGGATTTTCCGGAGTTTAACTGGGTAGAATTCCGCAATAAGGCGGAGAACCTTTTAGAATCGGCATTTGCAGCCATTACGGTATCCGACCTTTCACGATTACAGGAAGGAAGCGAAGATTTAGAAAACGAGATTGAAAACCGGATTAAGGAAAATCAGACGGAACATATCCATGAGGTCTATCAGGCAGTCCGGATCCATCAGACGGAGATCGCCAAATATGAAAAGAAGCAGGGAAAGTGTATCATTACTCTGCAAAGTGCAGTTGAACATGTGCATTATAAGGAACAGGATGGAAAGGTCATAGAGGGTGAAAAGGCATTTCCACAGCAGACAAAGTACAATACCGAGCTGATGTACATACAGGATGCAGGACTTGCGAATCTGGATAAATCCATGGGAGTGACCTGCCCGAATTGCGGAGCACCGGTCACAAAGCTTGGTGTAAAATTCTGCGAATACTGCGGCAGCAGTGTGATACCGGTCAACACACAGGTATGGAAGTTCCATCATTTTTATGAAGTAGATTATCAGCATGTCTGATACAGATAACAATATGCAGCGAAAAAGCAAACAAACAGGAGGTAAGTTATGGGATTAATCAGAGCAGTAGCAGAGGCAGTCAAGGGATCATTGGCAGATCAGTGGTTAGAAGTATATGAACCGGATGATATGGGGGATCAGACCGTATTTACAAGCGGAGTCCTGATCCGCAGGGGACAGAACACCAAGGGTACACCGGATACCGTATCGAATGGTTCGGTGATCCATGTATATGACAATCAGTTTATGATGTTAGTGGATGGTGGAAAGATCGTAGATTATACTGCAGAACCGGGTTACTACAAGGTAGATAATTCCTCCCTGCCATCCATGTTTAACGGTCAGTTAAAAGATACCTTAAAGGAATCCTTTTCCCGTATCAAGTTTGGCGGACAGACACCAACTGCACAGAAGGTATTTTATATTAACTTACAGGAGATCAAGGGAATCAAGTTTGGTACACGTAATCCGATCAACTATTTTGATAACTTTTATAATGCGGAACTGTTTTTACGCGCACATGGAACCTATTCCATCAAGATCGTAGATCCGGTACGTTTTTATGCGGAAGCAATTCCGAGAAATAAAGACCATGTAGAGATTACCGACATCAATGAACAGTATTTATCAGAGTTCTTAGAGGCATTACAGACTTCGATCAACCAGTTATCCGCAGATGGTATCCGTATCTCGTATGTACCATCGAAGGGAAGAGAACTTTCGAAGTATATGGCACAGACCTTAGACGAAGACTGGAATCAGATGCGTGGTATGGAGGTGCAGGCAGTCGGTATTGCAAGCATCTCTTATGATGAGGAATCCACAAAGCTCATCAATATGCGGAATCAAGGTGCAATGTTAGGTGATCCGACCGTACGTGAGGGCTATGTACAGGGCGCGATGGCAAGAGGACTTGAGGCAGCAGGTTCGAATGCCAATGGCAGTATGGCAGGCTTTATGGGTATGGGTGTAGGTATGCAGGCATCCGGTGCGATGATGGGAAATGCATCCCAGGTCAATCTTGCACAGATGCAGATGCAGCAGCAGAATGCTGCGAATGCACAGAACGTACAGGCAGCACAGGCAGGCACACCGGCGGCAGATGGCTGGATGTGCGAGTGCGGTGCAGTGAACACCGGAAAGTTCTGCAGCGAATGCGGAAAGGCAAAGCCGGCACCGGCTGAGAGCTGGACATGTGAATGTGGAACAGTGAACACCGGAAAGTTCTGTAGTGAATGTGGAAAACCGGCACCTGCAAAGGATTGGACATGTGAATGCGGAACCACTAACAGCGGAAAATTCTGCAGCAACTGTGGAAAAGCGCGCCCATAACAGAAGGAGTCGTGGATAAAGCATACAGAATAGGTGGAGGTAGAAAAGGTGGCGGTCATTAGTTTAAAATGTCCCAATTGTGATGGGGAACTGATCTTTGATCCATCCAGTGGAAAGTATAAATGTGAATACTGCTTTTCCTTGTTTTCCCAGGAGGAGCTTGATGCAATGCAGCCGGCAACTGCACCGGAACAAAGCGAAACAAAGCAAAGCGATGCAGGGCAGGAGGATGTCGGAGGACAGGATGTATCAAAAGCATCCGACGCAGAAAGCAGGAAAGAAGCATCCGGGCAGGAAGCCGTGATCTATACTTGCCCAAGCTGCGGTGCACAGATCGTAACGGATGAAACAACAGCGGCAACCTTCTGTTATTACTGTCACAATCCGGTTGTATTAGGTGGAAGGGTATCCGGTGAATTTTTACCGGATAAGATCATTCCGTTTGAGATCGACCGCAAGGAGGCAGAGAAGAAGTTTTTAGACTATGTCGGAAAAAAGAAGTTCGTTCCACGCTTCTTTTTCCAGAAAAAACAGATCGAGAAAATGACAGGTGTCTATTTCCCATACTGGCTCTATGATGTTTCGCTGGAGGGAAACTTAGAAGCAGAGGCGAAAAAGACGCGTGTCTGGGTATCCGGCGAGGAAGAGTATACTGAGACGAAGATCTACAGTATTGAGCGGGAGGGAACCGTAGATCTGAATCATCTGGCAATGGATGCCTTACAGAAGGCGAACAAGACACTGATCGAGGGTGTGCTGCCTTACCAGTTTGATAAGATGAAGGACTTTACAATCGGTTATCTGTCCGGATTTCAGGCAGAAAAGCGTGACATCGAAAGGGAAAATTATAAGGCGCAGGCCGAGCAGGAGATGCAGGGATATGCGAAGAATCTGATGCGGGAAAGCGTAGATGGATATGGAAGTGTAACAGTCAAAAACAGCCATTTCCATACGAAGCAGGATCTCTGGAACTATGTACTGCTTCCGGTATGGACAGTTACCTACCGTGCGAAAAGCGGTAAGATCTTCTACTATTCGATGAACGGTCAGACTGGAAAGGTCTGTGGAGAACTCCCGATTGATTATAAGAAGCTTGGGTTACTGAGCGGTATTGTGAGCGCAGTTGTGCTTGTACTTGCGTTGATTGGAGGATTTCTGCTATGACAAGAAAGATAAGACAAAAAGCGGCTGTGCTTACCGCATGTTTCCTGATATTTTTATTTGCCATCCCTTGTATGGCAGAGGGAACAAGCCATGTGTACGACAATGCCCTGCTGTTATCCGATGCTGAGATAGACAGCATCGGCCAGCTTGCGGATAAGATCGAAAAAGAGACTGGATGGGAGGTCTTTGTTGTAACAACAGACGATGCCGAAAGAGAGACGACACAGTCCTACAACGAATCCTTTTTAAATGATCATCTCTCTGGAGATGATGGAATCTCCTATATTGTTGATCTGGATAATGGTGAGATGTATATATCTACAACCGGTATTGTGACACGGTATATGACCGATGAACGTATCGATTCTGTGTTAGATGGCGGATATGAGTATGCATCGGATGAGGATTATGCAGGCTGCTTTGAAGCCATGTTAGACGCTACATACGATTATTATTCTGATGGAATTCCGTCGGATCAGTATAATTATGATTCCGATACCGGAGAGATTTCAAAGTATCAGGAACCAAACAAGTTAGAATGGTATGAGGTTCTGATCGCAGTTGCACTTGCATGCGCAGCAGGTGGCATCACATTTTCGGTAGTAGTCGGAAAATACCGTCTGAAATGGGGAACCTATAAGTACGATTATCATGCAAACGGAACGCTTTCCCTGACGAAAAAGGAAGATCATTTTGTCAATGAGATCGTAACCCATCATCATATCCCGAAGAATCCGCCATCAGGCGGAGGAGGCAGCCAGTCAACCGTACATACCGGAGCAGGCGGACGCAGCTACGGCGGCGGTGGCAGGAAGCTGTAAGATATAAAAGGATAGAACACATTTTGAACTTTTTTTCATTGAGAAGATTTGAGGAGGAAAAATATACAAATAACGTGAAGCAAACTTTTATTTGCGCTTTTAGTCTCGAGCAAAATCCACTGCTTACGGAAACCACAAGTGAAGCCGTTGCTGAACTTGTCTGGTTGAAGTTAGCAGTTCGTTCGCGAAGGGCGTTGCAAATGTTTGCGGAACATATTTGTATATTTTTCCTTTTTAGAGTTTAAAAGTACTTTATAATCCGGTAAAAAGGGGTTGCGTCACTACGCAATGTGTGTTATTATCTTTGCCATGAGCACAGTTGTATTTGTGTGACATACACTGAATGCAGATCGTTATGTGCAGAAGGTGCACAGAAATGAGGAGACTATGGCAGAGAATACCAAGTATTATGTGCTGAAGGAGAAAGCAGTCCCGGAAGTCCTTTTAAAGGTAATAGAGGCAAAGCGGCTGTTAGACTCCGGTCGTGCACTGTCGGTTCAGGAAGCTACCGAAAAGGTGGATATCAGCAGAAGTTCCTTTTACAAGTATAAGGATGATATTTTTCCGTTCCATGATAATGTAAAAGGAAAGACAATTACGATGGTCATACAGTTAGATGATGAGCCGGGACTTTTGTCTGTGGTGCTGAATATTGTCGCAAAGTATCATGCGAATATTCTTACGATCCATCAGTCCATTCCGGTAAACGGGATTGCTTCACTGACACTCAGTATCGACATTCTTCCGGAGACAGGAGATCCTGCCATCATGGTAGATGTGATTGAGGAGACAGAGGGGATACATTATGTAAAAATACTTTCCAGAGAATAAGAATCAGAAAGTACAGACAGCAGAGGATTAGAGTTGAAAGGAGTTTCTAAAACATGATTAAGGCAGCAGTAATGGGATATGGAACGATCGGTTCCGGAGTAGTGGAGGTATTAGAGACAAACCGTGACAGTATTGCGAAGCGTTGCGGTGATACAATAGAAGTAAAATACGTATTAGACTTAAGAGAGTTCCCGGGTGACCCGATCCAGGATAAGATCGTACATGATTACAAGACGATTGCAGAAGATCCTGAGGTTTCTATCGTGGTAGAGACCATGGGTGGTGTAGAGCCTGCATTTACCTTTGTAAAGGCAATGTTAGAGGCAGGAAAGCATGTTACAACCTCTAATAAGGCATTGGTTGCAGACAAGGGTGCAGAGCTGCTTGCGATCGCAAGAGAGAAGAACGTGAACTTCATGTTCGAGGCAAGTGTTGGCGGCGGTATTCCGATCATCCGTTCCCTGAATGAATGTCTGACAGCCGATGAGATCGAAGAGATCACAGGTATTTTAAACGGAACCACAAACTACATGATGACAAAAATGAGCCAGGAAGGCTTAGAGTTTGACGATGTATTAAAGGATGCGCAGGCAAAGGGTTATGCAGAGAAGGATCCGACAGCAGATATCGAAGGACATGATGCCTGCCGTAAGATCGCAATCCTTACATCCCTGATCTGCGGAAGACAGGTAGATTTTCATGAGATCCACTGTGAAGGAATCACAAAGATCTCTGCAACTGATATCAAGTACGCAAAAGCAATGGGAAAAGCCATTAAGCTGCTTGCAACCAGCCGTAAGGTCGGTGACAGCTATTGTGCAATGGTAGCACCACATATGCTTCCGGCAGAGCATCCGTTATTCCCGGTCAATGATGTATTCAATGCAGTATTTGTACATGGAAACGTATTAGGCGATGCAATGTTTTACGGAAGTGGAGCAGGAAAGCTTCCAACCGCAAGTGCAGTCGTAGCAGATATGGTAGAGATCGCAAAGAACTTAGACCAGAATATCTTTGTTGAGTGGAGTTCTAAGAAGATGGAGCTTGTTGATTACAAGCAGTCCGTTAACCGGTTCTTTGTCCGCACCACAGCAAGTGAAGCAGCCGTTAAGGAGAACTTCGGGGATGTTACCTTTGTAAAGGCAGAAGGAGTTTCCGGTGAGATCGGATTTGTAACCGAGCCAATGACAGAAGCAGATTACGAGATCAAGGCAGTTGCGTTAGGCAATGTGCTTCAGATGATCCGTGTAAAATAATAAAAAATGTGTCTGGCATGCATTCTGCCTTTTCTGGCAGGATTGCATGCTATTCTTACTGTATAGGAAATTCCTTATATAGAAAAAGCAGGCAGGCCTGCAAAGATGTGCACATAAGAAATCAGGAAGAGAAAGGACGATAGAAATGAAATATGTAGTTGTATTAGGAGATGGAATGGCAGATAAGCCAATCGCAGAGCTTGGAGATAAGACACCGTTAGAGTATGCCAGGACGCCAATGATGGATACCTTAGCAGCAAAGAGTGAGATCGGAATGGTACATACGATCCCGGACGGCATGAATCCGGGAAGTGACACCGCCAATCTTTCCGTGCTTGGCTACAATCCAAGAAAATATTATTCCGGTCGTTCACCGCTTGAGGCATTAAGCATCGGTGTGCCGATGAAGGATACGGACATCGCACTCCGCTGCAATATCGTAACGCTTTCGGAAGAAGACTGCCCGTATGAGGAGCGCACAATCATCGACCACAGTTCAAGTGAGATCTCTACCGAGGATGCGGCTGTTTTATTAGAGGCAGTCAGAAAAGAACTTGAGACAGATACCTATAAGTTCTATGTCGGAACCAGCTACCGTCATCTGCTGATCTGGGATAAGGGTGAAGTGGTAGATCTTGTACCGCCACATGATGTACTCGGACAGAAGATCGGACCAAATCTTCCACAGGATGCCATCCTTCGTGAAATGATGAAAAAGAGTTATGACATCTTAAAGGATCATCCGATCAATATTGAACGGAAAAAGCAGGGATTAAACCCGGCAAACTCCTGCTGGTTCTGGGGAGCAGGAACAAGACCGGCACTGTCATCCTTTGAAGAGAAGACAAAGAAAAAGGGTGCAATGATCTCTGCGGTAGACCTGTTAAAGGGAATTGCAGTCGGTGCATCTATGAAGGTTATTACCGTAGACGGAGCAAACGGCGGATTACATACGAACTATGAAGGAAAGGCACAGGCAGCAGTCGATGTTCTGACGAAGGACGGCTATGACTTTGTCTATGTACATCTCGAAGGACCGGACGAAATGGGACATCAGGGAAGCAAGGAGCGCAAGATCGAAGCGATCGAGAATCTTGACAGCCGGATCATCCGCCCGATCGTAGAAGGCTTAGAAGCTGCCGGAGAGGACTTCAGACTTTTAGTCCTGCCGGATCATCCGACACCGGTCAGCCTGCGTACACATACCGGAGACAGCGTACCATACCTGTTATATGACAGCACAAAAGAGCAGTCACATGACTGGCATTACAATGAAGCAGAGGCAGCAGCAACCGACAACTTCATTACAGAGGGACATAAGCTGATCGATTATCTGCTTTCGGAATAGAATCTACAGGATACGGATGGAAAACTATGGCAAAATATATTATGGCATTGGATGCGGGAACGACCAGTAACCGTTGTATCCTCTTTAACCAGTCGGGAGAGATCTGCAGCATGGCACAAAAGGAGTTCCGCCAGATTTTTCCGAATCCGGGCTGGGTGGAGCATGATGCAAACGAGATCTGGTCGACCCAGCTTGGTGTTGCAGTGGAAGCAATGTCGAAGATCGGAGCTTCTGCGGAGGATATTGCAGCGATCGGAATTACCAATCAGCGTGAGACAGCAATCGTCTGGAACAAAGAGACCGGGGAACCGGTCTATCATGCGATCGTCTGGCAGTGCAGAAGAACCTCGGATACTGCAGATGCATTGAAAAAGAAAGGCTTAGAGGAGCTTTACCGGAAAAAGACCGGACTGATGATCGATGCCTATTTCTCGGCTACCAAGATCAAGTGGATTTTAGATCATGTAGAGGGTGCGCGTGCGCTTGCAGACGAAGGAAAGCTTTTGTTTGGAACGGTAGAGACCTGGCTGATCTGGAAGCTGACAAAGGGCAAGGTACATGTGACGGATTATTCAAATGCTTCACGTACGATGCTTTTTAACATCAATGATTTAGACTGGGATGACAATATTCTAAGAGAGTTAGGGATTCCAAGAAGCATGCTTCCGACACCGATGATGTCAAGCTGTGTCTATGGTTATACGGATGCATCCTTTTTCGGGAGTCCGATCCCGATTGCAGGAGCGGCGGGCGACCAGCAGGCAGCACTGTTTGGACAGACCTGTTTTTCACCGGGGGAAGCGAAAAACACCTACGGAACGGGCTGCTTTTTACTGATGAATACCGGAGAAAAGCCGGTGTTTTCCAGTCATGGACTGGTTACCACGATCGCGTGGGGTTTAGACGGTAAGGTGAACTATGCATTAGAAGGCTCGATCTTTGTTGCGGGAGCGGCAATCCAGTGGCTGCGGGACGGCATGAAGATGATCGATTCCGCAGAGGATTCGGAGTATATGGCAGGAAAGGTAGAGGATACGCATGGCTGTTATGTTGTCCCTGCGTTTACCGGACTTGGTGCACCGCACTGGGATCAGTATGCGCGCGGAACGATTGTCGGTATCACGCGCGGAACGACGAAGAATCATATCATCCGCGCGACATTAGAATCCATCTGCTATCAGGTCAAGGATGTCATTGCAGCAATGGAAGCAGATGCCGGATGCAGGCTGCGCTCCCTGAATGTGGATGGTGGGGCAAGTGCCAATAATTTTCTGATGCAGTTTCAGGCGGATATTACCGGTGCGCCGGTCAATCGTCCGCAGTGCGTGGAAACGACCGCAAAGGGAGCGGCATATCTTGCAGGTCTTGCCGTAGGCTATTGGAAAAATAAAGAAGATGTGATACGAAATCAGTTGATGGAGCGCGTATTCCAGCCACATATGTCCGAAGAAGACCGTAAGAAGAAAATGAAGGGCTGGAACAAGGCAGTCAAGTATGCATTTGGATGGGCGAAAGATGAAGACGAGGAATCCTAGAAGTTTAACAGATCCACTTTCCAGATGATCAGAGCTGCATTGACAACGACAAAGTGAACGGCCAGCAATACAACGGAGATCCAAAGATAGATATCCCGGTATTTCATCCCGATGCGGATGCGGTGCCGGGATATTTTTTCGATCGTCTGGCTGATCATAAACCAGATGCAGCAGATCGCAACATAGGGAACAAATGGATGATAGCGGAAGGACGCATACAGGTCACCGGAAAGAAAGCTGATGCAGGCGCGTGTGCCGCCACAGCCCGGACAGTAAAGCCCGGTTAAGGTATGCAAGATACAGGGACGCAGCCAGGCAGTGGGTGAAACACCGCTGATGCGGACCACGAAACAGAGGGCAAAAGCGGCAGCGAAGCAGCCTAAGCCAACAATATAAAAGGTATCTTCGATGGAGACTTTTTTCTCGGAACTTGTATGATTCATATTACTAACATCCTTCTCGTTTTTCTATAAGCAGTATAGCAAGAGGACGTAAGCCTGTCAAAAAATATTGTACCGCCGGAACCGGTATGATATAATAATTTCGTCATGTAGATAAGCAATATGACTGCTTGCAGGCAAAATTGCTTATCTATTTGACGAATAAACGAACATGAGTAAGTAGGTCGATAGACCGGATTACGAATGTTTGTTGCAATTTCGGAAGTTCGAAGAACGGAGAAATTGTAATTATTATAGTTAATACAATCCATAAGGAGCAGAACATGAAGAAACGAAAAACAGCAGAATTAAAGAGACTTGCAAGACAGACACTGACCGGACATTACGGAACACCGATGGCAGCGATGGTCGTCATGGAACTGATCGTTATGGCATTACTCATTCCGTTTGCATGGAACATAACACCGGATTCCTCGACGAGGGATGTGCTGATCTATGACGGGGCTGTCTTTATCATCGGACAGATCAGTGCCGTATTCAGTGCAGGACTGATCCGCATCTCGCTGTCGATGGCACGTGGAAAGGAATACGGATTTAAGCAGTTATTTTACGGATTTCAGAATCATCCGGATCATTATATTATCGCAACACTGCTTTTGATGATCCTTGCCCTGATCCCGGCAGTTCCGATGATTGTTGTGGCAGTTTTATCACTTTGGATCGATAACAAAGTGTTTATGGGTATCCTGATCGTAGCAGCAGGTATTCTTATGATAATTGGGGAGATCCTGATCGTATTACGCTATGCACTGGTCTATTATTATGTGCAGGAGCAGCCGAAGAGCCGGATCCGTGACTGTTTGAAGCAGTGCAGCAGACAGATGAAGGGACAGAAGGGCAGACTGCTTTATCTGATCTTAAGCTTCCTTGGATGGTGGGTGCTTGGTATGCTTTCCCTTGGAATCGGATATTTGTGGATCGCACCATATATGACACAGACGATGACCTTCTTTTATCTGGACATCACCGGTGAACTGGATGTGGCACCGGAAGCGGAGCAGATGAAAGGTGTGTATGTCGATACGGTTGCAGAGTAAGGAATGCAGAGTATGAAAAAGCAGACAGCGGCGGCTGTCTGCTTTTTTCACCGTATAGGAAAATCCGTTAGAATTCCTATACAGTAAAATCACTGTGTGATAAGATGCGCACACTTAATTTTACAATAGGAAATTCTTACTGATAGTACTGCATATACTGTTCGGTGATCTGGTTGGAATACTCCATCAGTTTATCAAGGCTTCCAAGCGAATGGATCATATATACGAAGGTGAATCCATAGAGTGCGATGGTGATCACAAGACCGAGAATCCCAAGGATCAGTCCGGTTTTCCCCTTCGTATCCATCGTCCTCTCACCGCCCCGCGATAACAATGCAAAAATAATAGCGAGTGCTCCCGCAACAATGGCAGCATAGATGCAGCAGGATGTTGCAATGGAGATAATGCCCATTACGATTGCTGCGATCGCCATGCCCTGTGAACGTTTTTCACCATAATAAGTGTGTGTCGTCTGTGTCTGGTTTTCCGGCTGATAATCCATAAAAGACCTCCTGAAATGATAACGATATATGCTGAAAGTATAGCATAAGAAACTTGTTTCAGACAATAGAAAATGATAATATAAAAAAT